>VMHT01179804.1_pt1 | contig 26198 bp, 18 predicted proteins | sample 4693611 | NCBI WGS metagenome assembly VMHT01 (sample SAMN12280063, study PRJNA550983) | marine metagenome | isolation source: seawater sampled from same location over 5 years 0.02-0.2 micron viral filtrate | place: USA: collected off the coast of southern California halfway between the port... ...
TATGATCCACGGGGCTTTGACCTTACGCCATGAACGCTACATGGCAACCCTCTTCTCAGATATCCACACTACGGGCGAAGCTGCGCTTCTTTATGTTTTCGACCAGGTGGCCCATTGGATGACCCATAACGCTCAGACCGGATGCCTATTTTTGTCAGCCGTCGCAGCCTATCCGAATGAGCCTATGCTGAAAGAGCTGCTGGAGCGTCACAAGGCTGAAATTGCCGAAAATATGCTAAAGGTAAGTGGTTTGAACGAAGTCGGTCATGACTTGCTGCTTATTCATGAAGGTTTGATGCATAGCTGGCCGGTGTGTCAGGACAGCGCGCTGGATGCGTCAAAGTTCTGGCTGACAAAATTATATCGGGAGTCTCAAATAGGCTGAAATACAGGCTGAATATATAAGGGTTGACGAATCTTAAATTCGCCTAAAATGTTAAATTTGTTATCTAAATGTTTGTTAAATGTTCTTAAATAAAAGATTTACAGCTTGTTTGTTTATTTTGTCGGCAGTCAGCGATAGATAGGTTGCAGGTCGTACCACTTCACCGTAATCTCTCCCTTAGTATGCGCCCGGCAGACAACTGCAGGCATCAAAAATCGCTGCAATGCTGAGTGCCGTTTATTTACATTTATAAAAACCAGAGAGCTTTATGTTTAGACATTCAAAATTATTCGTATCTGTAGGTATGGCTGTGTCCTGCCTGTCTTCTTCGGTAATGGCTGCCGGTTTCCAGGTGAATGAGCATAGCGCTAACGGTCTGGGCCGGGCGTTTGCAGGGCAGGCTGCCACGCCTGAAAATGCGTCTATTTTAGCGACTAACCCGGCTGCTATCGGGTTGTTTAAAAAATCGGAATTCAGCGGTGTGGTAAGCTTTATCGATCCGAATGTGGATGTAAGCGCACAGGCTAACACCTCACTTATGACTGAACAGGGCAATGTGCCGGTCGCCTCTGCCGAGTCCAGCGAAGATGACATCGCGGATACCGCACTGGTTCCGGCCTTATTTTACACCACACCTGTTAATGACAAGTGGTCAGTAGGTGTGGGTGGCTTCACCACCTATGGTCTGCGTACCGATTATAGTCAGGACTTCGAAGCACTGCACTTTGCGGATACCGCCGAAGTAAAATCCTTTACCATCAATCCGGCTGTATCTTACAAGCTGACTGAGAGTCTGCGTCTGGGCTTTGGGGTGAGCGCAACCTATGCTGAAGCGGAAATCAGTTCAGCGATCTCTAATTCTCTGACACCGGTTTTATCTCAGGCACTGCAACAACAGTTACCTGCCAATGCTTCATTATTCAAGCTCGAAGGTGATGACTGGGGTTATGGCTGGAATGCAGGGGTCTTCTGGCAGGCTACTGACAGCACCGATATTGCCCTGTCTTATCGCGCCGAAACCGAACTGGAACTGGATGGCGAGGTGAGTTCGCAAATTCAGGCGGGCCTGAATCAGCCGGGGAAAGTTGATCTTAACCTGGCCGCTATTGCTGAACTGGCGGTAAACCACAGACTGGATAAGCAGTGGTCATTACAAGCCAGCGTGGTTTATACCGACTGGAGTACTTTCGATAAACTGGAAGCGAACCTGGAAAGCGGCGATGACTTCCTGATCAAGCAGGAAAACTTTGAAGATACCTGGCGTGGTGCCTTTGGTGTCACCTATAAAGTAGATGGCGATCTTACCTTGCGTGCAGGCTACGCATATGATGACGGCGCAGTGACCACCGAAAACCGGTCGCTGAGCATCCCTGATACCGACCGTCATTGGTTAACCGCGGGTCTGACGCAGTCTGTTACTGATAGTACCGATATTGACTTTGGTTATGCCTACATAAACGGCCGTGAGGCGGAGGTTGATAAAACCCGCGAAATTGGTGCGTTAACATCAAATGTTAGCGGCTATCAGTCTGCCAATGCACACATTTTCAGTGTGCAGGTAAATACCAGCTTCTAAAGAAGGTGCTGGGTTAAAAAAAGCAGCTCAGGCTGCTTTTTTTGTATACGCTGCTTTATCTTAGACAGCTGCCTCATCCTAAATAGCGTTGACACTTTTGAAGCGGTAAAGCCTTGATAGGTAGAAAGATAACTTAAGTTAGCTGGTTATTGTTTGCGCGCAATATCCTGTTATTATCAAGTTACAGCTTATCAGAAGATAAAAGAATGAAAACGTTTAACCGTTTACTGGTTGCGACAATATTATGGTTCTGTGGGCCCACGGTGCAGGCCCATCAGTCTTTGTATCAGCCATTACCCGATGAGGTCACTCCTCAGCTGAGTGCCACCGGGCCTCAGCCGGTGGGAGCTAAAACCGTAACGGTGGTATCCGCTCAGCATCCGCAACTGTTTTCAGACCAAACGAAATCACGCTCTTTAACTCTGGAAGTGTGGTATCCGTCTGCGAGCAAAGGCGACCGTGCTGTGTATGAAAATGTCACCCGCAGCCATAAAAAATTTCGAATTGAAGGGCAGGCCAGCCGGAATACCGGAATTGCTCAAGGTCAGTATCCGTTGGTAATACTGTCCCACGGTTATACGGGCTATCGGCATCTGATGTTTTATCTGGGTGAACATCTGGCCAGCCATGGATATATCGTAGCAGCAATTGATCATACCGATTCCACTAACCTGGAAGTTGATTTTGCCAGCGCCCCTTATGCCGGCTTTCCTTCAACCTTGTATAACCGTGCCCGGGATCAGCAATTTACGCTGGATGCTCTGACTAATGATGAGTTCTTTGCTCCTTATATTGCCAAAGGCAAAGCGGGGCTGGTGGGTTATTCGATGGGCGGGTATGGATTGCTCAGCACCCTGGGCGGGTGTTACAGCTTCTCCGCCGAAGCCGCGGCTCGCTTTACCGGTACCCAGGAACCTGAACAGGCCGCAGCCCTGGCTAAACGGCTGAATACCTGCGCTGCCGGGCAGAATGCTGAAGCAAAGCCTGATAAACGCTGGGCCGCCGGCGTAGCGTTGGCGCCCTGGGGCGGACAAAACAAGGTTCTCAGCGACACTTCGTTAAATAGTATCACTACACCAGTTTTATATGTGGCCGGAGACCAGGATGATATCTCCGGATATGACGGCATCCGGTGGTTATTCAGACATACCGGCAGTGCCGGAAGCCAATTGCTGACTTTGCATAATGCCCGCCATAATATTGCTGGCCACCCGGCACCGGCCAATGCGCGTGGTAATGAACTGGATATTGGTCACTATTATGAGCCTGCGTGGGACACCCAGGTACTTAACAATATTACCGAACATTTTGTACTGGCTATGATGAATTGTCATATTAAAGAGCACTCGCAGGATTGCAAAATGTTGGAAGTGACAGGGGATAGTAATCAAACTCCACAAAATGGCAAGACACCCGAGCCCTGGGCGGGTTTTGATAACCGCTACTCAGTAGGTATGAGCATGGAGCATAAATAACCCCGGAGCTGGAGCCACCACCGCGGATTCTAAAGTTAGCGGTGGTGTCGTCCTGGGTCGGCTATAACCGGGCGAAAACCCAGCCTTGTGGTTAGAAAGGTTACCTATTGAGCCTTAAGATGAAATATCAAACTGGTTTGCGGAAACAGTACAGGTAACTGCATACCCATTTGCATCAAAGCCTGCCCACTAAATTGCTGCTTCTCCACCACTTGTAAAACAGACTCCGAATATTCATCTAATTTTTGTGGCCAGACCCGGCTCAGGGTGTAGGTTAAATCCGGATTGAGCCCGGTAAAATAAAACCGGCCCGGGGTAGTACGGGGCGTTTCTTTTATGCTGTTATATGCAAAGAGTGCTTGTTGTTTATCTTGAGCGACGTAGCCAAAACAAAGGCTAAGCCCATCCGGGTCCAGGCGAAACAGCTCAGCACTGTGCAGTAAGTCGCGAAATTTCTTGTACAGGGCAATGGCATCCTTAATAACAGTCTGTTCGTGGTCCGTCAGTTCCCGCGGATCCATTTCAATGCCCATATGACCAAATAAGGCGACCGCACACCGTAACTCCGCGCTAAGCGTGCGGCCGGTGATATGGCAGTCCCGTGGCCCTACATGGGCACCCATAACATCACTGGGGAAAAAGAACGAAAAACCACGCTGAATGGCGAGCCGATCCAGAGCGTCATTGGAATCTGAGGTCCAGAAACGATCGGTGTGCTGCAATATGCCCAGATCGACCCGGCCGCCCCCAGAGCAGCAGCTTTCAATTTCAAGGTGAGGGTGAGCTTGTCGGATAGCGGCTATGAGATCATACAGCGCCCGGGTCTGGGCTACCATGGCCGGCCGTCCGGCAAGGTTCCCCGGATGATTAACATCACGGTTCATATCCCATTTTATGTAGCTTATCTGCGGATAGCGTTGCAACAGGGTGTCGATGGCATTGTACAGATACTGCACTACCTTGGGGTTGGTAAGATCAAGCACATATTGATTACGAAACGGGACCTGGGCGTTATTAGCGGTTTGCAACGCCCATTCCGGATGAGCACGGTACAAATCTGAATCAGGGTTGACCATCTCGGGTTCAAACCAGATACCAAACTCCATCCCCAGATTTGTCACATGAGAAATGAGTTCATCTAAGCCTTGAGGGTAAATGGCTTCATCTACCTGCCAGTCTCCCAATCCTGCATTATCGCCCCGGCGACCTTTGAACCAGCCGTCATCCAATACAAACCGTTCTACACCCAGCGCCGCCACAGTATCGGCCAGCTCGCATAGCGTTTCGGTACTGTGGTCAAAATAAATGCCTTCCCAGGTATTGTAGTGTACCGGGCGGGGTTTGGTGCGCATCGCATCGCGAAGCACCTGTGTTCTGATGTACTGATGAAACTGTTGCGACAGGCTGGAAAAACCCTGGTCTGAATAGCCACAGTACAGCACCGGCGAGCAATAGGACTGCTGTGGTTGCAGTACTATCTCTCCTGGAAACAGCAGTTCGCCAAATTGTACATACCGGCGTCCGTCGGCCATCATCTCGGCTCGCAGCTTATGATTAGCAGAGGCCCCCAGATGGAAACCATAACATTCGCCACTGGTTTCGCAGGTGGGTTCACTAAAGGCCAGCAACCCCGGAAACGTATCGTGAGAGGTTTTGCCACGGCGGTTTTCCCGCACATAGCTGCCCATAAACAGAGCATGATCCTGAGTCTGAAACTCACTCGACCAGCGACCTTCAAAAGACCGGATTGTGTCAACATGGGCGGGCAGCTCCAGGGTAGCTGCATTAAGATAGTTCAGATTGACCGGCGTTGATGCAGTGTTCTTCAGACTGCTGGTGAAGGTACAAATACTGGTATTGGGGTCCAGGCTTACCTGTAATGTCAGACACAGCTGGCGACGGGTATCTTTCAGTTCAAAGCAAACCTGCAGCTCATCTGCTTCTATATTAGCCAGCGAAAAACCCGCGGCCCATTCATCTGCCTGACCAAATACCTCCAGACCCGGGGCCCCGGTAAAACCTTCCCCATGAGTCGGCACCAAAGAGACGGGCGGCTCTACCACCGGAGCACATTTGGCTTCCTGGCGGGTTCCCAGTTGTTTAAGCATCTGAGGCGAGGTTTGTAGCTGTAAAGGTTTGCCGTAGTAAAGCAATGAAGGTGCCTGACGGGTACAGTCAAAGACCAAACAGGTGTGCGGGTTACGCAGCGTGATAAATTTTGCAAAGTCAGTCATATCAGCCTTATGTATAGGTTTGAGCGTGCGAAAACCCGCAGCGCCTGTTATGGTTAACAAACATTTTACCAACACGTTTAAATTAGAAGGGTAAACGTTTTACTTTTTGTTATCATAACCTGATTTTTTGTTACTTTAAACCGATATGTACGCCGGAGAAACCATGCTTGGAATTTGTTATTACCCTGAACACTGGCCTGAAGCACAATGGGCCAGTGATGCTAAGGAAATGTACGACCTGGGACTGACTTATGTACGTATTGCCGAGTTCGCCTGGTCCCGACTTGAAGCCGAACCGGGCACATATACTTTTGAGTGGCTGGATCGGGCAATTGATACCCTGGCCGACGCCGGCCTGAAAGTAATAATGTGTACACCTACTGCAACGCCTCCCAAATGGCTCGTAGAGTCTTACCCTGAGATACTCGCAGTAGATATTAATACCAGGCAGACCCGCGGGTTTGGCTCGCGTCGGCATTATGATTTTTCCAGTAGCGATTATCACCGTGAAGCAATGCGTATCAGTGAAGTGCTGGCGAAGCGTTATGGTGAACACCCGGCGGTAGTAGGGTGGCAGACCGACAATGAACTGGCCTGTCACGATACAACGCCCAGCGCCTCGGCAAGTGCGGTCAAAGCCTTTCAGGGGTGGTGTAAAGCCCGTTATCAAACCATCGAAAAGTTAAATGAAGAATGGGGCAATGTGTTCTGGTCAATGGAATACCCTTCTTTTGAGAGCATTGACGCTCCTTATTTTGCTGTTACCGAAACCAATCCTGCCCATCAGCTGGCGTTTCGGCGTTTTAGCTCCGATCAGGTGATTACATTTCATGATGATATGGTAGCCATTATCCGTCAGCATGCCCCGGGACGCTTTGTAACGCATAATTTTATACCCATGGCAGATACCCAGACCGATAATTATGCGCTGGCCCGAGACCTTGATTTTGCTGCCTACGATAATTACCCGCTGGGTCGTACGGACTTATTTTTTGCCAACGCGGACACCGCGCAATTTAAACGATATATGCGCACCGGTCACCCGGATTTTTCCAGCTATTATTTTGATCAGACCCGGGGGTTGTGTCAGAAAAATTTCTGGGTAATGGAGCAGCAGCCAGGGCCGGTAAACTGGGCGGTTCATAATCCGCGCCCGGCGCCGGGCATGATAGCATTATGGTCGTGGGTCGCCTTTGGGCACGGGGCAGATACAGTGTGTTATTTTCGCTGGCGACAGGCGGCTTTTGCCCAGGAACAAATGCATGCAGGACTAAAGCGTACTGATAATTCCCCCTCAGCGGCGTATGCGGAGGTTCAGCAGGTTAAGGCCGAACTGGACAAACTTAATATCAAGGCTGACGATCCACTGCATTATGAGGTGGCTATTGTAAGTACCACTACAAATCAGTGGGTCACCGAAATAGAGCAGCAGGGCCAAAGTTATCAGCATCAGCAGGTAGAGTTTGAGTATTATCACGCATTAAGAATGCTGGGGCTTAATGTTGCATTTGTGTCGCCGGAGGCCTCGTTAAGCGACTATGCTCTGGTGGTGGTGCCCACTATGCCGGTAGTCAGCGATGCGTTTATCAAAAACTGCGAACAGACCAGCGCCACCATAGTTTTCGGGCCGCGCACCGGCAGTAAAACCGATGAATTTCAGACACCATTAAACCTTGCGCCGGGTAAGCTACAGCAATTGATTCCGGTTAAGGTGCTGTCGGTGGAAACCTTGCGGGGCGATATTACCGAGACCCTGCATTACGAGGATGAAACTTTTCACAGCAACCGCTGGCGTGAGGAACTAGGTACCAGCGACAGCACAAAGATACTGGCTACGTATCATGACCATACGCCTGCCGTGGTGCAGGCTGAAAACCGGGTTTACGTAGGTACGCTGGGGTGCGCTGAGTTTACCCGGGCCTTGCTAGAAAAACTGGCCAAAGCCCGTGGGCTGACAACTTATACGCTGCCTGAAGATGTGCGAACTGTTTCCCGGGGTGAATATCGGTTGTTGTTCAACTATAGCGCCGAGGCTGTGCGTGTGGATGGCTTCGAAGACCGCGAGTTTGTAATCGGCAGTAAGGAATTACCGGGCCATAGCTATGCGGTTATGAAGCGCAGTTAATACCGAATAATTCTAGAGTAAAATAAACCGTATGGCAGAAGATACTGGTCTTGAAGGCCATCTTCTGCCTAGCGGTTTTAAATAGGTAATGAATATACTTTCATCTGAGAAATACATTTCGCTGAATAAATAGCCCTCTTCTCGAAGGTAGTGAGAGCAGGGGGATAAATTTTGCCAGATAAACACTTATGCACTGCGAAGCTTTAAAGCTAGTTGCCTTGGATTGTTATTGATATCTGCCAAATGTGGCTGAGCTGCTACCAGACATTCTCGGTGTATGGTGACGCCAGTCTGGTTTCTTCAGACTGGCGTCACCGCTAAACCTGTTCGATTAAGCGTTGCCCTGTTTGATTTATGCCTCAGTCAGACTACCGCGCCATTGCGCACGTTGTCTGAATAATAAGCGATTAACGGTCAGGGCCATGACGATACAGCTTACCAGTGTTACCAGCATTAAATGAATGTAATGCAAGCCAAAGGGAGCGTGAACAAAGCTGAATAGGGCGTACAATACCACTCCGAAAACAACTGCTATAATGCCTGCAATAGGACTTACATTGTTGAACAGCAGCCCCACGATAAAAATAGATAAAATAGGCATACTGAGCAACCCGTAAAGCTGCTGCAATAGGTTAATAATACTCTCAGCCTGAGCGTAAATAGGCACCATCGCTAATGATACCAGTGTAAGCAATATCGTCACGCCCGCGCCTAAACGAGCAACCGGGGGGTGAGGATTTATATATGCCTGGTGGATATCGCACACATAAAGAGTAGTGGCTGAGTTTAAATTGCTGTTGTAGGTGGTAAGTACGGCAGCAGCCAGCGCGGCGGCAAACATACCTGACATCCAGGCTGGTAACACATCCCCAACCAGGGTTCCGTACGCGGAATCGTTAATATCTCCGTACAATTTGAAAGAGATGATTCCCGGCACGACAATTATTGAAGGAACAATAATAAATCGAATTAGTGCAGCGGCATACACTCCCTTTTGCGCTTCTTTTACATTAGGAGCCGCCATTGCCCGCTGTGTGATGGTTTGGTTGGTGCTCCAGTAAAAAGTCTGAATAAATATCATCCCGGTCAGCAGGGTATGCCAGGGTAAGAGCGAATCGTTGTCACCAATAAGTGTCAAACGTTCAGCCGGGATCCCGGAGAAATCAAAGTCGATAGCTACCAAAGCGAGGATTACTACAACGATGGCCATAAGTAACAGTAAAACGCCGGAGTAGGTATCAGATACCGCTACGGCACGTAAGCCCCCGAATACGGCATATAAAGCCCCGATAAGGCCAAATGCGGTAGCCACATACATCAGGGGAATATCCAGGTTAAACATATTTATCATGAATAGTGAGCCGGAATAAATCACCGCAGGCATAAAGATAAGGCTGCTTCCCAAAAAGAACAGGAGCCCGATCAGCGCCCGGATGTGCTTGTTATTATAGCGCTTTTCCAGTAGTTCGGTGGTAGTAGTGCACTGGTAGTGGTAATACACGGGCAAAAAGATTTTGGCCAGAATAATAAGGCCTATAACTGCTGCAAACTCCCACCATGCCAGCAGAGCCATCTGGTTACCATTCATACCAACCAGCTGATCAGTACTTAAATTCGTAAGCGTGATGGAGCCGGCCACAAAAATCCAGCTCAGACCGCCCCCGGCCAGAAAGTATTCTTTGGTTTCATTTGCAGTACTATGGCCATGCCCTCGGCACTTCAGATAGGTAAGTAAACCTATAAGGGCAGTGATAATTACAAAAACCACAATTTGGGTAAGGCTGTTTGACACAAAATCTCCTCGACTCAACCAAGGCAAAGAACAACGCCCGGGATAAGAGCAAGCACAACTGCTTGAGCAGCGTACTAATAAAACTTAGTGAGAATGGCCCCAAAAAGAGACCTATGTTATTAAGCACTTTTTGGGGCACATGACCGTTCTTCTGTGATAAATGATCTAGAAGTTGGCGCGAACTCCAAGGGCGTAACGGGCCCCATCATCTACCTGTTGCACGAAGTGCTCTTCAAAGCGGCCATAACGGTGTAGTTCTTCACCTGTAACATTGATACCTTCAAAAAATACAGTAAAGTGCTCATCAATATCGTAACTTGCGCTCACATCTACCTGAGTATAAGTGTCAGTAAAACGCGGATCGACACCACCCAGAGGACTCACCAGATCCTGCATAAAGGCTTCACGGTTATTTACCGCCACGCGAGCCTGAAAAGCTTCTTTTTCATAAAATAGCGTTATGTTTTGCGCGTTTCCCAGTCCTTCAAGAGCGAAAATTTGTTCGCTGTCACCGTCAAACTCAGCGTCACTATTCACAATAGTGGCATTGGCCTGAATTCCAAAACCACTTTCAAGAGTATGTAACCAGGCAATTTCTAATCCGTTTACATCGGCGGACTCACCGTTACGAGGACGACGAACATCAAACTCATAGGCACCACTGTCAAGATTCTGAGTTTCTGGTTCAATTGTGGCGACAATGAAGTCTTCTACTTCTTTTTGGAAGACTGCGGCTGATAAGTAGCTAGTATCACCGTAATACCATTCTACAGAGACGTCCCAGTTAGTAGACTTAAATGGTTTTAATGCACTATTGCCTGCTTGAGCCTGTAACTGATTTGGCCGTGCTACCGTAACGTTGAAAACCGGTACCAGATCACTCATCGTGGGGCGGGTCAACGTTTCGGAATAGGCATAACGCAGCAACAAATCATCGGTGAGAGATAATTTTGCATTCAAGTTTGGCAGGAGGTTTGCGTAACTGTTCGACTCCTCAATAATGTTACCAGTTTCGCTATTGTAGACGGTATTCAAATCAGACGGGTCATTGGGAATCGGGGTAAGGTCTTGTAAAATTCTTCCAATACCGCTCACCGAAGTATCAGTTTCGGTATAGCGCACACCAGCATTCACATCCAAAGGCATGTCGGACAATTCAGTATTAAAATAGAACTGAGCATAGGCACTCATTACATCTTCTTCGACGGTAAATGAGTCGTTGCCTAATGGAGGGTTGTCAAGATTGGTTGCATCTAAAGCCTGACGAACGTCATCAAATGACTGGCCGGTGGCGTCTGCAATGCGCTGAGCTGCGGTATCGGACAAGGCGTAGTCAAAGAATTCCTCAGGAGAGTAAGTTAGCCACTGGTTGGGAACGCCATCGAAGAAATTATCAGCGGTATAGGTTGATAGTAATTCTTCAGGAAAGCGGTACTGATAACCGCAATAAATACTGCAAGAGTCGGCGATACGACGCTCATTTTCTTTTTCGCGGTCCTGGAAGTAAACTCCAAAATCAACCTTGGCAAATGCAGTGGATTCATCCGGAACCCAAGTGAAATCCGCACGGTATTCGCTGATAGTGTCTTCGGTGTCAAAGCCATTACGCTCGTTGTAATGTATCCGGCCCAGAGTGGGATCTAGCAAGGCTTCATTACCGCCAGCCACTGATAATGTCGGAGTCTCCCCATTAAAATCAACACTGTAAGAGTTGTTATATCCCACTACGGTAAAGAAGTTATCTCCCCCACTTCTGTCTTCTGCGCTGGAGGTGGACAAGTCGATATACGCGGTCAGGTTATCGTTTACCAGCCACTCGAAATTTAAGCCGTAAGCTTCAATGGTGACATCACGCCCGAACCGGCGACGGATAAAATCGGTAGCGCCACCCACACCATCGACTAAAGTGCTATCAAGGCCTGTTACACTGCCATTATTATTGACTTGTAAATTATCCAGATTACTGTCAGTAAACCAATGACCGACGCTACTAGCATCAGAGTCGACATCAAACTGCGAATACAAACCATCCAATGTAAGTGTCATCGAATCATTAGGAGCATATTGTGCTACCACATTGGCTGAGGTGCGTTTGCGATCGACTTCATCTACAATCTGGTCAAAATTTTGCGGCACATACACATTGTTAAACTGTTCGTTTTCAGCAAAAGCTGCTTCGTCTCGTTGTGAGCGGTTGGTCAGATTTACCCCTGGCCGCCAGTAACGGCTTTCCAGTGTATTGGTTTGCGCTTTGCGCTGTTGATGAGATGCGGCTATCAAGAGGCCAAGTTTACCGTCATCAAATGTATTAGTGACTAGACCCGAAACTTGTGGTGTAACTTCTTCTGATAGTTCCTCGTACATGCCTTTTACACTAGCAGCAGCTTTAAATCCCTCAAAATCGAAAGGACGAGCGGTAGTAACTTCCACCGTGGCGCCGATTCCGCCTTCTTGCATGGAAGCCAGGGGGCTTTTAAATACCTTGGCACCACTAATCAATTCGGCCGGCAATGTATCAAAACTAAAAGCGCGGCCTTGATTTTCTGTGGCTATCTGTCGACCGTTTACTAATACTGTATTGAAGTCCGGGCCAAATCCACGAACCGTGATATATTGACCTTCACCACCGCTACGGTCAATTGCGACCCCTGTAATACGTTGTAATGATTCAGCAACATTCTGGTCAGGAAATTTACCGAGATCTTCGGCAGTGATACCATCATAGACCGTGTCTGAAGCCTTTTTATCCAGCATTGAGGCTTTTAAAGAGCTGGTAAAACCACGTACTTCGATGACTTCAACTTTATCTTCACTTTTTTGTCGGAGCCCCGGGAACGGTATCTTGCGCCATAGTATTAGGAATATATAAAGCAGACGCGACTGCAGCGCAAAGTAAAGTGCGTTTCGTCAATGGCATGAGCTGAGATGTGTGCTTGCGATTTGTCACGGTATTCTCTCCATTTGGATTTATTAACCTAACGTCTTCCTTAATCTTTATAGGGGGAAGATCGTTAGCGCGTTAACATTGCCTTCGTTTACCAGCAGACCGCCTGTACAACATGGCGCGAAAGATATTATTAGAGGGCAAACCAGGTTAAGAAAGGTGAAACGTTTTCCTAACTTGAAATCATCGTATCACAAAAAAAATTAAATGTGACAATATTGTAAATGTTTTTTACATAAAAAAGCGCAGTTAAACTGCGCTACAGGAAGGGCGGGGAGGAAAAGACAGGTTAACTACAGCGAATCCGGGCTACGGCTTCTTTCCAGCCGTTGTAGGCAGTATCCCGTTGGGACTTGGTAAGACGGGGTTCAAATACGCTGTCGCACTGCCAGCATTTGGTCAGCGTATCTAAATCGGTAAAGATTCCCTGCTGCAGGCCGGCTAAAAAGGCGGCGCCCACGGCGGTGGTTTCGGTCACGGCAGGGCGTTTAACCTGCGCGCCCAGGATATCGGCCAGAAATCCCATCACCCAGTCATTATTAGCCATACCGCCATCCACCCGAAGCGAGACTGGGCGTGCACCATCGCTTTCCATGGCCTTTTGTAAATCTTTGGTCTGGTAACAGACCGACTGCAACCCCGCCGCGACAATTTCATTAATTCCGGTATCCCGGGTTAGTCCTAGAATAGCGCCACGAGCATCGGGATCCCAGTAGGGAGCGCCCAGCCCGGTAAAGGCGGGGACCAGAAAAATACCATTATCTTCCCGCGCCCGGGCAGCCAAAGCTTCCGTTTCGGCGGCATCATCAATAAGTTTCAGGCCATCGCGAAGCCATTGAACGGTCGCGCCCGCCATAAAAATACTGCCTTCGAGGGCGTAGGTAGTATGGCCCTTAAGCCGATAACCGACAGTAGTCAGCAAGCGGTTTTTAGACACCAGCGGCGTATCGCCGGTGTTTAAAATCATAAAACATCCGGTGCCATAGGTGCTCTTTGCCATCCCTTTTTCGAAGCACGCCTGACCAATAAGCGCCGCTTGCTGGTCACCGGCCACACCACTGATGGGTATACGTTTTCCCGTCAGCTCTGCAGAAGTACTTCCAAAGTCGGCGGCACAATCCATAACCTCTGGTAACATAGCGGCTGGAATAGCGAAGGCGTTAAGCAGCTCTGTATCCCATTGCTGGGTGTGAATATTAAATAGCATGGTGCGCGAGGCATTGGTGGCATCGGTTTTATGGGAGGCGCCGTCGGTTAGTTTCCAGATTAAATAGGTATCTACCGTCCCGAAAAGCAATTCACCGGCTTCAGCTCGCGCCCGGGCCCCTTCAACATTATCCAGAATCCAATTGAGTTTGGTGGCCGAAAAATAGGGATCCAGTAGCAATCCGGTATTATCCATTATGTAGTTTACCAGCTGCTTATTCTGGCTTAGTTCCCTGCAATAGGGGGCGGTACGGCGGTCCTGCCAGACAATGGCCGGGTACACGGTTTCTCCGGTATGCTTATCCCACACCAAAGTGGTTTCGCGCTGATTGGTAATACCCAGCGCCGCAATATCACCGGCATCGATTCCCGACTTTTGCAACACCTCTTGCAATGTATGGGTGACGCTGTTCCAGATATCCTCAGGCTGATGTTCTACCCAGCCATCTTTAGGGTAATGCTGCGTAAATTCTTGCTGAGACATGGCAATAATAGAGCCGTCCTCGGCAAAAATAATACTACGGGAACTGGTGGTTCCCTGGTCGATAGCCAGTAAATGCTGGGTCAAAATATCACTCCTTAGCACGCTTTTTTAATGAGTTTGCATTATTCACAGACAATTAACAATGGTTGTTTTCGATAACGAACATATCGGTCGCAGTTTGGCATAGGCGCACTGAGTTTTAGACCGTATACTGAAGGCAGAACCTTCAGGAGTAGTTATGAATCAGACCCAACGCCACGAAAAAATTGTCAGTTTATTAAAGCAGCAGGGCTTTATGTCTATTGATGATTTGGTTCGCGCATGTGACGTGACCCCGCAAACCATCCGTCGTGACCTTAATCAAATGGCTCAGGCTGGTATACTGAGTCGTTATCATGGCGGCGCCGGGCTCACCCGTAGTTGGGAAAATACCCCGTATCAACAGCGTAAAGCCCAAAATGAGGGGGTAAAAAACCGCATTGCAAAGGCTGTCGCGCAAATGATCCCCGATGGGGCCTCGCTGTTTATTAATATTGGTACTACGACCGAGTTGATTGCCCAGCATTTACTGAATCATAAGAATCTGCATGTAGTCACTAACAATATCCACGTAGCCACGCTGCTCTCCTCCAAAGAGGATTTTTCAGTGATTATTGCAGCCGGTGAAGTTCGCTATCGTGACGGGGGAATAATAGGGGAGGCTACCTGCGATTTTATCAGCCAGTTCAGAATGGACTACGGCATTATCGGTATTAGCGGTATTTCGGCAGATGGAGCCCTGCTGGACTTTGATTTTCGTGAAGTCAAAGTGTCACAGGCTATTATTCAAAATACGGAAACCACGATTCTGGCCGCTGATTACAGCAAGTTTGAACGTCGGGCAATGGTAGAGCAGGGGCATTTATCCCAGGTTGATTTTTTAGTGTGTGATCAAACACCTCCTGAACAAATCATGGCGATTATTGAGGAACATGATATAGGTTTTATCGAAGCCTGAATCGCAATATATCCACACAGGTGTTTTCGTTTGTTTTCGATAATGTTCGCTTTATGTTGACTTAATCTGGTAATAACGTTGAAATAGCATTTCTATAACCATCCGCAAGGGGCGCATTATGGCAAGTCAAAACCTACAACCTGATCATGAAACTGATCTGCTGGTTATCGGTGGCGGGGTAAATGGTGTCGGCATTGCACTGGATGCTGCCGGTCGTGGTTTGCAGGTAATGCTTTGTGAAAAGGGCGACCTGGCCGGAGCTACCTCTTCTGCCAGCAGCAAGCTGATTCACGGTGGCTTACGTTATCTGGAGCATTACGAATTCAGGTTAGTCAAAGAAGCATTATCCGAACGTGAAGTTCTGCTTAATAAAGCGCCCCATATTATGTGGCCTCTGCGTTTTCGACTGCCGCATCAAAAACACCTCAGGCCAGCGTGGATGCTGCGGGCGGGCCTGTTTTTGTATGACTCTCTGGCCAAAAGAAATGTGCTGCCGGGGTCCAAAAAATTAAAAATGCAGAACGACAGTCCCCTGGTATCGCAAATCTCCACCTGCTTTGAATATTCTGATGGCTGGGTGGATGATGCACGTCTGGTGGTCTTAAATGCGATGGCGGCGCGTGACAAAGGGGCTGATATTCGGGTTCGCACCGAATGTGTCAGCGCCAGTAAGCAGGCTAATCACTGGATGGTAACTTTACGCGGGCCTGAAGGTAAAACGTTTACAGTAAAAACCCGAGGCTTGGTAAATGCCACTGGCCCCTGGGCAATTTCGTTTTTAGATCGCATGGAAAATACCGACAACCCAGACACGATGCGGATGGTTAAAGGCAGCCATCTGGTAGTACCTCGCCAGTATGCAGGCAGCGAAGCCTATATTTTGCAAAATGAAGATGGCCGGATTGTATTTGTGATTCCTTACGAGAATGATTTTTCTCTGGTAGGAACAACAGACGAAAATTACACGGGTGATCCCCAGGCCGCAAGCATTTCGGGAGCCGAGACCGATTATCTTCTTAAAGTCGTAAAATCTTATTTTAAAACACAAATTGGCGAGCAGGATATTGTTCACAGTTACAGTGGTGTACGGCCATTGTTAGAAGAAAAAAATGCCTCAGCTCAGGAGCTGACCCGGGATTACAAGGTTGAAGTTCGAAAAGAGCAAAACAGCCCTTTGCTGATGAATATCTTTGGCGGAAAAATTACCACTTATCGCAAACTGGCGGAGCAGGCAGTGGATAAGCTAACTGACTATTACAAGCTTACCCAGGGGCCATGGACGGCTAAAGCGCCACTCCCCGGCGGCGATTTTTCAGATCCTCGGACCTACGCGAAACAGCTACAACGCCGCTTTCCCTGGTTGCCAGAATCGCTGGCCAGACGCTATACCCGTCAGTACGGCACGCTATGTGAGGAATTTTTACAAGATAAAACAGCACTTGCTGATATGGGAGAAGATTTCGGCTCGCAGTTGTTTGCGGCCGAGGTGGACTATCTGGTGGCGCGGGAGTGGGCAGTTTGTGCTGATGACATTTTATGGCGTCGGACTAAACAGGGTCTGCATTTTTCGACCGAGCACGTAACGCGCTTAAACACATATCTTCACGTACATCCGTTATTACATCATTACACTGGTGGTAACCACGTATCTGCTGTCAATGCTGAGGAAAACGGTGTAGCCGCAGCAGGGCAGACGGTATAAGCAGATGCGATAAAGTAAGAACTGGCGGGGCAGGGCATGCCGGTGTCTGCCTCGGCACTCTGAATAAGGTAACAGGCCAGAGATGCAGGTTAAATGGGTCTGGCGTTTGCCGTTAAATCTGCCTACACTCGATGCCCTCATAATAACAATAAAACGACAGAGACTCGGCTGCCGATAGCAGACTATCCGCAGTATTCACCCATTTACACATTCAGGTTTATTATGACACAGAAAAAAGTCGGGTTTGTTGGCTGGCGAGGTATGGTTGGCTCAGTGTTGATGCAGCGCATGCAGGAGCAGAGTGACTTCGACCATATTGCCGCGACCTTTTTTACCACCTCTCAGGCAGGCCAGCCGGCACCGCAATTTGGGCAGGCCGACGCGGGTCAGCTTGAAGATGCCTTTGATTTCAATAGTCTGGCGCAACAGGATATTATTGTTACCTGCCAGGGCGGCGACTATACCAAGCAGGTGTACCAGGCACTGCGGGAGCAGGGATGGGACGGCTACTGGATTGATGCAGCATCAGCGCTTCGCATGGATGATGATCCTGTTATTGTGTTGGATCCGGTAAATCGTGCCCACATCGATAACGCCATAGATAATGGCACCAAAACCTTTGTTGGCGGGAATTGCACAGTCTCCCTGATGCTGCTGGCATTAGGCGGATTATTCGCTAAAGATTTGGTGGAATGGGTATCGCCTATGACCTATCAGGCGGCATCGGGCTCGGGCGCCAAACATATGCGTGAACTTATCAGCCAGATGGGCGCTATTCATGCCTCGGTAACCGAGTCGTTAGACGACCCGGCCAGCGCAATTCTGGATATTGATCGGCAGGTGGCCGACTTTATTCGCAGTGAAGACTATCCCTGCGATCAGTTTGGCGTTCCCCTGGCAGGCAGTCTGATCCCGTATATTGATAGTCAGCTTCCTTCCGGGCAGAGCCGCGAAGAATATAAAGCCGGCGCCGAAGCCAATAAAATTCTGCAACGCGTTGACACGCCGGTGCCCATTGATGGTTTGTGCGTGAGAGTTGGCGCTATGCGAAGTCACAGTCAGGCGCTGACCATCAAGCTTAAACAAGACTTGCCGCTGGATGAAATTGAAGAACTGCTTGAAGCCCATAATGAATGGGTGAAAGTGATTGCTAATGATCGCGAGCAGTCGATGCGCGAACTGACCCCGGCCAGCGTCACCGGTAGCCTGTCTATTCCTATAGGCCGGATCCGCAAGCTGGCTATGGGCCCGCAATACATTTCCGCCTTCACGGTGGGCGATCAGTTGTTGTGGGGCGCAGCGGAACCCTTACGCCGTATGCTGACGATTTTACTTGGCAAATTATCTTAACGGGTAAGGTAAAAGGTAACTAAAAAACAAGCTTGAATAATAAGCTTGAAAACCGCACGCGTTGCCTTTGACGGTCGGGAACGCGTGCTGCCTTTTAAATGACAGCGCCAGTTAAAACCGTAAATTCGTAGACCTCATCGTAGTGTTCGAACCAATAAGGCACCAGTGCGACCAGCATCAGTGGCCCAGTGGTGGCCGCCCGCTGACGGCTCTCATCCACCTTGCGCCGATTGCTCTTGGCTAGTACCGCTCAAGACTGTTTAAAATCGGGTGGGTCAGTTTGCTTACTGCTGGCGGACGTCTCGGCAGCACGCTCCTGTTGTAAAGCCTGTTCAATTAACCCTTCCAATTGCATAAACAGCGTCAGGTAATCATTATCCAGATGCTTACCCGCATTCTCATCGACCCATGCCCGGTATAATGTATCTGACTGCTCTTGTTCGATATTCTGGTAAGCCGTGGTTTGTCGACTTACTTCCTGGGGTGAAAACCCACTACAGTGCAATGCCTGGGCACCAAGCTCCAGGGCCGAGTAATACGTTTCTGATACCGACACATTGGCCCCGGCGTGGCGTAACCGATCACCATGGCCACGGTCAAAAGCCCGGGCCATGATATTTACCTTTGGGTAGGTGCGTTTAACGTAGCGGACCATTTCGATAGCAGCCTGCTGGTTATCGATGGCTACCACTAGCATTGCGGCCTGCTCAATGCCAGCGGTACTCAGAATATCGTGCTGGGCGGCATCACCAAAGTAGGCCTTGGTGTTAATCCGTCGCATGAGTTCCACCTGCTCAGCTCTGATATCCTGGACGACGGTTTTGATACCGTTTGCCATCAGCAAACGATTTACAATCTGCCCAACCCGGCCAATACCGGCGATAATCACCGTACCCTGTTCGTCAATAGGGTCGGCCACTCGCTGATTAGACTGATGGCGAAAGCGAGGCAAAATAACCCGGTCAAACAATATGAACAGGGCGGGGGTTAAAAACATGGACAAAGCCACTACCAATGCCAGTATCTCAGCCAGCGACCCCGGAATAACCTGGTTTTGCTCTGAATAACTTAATAGCACAAAGCCAAACTCGCCGGCCTGGGCCAGGCTCAGGGTAAGTAGCCAGCGGTCACTGCCTTTGACCCCAAAAAAACCGCCAATGCCAAATAGAATCAAGGCTTTTACCAGCATTATTGCAAGGGTAAGACCGACAATAAGCCAGGGGCTGTGGCTCAGGACCTGCACATTGATGCCGGCGCCGACCGTAATAAAAAATAAGCCGAGAAGCAGCCCTTTAAAGGGGGCTACACTGGACTCCAGCTCATGCCGAAATTCACTGTTGGCCAAAACCACCCCGGCTAAAAACGTACCCAGGGCGGCGGATAAGCCCACCATATTCATCAGCGCTGCAATACCGATGACCAACATCAACGCGGTGGCAGTAAATACTTCTTTTAAGCCGCTTGAAGCCACAAACCTGAATAGGGGACGACTAAGGTAGTGGCCCGCGCTGATTACTGCCGCCACCGACACCAGAATTACCAGAGCATGTGCCCAGGCCGGTAAATCGGCCACCAGACTGACATTGTGGGCGCCGGAATCGGCTGCGCTGCTATCGGGCAATGCCAGCAACGGGATAATTGCCAGCATGAAAATCACCGCGATATCCTGAAACAGGAGTACCGAAAAAGCACTTTTGCCCCCATCGGTTTTTTGTAAACCTTTTTCCCGCAGGGTTTGCAGTACAATGGCGGTCGAAGATAGGGCCAGCACAAAACCGATGGCGATGCCCACCGACCAGCGTTGGTTGAAGGCGATAGCCAGGCCTGAGACTGCCAGAAGCGTCAGGCCCACCTGCAGGCCGCCTAATCCCAGTAAGCGGCTTTTCATGGCCCAAAGCGCTCTGGGATCCAGTTCCAGACCGACTAGGAACAACATCATCACCACCCCAAATTCAGCAAAATGCTGGATAGTGACGGTTTCGTCCCCCACCACGCCTAACAGCGGGCCGATGATACCCCCGGCTACCAGGTAGCCTAACACTGAGCCTAAGCCCAGTCTTTTTGCAATCGGGACGGCGATCACCGCGGCCGCAAGATAAATAAACGCCTGCAGAAAATAGTCGGTCATAGAAAGAGGGCCTGCATCCTAAAGCTAAAATTCAAAGATAGAATGCAGACTTTTACGCATGAAAGATATTTTTGGTGTTTTTTATCCACTGGGCAGCGGCAAACATGTCAATGCTAGGTTGCGGGTCACCCCTGACCCCGCAGTAAAGCAGGCAGAACCGAGGCAATCAGCAACACCGCCATCGCCACATTGAAGATGCGTAAGCGTTTTATGTTATTAAGAAAGCCCGCCAGATGGTGCCCCATTCCCACCCATACCCCGATACAGGGCAGATTGACCGTGCCAAATACAATCGCCACAAAAAGTACGCTGGCCAGGGTAGTATCAGCGGCATAGATACTGGTCGCGGTGATAGCCATGGCCCAGGCTTTCGGGTTCACCCACTGGAACAGGGCGGCCTGCATAAATGTGAGAGGAGAGGCTTTTTCGGTACTTTTTACTCTTGACGCCGAGGTGGCGATTTTCCAGGCCAGGTACACCAGATACACCCCGCATACTACACGCAATACCAAAAATGCATCGGGATAAAACTGAAACAGCTGAGTTACGCCCAGGCCCACGCCCAAAATCATCAGGGTAAAACCAATGGCTACGCCAAACATGTGAGGCATGGTAGCGCGTAACCCGAAATTGACTCCGGAGCTCATCAGCATCAGGTTATTCGGGCCGGGGGTAATCGAGGAGACCAGAGCAAACAAGGCAAGTGGATATAGAAGTTCAAAATTCATAACAGGCTTGAATCACTAAATAATAATGCAATTTTAACTCGTTTATTCTGCGCATAGTGTGCAAAATTAAAGAATTAAGTCATCTGCTACGCAATAATCTATGAAATATGACCACTATACAGACCAGATATTGCAAATCCTTCACAAGGATGGTCGCATTAGTAACATCGAATTGGCTGAGCGCATTGGCCTGTCAGCCTCTGCCTGTTTACGAAGAGTACAGGAGCTTGAGCGAACCGGAGTTATCAGTGGCTACCGGGCGGTCATTAACCAGGCTAAACTGGGACGGGGGTTTGTGGCGTATGTGAGTGTGGGGCTGAATGAACATACCACAGCCTCGCAGCGGGCATTTGAAAAGGCGGTTGCCTTAAGCCGCGAGGTACGCGAATGCCATAATATCACCGGCGCCTTTGAATATCTGCTGCGGGTGGAAACCAGCGATATACAGGCGTACAAGCAATTTCATGCTGATGTGCTGGGGGCGATTGTGCAGGTCAGCACTATTACCACCCATGTGGTTATGGACTCGGCCAAGGATGAGCGGGCCTGAAATCAGGCTGATGGGTACACAATCACCGATAGCAACTACGGTCATAAATGTGGCGAGCGTACACTCGCCGTGGCTTTAAAATGATTACGGAGCATTTTGGGTATGGGCAGGGGGAGCTCAACTCAGCGTCTTTGACAAGCGTTTACGCTAGCAATTTGTGGTCAGTAGATCAGGGCCTGAATAAAGCCGAATAATATTACCGCTACTATGCATGCAGAATTAATGGTTCGTAACAGTTTGAAGCGCTCAATAGTGGGGTCTGCAAGGCCTGAAAAATGCCCTGATTCTAGAGCATTTTTTAAGCCGGTATTCATGGCTGGGCGGGAGGGCATAACGCCTTCGGGGCGGACAAGCTGTTGCCATTTTTCGGGATAGGTAACAGCCAGGTAGGTGCAAAGTCGTTTAAACATTACGAGGTGAATGGCCATTAGCAGGCACAGTAAGGCGAACGGTAATAGCATTTCCATATAATTCTTTCCTGCATCGGGTTAAGTCATCTGCGTCAAACTGACATTCGTTTTGGCGTTATACCTGGATTAATAACCTGGTGGGTTTGCCGCTCCATTTCCCCGGGGCTTACTTATCGTGACTTACTAGTCGGGGCGTACTTAACGCGGACGTAGTCACCCGGCACATTATTACCGCTTACATTATTACCGCGCACCTCGTTAACCGGGCTCACCAAGCAATTACTCACCCGGCTGCCTGCCAAAAGGCGGTATCCAGTTGTTATAGCACTGCGAGGGGAAAACGGCAAAAGCAGGAATCAGATCGGAAGCTACAGGCAACCCTAAAGCAAGGGGTCGTGTCGTAGAGTAAACACAAAAATGCCGGCCCAGGATAACCTGGACCGGCATGATGACAATAGATTTACGTAACGTGTTACAGTTTGACCATCAGTTTGCCTTTGTTCTTGCCTTCAAAAAGCAAATTAAGACCTTCCATAGCGCTGGTTAGCCCTTCAATAATGTGTGAGCGGTATTTAATCTGGCCTTTTTGCACATAAGGGGCAAGCTGCTGAGTAAGCTCTTTAGATTTGTGCAGGTGGTCTGGCATCGCAAACCCCTGAATCATTACCCGCTTTTTAATCAGCGGTAACCAGTTGGGGCCGGGTGATGGTTCGTCTTTTTGGTAATCAGCAATCATACCGCATACAACCACCCGGGCATGTTCCGCCATGCGATTCATCACATGGTGCTGGATTTCGCCACCCGTGTTTTCAAAATAGAGGTTGATTCTGTCCGGAGTAAGTTCTTCCAGCTTTTGCTCAAGGTCATCGGTTTTATAGTTGATTGCACCATCAAAACCGAGTTCATTGGTGATCCAGTCTGCTTTTTCATCGCTGCCTACCACCCCGATAACGCGTAGGCCATCAGCTTTGGCAATCTGCCCTACGATGGAGCCCACGGAACCGGCTGCACCGGTAACCACCAGGGTTTCACCCGACTGCGGCTGCCCAATATTCATCAGGCCCTGAGTTGCCGTAAGTCCGGGCAAGCCGAATACACACAGTGCAGTTTCTTCATCGATGCCCTCCTGAAGCTTGGTCAGGCTTTGACCATCTGAAACGGCATATTCGCGCCAGCCCATCATTCCCATAACCTGATCGCCTTCAGCAAAGTCGGGGTGATTTGACTCGACGACTTTGCCCACACCACTAGAACGCATTACATCATTAAGCTCTACCGGGGGAATATAACTTTCTTCATCGGCCGTCATCCAACCCAGCATGGCCGGGTCCAGCGACATATAGGTTTGTTTTACCAATATCTCGTTATCCCCTGGAGAAGGAACTTCATTTTCGACAACTTCAAATAGGTGTTCACCAATTTTGCCATCGTCGGGGCGCTGTTTTAACAGAATTTCAGTATTTTTTGACATAAAACCTCCTAGGGTAAAGTGACTTCAATACGCATACAGATACCGGACAGACCATAGCGAGGGTGGCATCAGGGTCTGTCTGAATGAACAGATTAAGTGTTATCTTCTTCAGCGATTTGTTTGAGCGCCTGCGCCAGTTGTTGCGGTTCCTGAGCACCGGAAATCAGATACTTCTGATTAATCACAAAGGCTGGCACCGAGGTTACGCCGGCTTGTTGATATTGCTGCTCTTCCTGACGTACCTGATCGGCAAAGTCGTCGCTGGTGAGTATTTGCCGGGCCTCTTCTTTATCCAGGCCGGCCTGTTCAACACACTGCAGCAACACCTCATGATCCTGCATAGAACGTGCTTCACCAAAGTAAGCATCAAATAATGCCTGTTTCATTGCCGTTTGCTTCTCGAACTGGTGGGCCCATTTGACTAACCGGTGAGCATCGAAGGTATTGGTGGTATACCGGCTTTCCATTTTTTCAAAATTAAGTCCAAGATCAGCAGCAATCGTCATCATTTGCTGCTGAGATTCATCGATTTGCTCTTTGGTGGTGTTGTACTTTCGACACAGGGCTGGAACAATAGGCTCTGGCTCAGCCGCCGGATCAGGGTTAAGTTCAAAGGCACGCCACGTCAAAGTAGCCTCTATCTCCGGCAGGGTGGTCAGCGCCTGTTGCAGGCGGCCGTAGCCAATCGCGCACCAGGGGCATGCGATATCAGACACCAGATCAATGGTTATTGCAGTCATACTTCACCTTTATTTGTCATCGTTTCCGTGGATATGCGGACGACTGTCGCCAAGAACAACCTGCAACCGGTCATCAGTGGCTGCTTTTTAAACGTATTCAGGGGCTTTGGTACGTAATGATCCTTTTTGACCTTGTTTGGTATTGATTTGTATATCAATGCATTACAGAATTTGTGTAGACTTAGTGAAAGTGTTGCCCGCCAGCATAGGTTGCAGGTGACTATTTTTACCCGCCACCCCATTGGCAGACATATTTTTGCAGCGCAGCGTTAAAACCAGATGATATCGCCAGGACCAGGAACTGTAGTATTGAAAACCTCCACCCATATAGAACTAGTGAAGTTACAGAAATCGCAAATTCGCCACGCTAAAGTGTTTTCAGGGATTAGTCCTAAAGCTATGCGGCGGGTTTTCAGCACCTGGGTGGTATTCGCGGTTATGGTATGGATACTGGTGATGTTTGCCCCGGGGCTCAGTAGTACATTTATTCTTACCACCGCTATTGTGCTGGTAGTGTTTACGATTGCCATGTTTGCCCAAAGCCGGGTAGGGGAAGGCTGGCCCGCGGTGCTGGTAGAAGAAAATAAACTGCATGTGGTGCGCGACCCCTATAAGCGTGAGTTTTTTCGCCTGGCGCCGCAGCTGGTGGATCATGTTGAAGGCACATTAATCAAACCCAATAAAAAAGCGATTGCGTTAGTGTTGCATACCGAGCAGCTGGCCGATGATGATATTGAGATGCTCAATCAGGCGGTATGGCCCCGGGACGATCGCCTGTTGGCTTTGGCGCATTTTATCAGTCGGGATAAAGCCTGTGAAAATCTCAATGATTTTATTCGTCAACAGGCAACCTGAGAGTGTAAATCTTGCCTCTTTAGCGTCTGTTTACGACCGCATAGTCAATCATTGCCGACACTGCCATAGCAAATTCTCCCGACCTCTTCGGGATTTTTTAAGATTTATAAATACCTTCCAAAAAGGCCACTGGCTCACAGCGGCCCTCATGCCTATCTCTTTAGGTTAATAAAAAGCATAAGCTTGTTAATAACTTAAAAATGCATTATAACGTGACTTTCATATTCGTTTTTTCTTAATTAGCTAATTTTTAAGGAATAATCAACAATTTTAAGCAGGAGTAGAGAGATATTGGCCTGCCTTGTGCTTATATCAATGCTTATCTAAGATTACGTCTATAAATACATGCGTCTATCTCGCGACTAAGGAGAGCAAGAATATGACAACATCAGCGGGAAGTAACACGCATAAGAAACTAGCGCTTCGAATTCTGGTAGTCGAAAATGAGCCGGTTACTGCCAGCATTATTACCAGTGTGATGACCGGGTTAGGCTGGCAGGTTGACTTTGCAGCCAGTGGGAAGGCTGCTGAGAAGCTACAGAAAAAACAACAGTATGATGTGGTATTGCTGGATGTCACGCTACCGGATGTTGCCGGGACGCGCGTCTATGAGCAGCTTAAACAGCAGTATGGTGCGAACCTGCCGGTGTTACTGATTAATGCTATCAGTGATAAAGCCACCGATATTCAGTTGCTGCCAGGCGATGACTTTGTTCCGGATGCAACTGACACCAGAGATATTGTCAGCCGTTGCCAAACGCTGGCCGCGGCCAGCGCTGTGGCAATCAGCGCCTGATTAAGAGTTGCTGCGTTCGGCGTTAGGGCTTGTATTGCTGGTCTCTGGCGCCGAAGACGACTCACACTGCTCACAATTGCGGGTCAGCTGTAATGAGGTATACAACGGGAAATGGTCTGAACCATACCCGGGCAGACGTTTAATCTTCACCAAATCAAAGTGGTCAGAATGAAAGACATGATCTAATGGCCAGCGCACCAGCTGATATTTCGCGTGAAAGGTATTGAAAAAGCCGCGGCCCAGGCGCGGA
>VMHT01002080.1_pt1 | contig 26197 bp, 30 predicted proteins | sample 4693611 | NCBI WGS metagenome assembly VMHT01 (sample SAMN12280063, study PRJNA550983) | marine metagenome | isolation source: seawater sampled from same location over 5 years 0.02-0.2 micron viral filtrate | place: USA: collected off the coast of southern California halfway between the port... ...
CTGTAGGTACTGGAAATGCAGTAAATAAATCTTCAGAAACCTACATAGCCTACCTTTTCGCTACCGTAGCAGGTGTATCCAAGGTGGGAAGCTATACTGGAACAGGTTCTACATTAAACGTTGATTGTGGCTTTAGTAGTGGTGCTAGGTTTGTTTTGATAAAGAGAACTGACAGTTCAGACGATTGGATTGTTGTTGACACCGAAAGAGGGATTGTGGCGGGCAATGACCCATACTTGGCTCTTAATACAACTGATCCCGAACTCACTTCTCAAGATTATGTAGACCCGTATTCGGCAGGGTTTGCTGTCACTGGAGAAAACCCAGTTAACGCATCAGGCGGCACATACATTTTTTACGCAATCGCATAATCAAACTCATTAGAAAGGATCAATCAAATGGGTGAATACAGAGAAAGAAGTACAGGCGAAGTTAAGTCTCAAGGCGAGTGGAGAGCAGCATTTCCGCAAATGGCATTGCCTCGGGTATGGAATACAAATGTTTGTGATGCTATGAACATAGACCCTGTACTGGCAAGCCCAGCCGCTACACTTGGCGCATATCAGTACAGCGCAAGGGATGGCGTTGAGCAAGACAGCAACGGGAACTGGGTAGAGAAGTATGTAGCAACGGATATGTTTGCTGACATTGAAGGTGGTAAAACTAAATCTGAGCAAGAAACTGAGTATCAAGTTACACTAGATGCTAATACTGCAGCAAGTTATCGTAATACACGTAACAGCAAACTAACTGAGACAGACTGGACTGCTATGTCGGATGTCACTATGGCAGATGACATGAAGACCTACAGACAGGCTCTACGTGATTTGCCAACGCATAAGAATTGGCCTAACTTAGAAGATGCTGACTGGCCTACAAAGCCTGAGTAAGATATATATATATATTAGAGGATACACAATATGAGTAAGGCAAGAGATTTAGCAAACTTTATTTCCACAGGAAGTATATTTAGTGATGGTGCAATATCTCCTACAGAGATAATAGGCGTAACTGCTGATGCAACAGAGCTAAATAAGTTAGATGGTGTAACAGCCTCTACTGCAGAGCTAAATAAGTTAGACGGTGTAACAGCCTCTACTGCAGAAATAAACAAACTTACAGGTGTAACTGCTTCTACGACTGAGATAAACAAACTTACAGGTGTAACTGCTTCTACGACTGAGATAAATAGAGTAGTAGGTGTAACCTCAGATATTCAAACTCAAATCAACGCTAAAGCAGCTAGTGCAAGTTTAGGAACAGCAGCAGCATTAGATGTAGGAACAGGGGCAAACAACATTCCACAGCTTGATAGCTCTGGGAAACTAGGAGCCATAGACGGCTCTGCTTTAACAGGCATACAAGGATTTTCTTATGCCGCCACACTAGCATTTGGAGATTATTAATATGGCTGACACACTCGAAAGTATTTTTCTTAATACATCATTAGGGGCTACGGAGCTTGATGATGGTGAGCATACATTATTAACAACAAACTCTACTACAAGTTTTGTTATTAAGGATATGCATGTTAATGGCACATCTGGTTTAACAAATACGCATTTAGAACTTAATGGTTTTAATGTTAGTGGCATTACATCTAATGCAACAGGCAGCTTAATTATACCGCCAAACTCTACACTTAAACTTAAAACAACAGATTATCCTTTCACATTTATCGAACAAAGAGATATAATGGGTTTACAAAATAACTCTACTATTTTGGCTAAAACGTATTTAAACCCTGATGGAACCGCAGTTTCTGGAATTTCTCAAGAGGTTGCTCATACAAAAAGTAGCACATCAAACAATACAGAAGTTCAAGATATGGAATTTGGTATAAGCAGTACCAATTCAAATAGATACGCTTTTTTCTATACACATGATTTGAACTCGAGCACTATTCTAAGGGGGGTTCAGGATACTGGATACAATCATTCCAATTCTGAAGATCTTATGTACCAGACTAGTTATGACCCTACAGCATTTGGTTATAATTCTACTTATGGCAAAATAGCCGTTCAATTAAATGGGGCTTCTTTGCAGTATTGGCAATTAAATAGCGCTTATGCAGGTATAGGGGCTATGACTGCTACTATTCCGTCAAATTTTGGTAATGGTAATAGAGCTAATGGTAGCTACCAACAGACAACTTCTAGTTACCCGTATGGTTTCGGGGCGCATGATTATTTTTGGTATGTACCTTCTAGTAGTTATGGCAATCATTTATATTTTATTAATTTAGAAAACGGGCAAGACTTTAGATTTAACATAAATACATCCCCAAGTGCCTTTACAAATATGTTGGGCGGTCAATCTAATCATTTGATAGTATCTTATAGACCATCTGATGATAGATTTATCTATTTTAATATAAACGGTAACAATATTTATTACGCTGTTATTAATGAAACAAAAACAACATTAGATGCCATTAATCAAACTACTAGATACGATGTAGGAAAGTTTGCTGGAGGTAATTTTAGTTCCCCTGTAAATAATATTGAGCAATCCAACATAAATTCTGGAGTAGCTGGTTTTGATATTAATGGTAATTTTATATATCACGAAACAGGTGGAGGTTTAGTAGCGTCAGATTTAACTGGAACGCAAGTAGCTTTAGCAGATAGCGCAAGCACAAGAAGTTTTGGGGGTGTTTCTTATGCTGATGATAACAGAATTAACACAAGAAGGCATAAAAGATTATCTGCTGCTGAAGCAACTGCTTTAAGTATACCTACACCTACGTTTGGCATTCAATTGCTTGGCGTAAAGTCAACAGTTTAGGAGGTCGACATGGGATTATCGTCAGGAAATTCATTAGCTTCAGCGGCTTCAGGTGGTGGCTCAAGTGGACTTTCATCTGCACAAGTACAAACGCTGATTAAAAGCAATACGCCTTATCAACATATCGCAACTCTTTCTGCTGATAGTACTAGTGAGTTTGATTATACATCATTACCTTCTACCTTTCGTACATTTCGTATACTTTTTGATGGTCTGCATTTTGGAAACAATGCTTATTTAAGAATGAGATTATACTTTAATAGTGTGTTATACACAGGCAGTATGTATTTTCGTGGTGGCATGAATAAAAATACAACATCTACAAATAATTACCATACACAATCAAGTTACTGGGATTTTATGCATAATTACCAGGTTTCAAGTGGGGGCTATCTTACTGGTTATATAGAGTTTTGTGGTAATGATGTATATGGCAGAACCACAATGAATAGCTATACTACTTGGTATTACAGTTCTTCTGTTCGATCTAATTTAATGGGAGGACACGTTGAAGCTAATAGCAACGAAAACATCACTGGATTTAAATTGTACCCAGATTCAGGAACAATGAATAGAGGCAGCATCAAGATATATGGGATGAATTGATATGAGTGAAGAAGAAACTGTTAGAGAAAACCCAAGGTTTAAAACCACAGAGTTAGGCAAAATTCAGTTTACTGAAGAAGAAGAACTAGCTAGGGATGCAGAAGAAAAAGAGTGGGCTGATGGTGCTAACGATAGACTAGCAGCCGCACATAGAGCTACTCGCAATGAGTTACTTACTGCGTCTGACTGGACACAGTTCAACGACAGCCCACTAGCAGATGAAGCTAAGACTTCTTGGGGTACTTATCGAACAGCATTGCGTAATCTTCCTACACACGAAAACTGGCCCTCGCTTAAAGATGCTGATTGGCCTACCCAACCTTGACACATATACAGGTATAGGCTACTATGAGTGAAATAAAACTCTCCCCAGAAGAACTAGAAGATATGCTAGACAACGCAGCTAGTCGTGGTGCTAAAGAGGCACTGCGTTCTATCGGGCTACTCGATGATGATGCAGCTAAAGACATAATAGAAATGCGTAATCTCATAGAAGCGTGGAGAGATACACGTAGATCTATAAGATCAACCGTAGTAAAAATGACTACCGTTGGAGTCCTGACATTTATTGCAGGTGCGGTGTGGATGACAATGGGTAAATAAGGAATACAGTATGGCAGACTTAGAATATGGAATAGATTCAAAAAACTCTAATGTAGTGGATTCTTTTACTTCTGCAGATGGTACTGTTTATGAAGCTAGAGCAGGTGTTTATGGCAACGGTATTGTTAAAATAACTACCAATGAAGATGGATCTAAAACAGAAACAGCATTGACTTATGAAAAAACAAGTCGTTCTGACAAGAAAAAAAGATCTGCGTCTGCAAGAAATAATACTAATGTATCTAAAGCTTCAAAAGAATTTGCAGGATTTAAAACTGCTGCAGAAGCTGCTGCTAATACTACAGAAGCTATAGGATATACAGATGATAATGTATCTGCAGGTGGAGGCGGTCCTTTTAGATATGACAGAGCTTCTACTGTAACACTGACTGATGCTTCAGGAAATGTTATAGGTTCTGTTGGAACCAGAAAAGGTAAAACAAATACAGAAATAGCTACTGCAAAAATGTTAGCTGATGAAATTATAAACATAAATAAGTCTGCTATTACAACTACAGATGATGATAAAAATTTAGATGACGATGAAGATGACACAGAAGATACAACAGATGGTAGTGATACTACAACAGGAGCAGGTACAACAGGCTTAACAGCAGGTGACTACATGCAGACTGTGAACCCTGCTGTAGCAGGTGGTGCTTTTGATTCTGTAACACCTCCGACAACTGTACAACAAGTACCTGCAGGTGGTGTGCCTATTGTTGATCCTGATGAATCTCAAACAGTAATGCAGCAAGTAGCACCAGTTACATATCAGGATGTAGTACCAACAGCAGGATCAGGTCCAAGCACAGTAGCAACAACTACACAAACAGGTGGTATGTCTGCTGTGCCATCTCAAGTAGCATATAAAACACAGTACACAGGTACACAAGGTGCAGTAGCACCTACCCTTGTAACAACACAGCCAGGAACAGGCGCAACTTATCCTGAAGTATTTCAAGGCTATCAGACTGTACCGTATGGTAATCAGCTAGGTCAGCAAATAATGATTACTGAGTTTAACGGTGTACCTACAACATATGTACCACCGGGTTTTTCTAAGATAGAAGCTACTACAGGTGCTGCAGAAGGTGGGTTGATGGAGACTATGTCTCTAGAAGGTAAAGACCGTATCTTTCGTAAGATGGGTTACAATGGTCCTAAAACACGAGAAGGTCACGCTAAGTTTGAAGAAGCTAACCCTGCTGCTAAAGCTAAAGGTCTTGCCATAGGCGGCTACATACAAAAGTTTAATCAAGGTGGTGCAGTAAAAGGTTTTGAAACAGGTGGTCTTACTACAGAGCAATTAGCTCAGATGCAAGCCAACGCTGTAAGACAAACCATGCAGCCAATGCAACCTACTACAGCTATGATACAACCTACTGCAGGTGAGTTTATACCAGTAGATGCAGGTCAGACTGTACCCATAGCTCCTTTTGCTGAAGCTGCTACAGTAGGTACTGTACAACAAGCTGTAAAGCCTACAGCTTCTACACCTGTAGAGGCAGATGTTACTACTGTTACACCACAAGTAAAACTACAAACTGCAGGACTAACTGCAGCTACAGGCACACCTACACAACAGATTACTGCCCAACAACAAGTTGGTACATCTATCACAGGCATGGAAGCGGAACTAGGTAACGCTATAAAAGTAGATGCTCCTGATCCTAGAGAGATAAAAGACGGTGAGATAATATCTGGTGAAGCAGATGCTACTAAAGCTGCTACATTTACTGAAGCAATACAAGCTGCAGAAGCTACACCAAGTAAACAAGCAACAGTTGCAGGTCAGCTAGAACAACTAATGGCTGACTTTGAGGGTGGTGAGACACCTGCTTGGGCTGCAGGATCTATGCGTACCGCAATGGCTACACTCTCTGCTCGTGGTCTTGGTGCGTCTAGTCTTGCAGGTCAAGCTGTGGTGCAAGCTGCAATGGAAGCTGCACTACCTATCGCTCAGATGGATGCGGCTACTATAGCACAGTTTGAAGCACAGAACTTATCTAACAGACAGCAAAGACAGATACTTGCTGCACAGCAACGTGCTACCTTTATGGGCATGGAGTTTGATCAAGAATTCCAAGCTCGTGTAGCTAACTCTGCTCGTATCGGTGACATTGCTAACATGAACTTCACGGCTGAACAACAGATAGCCTTAGAGAACTCTCGTGCAGCAAACACTATGGAACTATCCAATCTGTCTAACAGACAAGCTATGGTGATGGCTGAGGCTGCTGCTCTATCACAACTAGACATAGCTAACTTGTCAAACAGACAACAAGCTGCAGTACAGAATGCATCTAACTTCTTACAGATGGACATGGCTAATTTGTCTAACGAACAACAGACTTCTATGTTCAAGACACAGCAAAACATACAGGCTTTGTTTACAGATCAAGCTGCAGAGAATGCTACGGCACAGTTCAACGCATCTAGTGAGAATCAAACAAATCAGTTCTTTGCTAACTTGGCTAACCAAACTGCACAGTTCAATGCTACACAACAGAACGCTATGGATCAGTTCAACGTCAATAGTGTGAATGCATTACGTGAGTTTAACTCTGGTCTACAGCAACAACGTGACTTGTTCAATGCACAGAATGGCTTGGTGATAGCACAGTCTAATGCGGCATGGAGACAGAGCATAGCTACAATCAATACAGCTACACAGAATGAAAGCAACATGGACTTTGCTAAGGTGATCAACGGATTGACTGCAGCTAACATGGATCAGATATGGCAACGTGAGCGTGACCTCATGAGCTTTGCATTCCAGTTAGAGAACAACAATGCTGACCGTGCTACAACTATTGCTGTACAAGAACTAGCTAACGAAGCAGCAGCAAGTAGTGCAGCAGCAAGTAAGAGTGGATCATTTGCAAGAGCTATAGGCTCTGTTGTGGGTTCAATTATAACAGGCTAATATAATGGCAGACTATAAAACATTAGGTGGTTTAGACTTAGACATTGGTGGCTTCACTGAGTCTGTTACTAGTAGGAGTAAAAAAACTCTAGAAGAAGTATCTAGAAAGAATCGTGGTATAGGAGCAAAGCCTGAAACAGAAGAGATAGAATTAGACGATAACTTCTTAAAAGGTATAGCACAATTATTTATAGACAATGGCTACGAACCTAAACAACCTAATGAAGATGATACAACTACACCAAAAGACAAAGTGTTAGATGAATACTCTGAACTGATGAAGAGTGAGATTATTCAAGATGCAATGAAAGAAATATCTACACTGGGTGAGTCTCCAAATAAACTAGAAGATATATACACTAGTATGGACACAGACTTTGTGACACTAGAGAATCAGCCCACAGTTGACAGCGAGGGTGAGCTACTTGAGATTGGACAGACAGAACCATTAGGACTTATGAGTAAAGTATCACCTGTAGTTACATCAGACAAACCCATAATGGCTGAAACCCCTTCTCAACCTGACTTAAAAGCAGATGTTGATAGTGAAATACTAAGCCCCACGTTTCTAAACGCTATTGGTATTACAGGAAGTTTGACTGAAGAGGGTGTGCAGACTGAGGTTAAAAAAATACTAAAAGAGCAAGGAATGTCAGATGAAGAAATTGCTAATATTGTCAATAAGTCTCTTGCTGCTGTTGAGGTGCAGCCTACAGATGGAAAAGAAATAGATTTAAGTAAAGAGTTAGACACTATCTTAGCATCAGAGGGAGGTTTTCAACAAGATAAAGACGATTCAGGTAATTATGTTAATGGTGTTTTAATAGGAACTAATAGAGGTATAACACCTTCTGCTTTAGCTAAACATAGAGGAGTTAAAGCTTCTACTATAACTGTAGAGGATATTAAAAACTTAACTGAGGAAGAGGCTAGGGAAATATTTAAGAATGAGTATTTCTATAAACCAAAAATAAATAAACTGCCTTTAGAACTACAGCCATCTGTTCTTGACATGCAAATAAACGCAGGACCAAATGCAATAAAGATATTACAGAAACTAGTTGGTACTAAACAAGATGGAATTATAGGACCAATAACACTGAAAGCTTTAAAAGATAACCCTGTAACTGTGAACCAATATGCAGATGCTAGAATAGAATATTACAAAAAAGTAATTAAAAAGAGTCCTGAAAAAAAGAAGTTTCTTTCTGGTTGGACTAATAGAGCAAACAGCTATAGGAAATAACTAATGTTTGGATTACCATTAGAACTAATCACAATGCTCTTCTCCACTATATTAGGTGGGGTCATGTCTATCTGGGGTCAGTCAATGAAGAACCGCCAGATGCAACAAGAAATGTTGATGCAACGTGCAGAGTTTAACAGAAATGCTGTAGCTGATGCAAGAAATGCAGGTAAGAATGACAAGCACTTTGCATGGACACGTAGGCTTATAGCTCTATCTGCTGTGTTCTCTATAATTGTATTGCCAAAGCTAGTCGCTGTATGGTATCCTGAAGTGAGTGTGTACGTAGGATACACTGAAGCTACTGGTGGTTTCTTTAGTTGGTTGTTTGGACCAGATGAAGCTATACAGTGGAAGATGGCTCAAGGCTTTGTAATTACACCACTAGATACACACATCGTATCAGCCATAGTAGGACTATACTTTGGCGCAGGGTTTACTAAATAGGATATAATAACATGGCATCATTTCTTGAAGCACCAATACCGGGACAGTCTCTGACAGATGAACCTAAGAACTGGCCTTGGGAGAATCCACCTGAGATGGTTGATCCTGATGAAGTAACTAAATATTACATCAATAGATTAGCTGATGAAGAGGTTATGGATGATCTGTCTGTGCTCTTTGGTGGTGACATGCCTGTAGCTCCCTTTGTTAAAACGCTAATGACTACAGGTGTTATGAACGGACTGCACAGTGTGGATGTAAGCTTGATTGTAGCTCCTGTCATACACGAGTTCATCAAAGCATCGATGACTACATATGGCATAGAAGTAAGAGATGACATTGAAGACCCTGAAGAGGCACTCAAAGATCGTGAGAAAAAACGATTAGCACTAGCTATAGAGTTAGCTGTAGCAGATGCTAAGGGTGAAGAGGGTGATGTAGGTATGGACTTGTTGAAGACATTACAAGGTACTTTGGAAGAAGAAACAGATGATGTGCCACAGCAAGAAGAAATGGAAGTAAGCGAAATGTCTGAACCCCAAGGCTTGATGGCAAGAGGAGCTTAGAATATGGGATTTGATTGGAGAGAGTTCGCTGCAGGGTTTGCTGAAACAGCAGCAGCGAACATAAAAGAGAAAAAGAAAGAAGCTCGTAAATTCGAGTTAGAGCAAGAGCAGTTAGCTAAAGATAACATTATGAAAATCTCTAGGCGTAACTCTGTAGTGAACGAGGTGCTAGGACTTACTAACTACTTAGAGGATCAAGGTGTAAGTACAGCGCAGATGCAAGCTGCAATAGCAAGTGGACCTCAAGCTATACAAGACTTATCTACTAAAGTTAGAACAGCAGTTGAGGCTAATGGTGGTAGAAAGCTAAGTGATACTGAAGTAGACATGATCATAAAACTACCAGAGGGTTTTCAACCTCTTGACATGAATATGGATGAATACGTAAGAAAAACGTATGGCCTTGGCTTAGAAACAAAAGGTGCTACTGCAGAAAAACCAGACATAGGTTTCTTTGATAGACTTACTGGTGAAGCGGCTATGATGAGTTCTAAGTACAAACTTGGCAGTGATATTATCTATGATGGATATACTGCTGAAGATATAAATATGTTAGCACGACAGCAAGAGTATGAAGCTATACAGCCATCTACGTATGCTACAATAGCAGACTTAAAACGCTTTGATTTAAAAGCTAAGAAGTTTGTACTTGATAGTATTGTAACTTTGAAAAAAGACAGAGAAGAGCTAGACCCTGCATACAAAGCTGCTTTAGATACGCTAGAAACATTCGATGAAAGAGGTGGGCTAACTCAACTTGAACTTGACCTAAAAGCAAATCCAGATAGTGCAAATATAAAACAACAAATAGCTGAATATAAATCTGCACAGAACAAAGTAAAATCTATAGAGATGCCTCTCTACCAAATGGTTTACGATGATGCCATAGATACATATGGACTAGCTGCCTTTGAAGATTTAGAGACTAGTATGTTAGCCAACGTAGGCGAAGAGTACGTAGAAAACCTACGTGAATTATTGTTTCCTGGAATGAAACAGACCATAGATACAAGTAGTGCTGTTGATGCAGAAACTATTGAAGCACTAGGAAAAGTACCTACAACTAAGAAAATATTTGAGGACATTCAGTTTACCGTAACAAAGTCTGACTCAGAAGGTAATCCTCTTGAGGTCACAACTGATGGTGGTAATACTTATACACCAGAGAGTGAAGGGTGGGATGTACTAGTACAGCATCTAAACAAGAAAGAAATACCTGTAGGTCCAGTAGAAGAGCAAGCCCTCAAAAGATTAAACCTAGAAGAGATAGACACTACACAGAACGTAGTAACTAGTGAAATTAAAACAGAAGATCCTGTAGAGAAAAAGGTTGAGCTAGAACCTCCTGAGCAAGAACGTGAAGTAGAAGCCACAACTGAAACTGCAGAAGAAATGGGTATACGTAAAGCTGCGCTGTACATGGACAGAGATAGAGTTACCTTTGAAGAGTGGGAAGAGATGGGTCCAAACGCTAGAAAGCTACTTGGTCTACCTACATCTAAGGTTGGTGCACAAAATGCTACAGAGAATGGCTTCATAGAGTTGCCTCAAGGTAAGGTAAATCGTGAAACTATTGCTGCACGTATGGCAGAGCTAGAGCCAGGTTCTAAAAAAGTATTAAGCTTAAGAGATAAACTTAAACGCTTATTTCCTAAAACTACAGATGAAGAAATAGAAACAGGTATGGATACAGGTACTATTACAGAATTAGACATATCTGTAATGGCTGACTTTGGTGAAGACATATTTAAGTATATGCAAGAGCAAGGTATAGATGAAAATGCTGATACCTTTGACATCATGAGAGCACTCAGTGAGTGGGCAGATGCAAACAATAAGAGACTGCCATACAACACAGGATTCCTAACTGTACAATTTCAAAAAGCACTTAGAGGATAGAGTATTAATATGAGTGATTCCTTCCTAGACTTGATGGATCAGTATGGCGTTACAAAAGATGACATACTTGCGCCTAGTCGTATTGAGCCACCAACCGTAGAACAAGCAGAGCCTGTACCTGTAAGTAGTCAGAACGAACTTGTTGATAAAGGTGGTAAACTTAAGAAGAAAGATTTGTACGAGGCTTCTAACTTACGCACTATACGTAGATATATGGTGTCTCGCAGAGGCATACAGTATAACGACAAGAGTGATGAAGATGTTGTAGAAGAGTTTGTAGATCATATGCGTAGCTTCAACACCAATATCATAAACACAGGTGGTGAAGTAAGACACATCACAAATGCGAGTCAGCAAGATAAAGCAGTGGCAGGTAATGCATATAAGCTGTACGATCAGCTAGGTAATGTGTTTGTAAACGATGGGTTCTACGGTGCAGTAGATGGTGTGTTTGACTATATCCAAGCTGCAGCTACAGATCCTTCCAACTATATTGGTCTACTTACTGGTGGTTTAGGTAAAGCTGCATCTCTAGGTATAACACAAGGTGGCAAACAATTAGTCAAAAAAGCTGCTATAGAAGCAGGACAAAGAGCAGCCAAATCTGGTGCGACAACACAAGGTGCTAAGAAAGCAGCAGACAAAGCAGCAGAACGTGTAGCCCAACGCATAGTAGAATCAAGCATAAAAGGTCCTGCAGCTAAGAAGTTACAAGAACGTGTAGCTCTACAAGAACAGCGTAACTTTATATATAACGCCAAGAAGAAAGCACAGAAAGAGTTCTTAGATGAAAGGGCTAGGAAAGGTGTGCGTGGTTCTCTGTTAGCTACCACAGGTATTGATGGATCACTAGCTATGCTGCACGACAACATGATACAGAATGTCATGCTAGATGCAGGAGCACAAGAAGAGTACAGCATGTTACAAACAGGATTTAGTTCTGCGCTAGGTCTTGTTGGCGGTGGTGCTCAACTTGTAGGTGGTAAACTGAAAGGTGTGAGTGGCCTCAAAGACACCAAAGGTAAACTTGTTGCAGGTAAACGTAAGGCAGAGTTAGAGGCTGACATTGAAGGTAAGCTTTTAGTGCCTCTATCTGATAAGTCTATGAATAAGTTTACAACTGATGTAAACAAAGCGTTAGACTCTTGGGAACAGAAGTGGAAGCGTGGAGATAATATGTTCCAAGCAGGTGTTATGCCAGCAGAGTTTTTGGACACTATCATGCGTGGCGAAGATGGCAAGGGTGGTATAGCTAAAATATACTTAGATGAAGTAGGTAAGCCTCTACCTAAAAATGTACGTGTCACAGATGTAATGACTAACACACTGAGACAAATGCCTGAAGACGAGTTACAAGCTATATCCAAGCGTATGCAGCCTTTGGTTGGTTACACTCTAGGAGACACAACAGAAATAGCACAGGAGATAGGTGACTACATTGCCTCTAATGTTCGTAGAGGTATGACTTATGGTGCAGTGATGTCAGCTACACGTAGGACAGTAGATGCAGGTCTTGTAGCAGGACACAACGCAATGTTTAACTTGGTACGTAATCCACAGCTAAAAGAGCAGATGGAAGAAGAAATACTCAAGGCTACAGGAAAAGTAAAACGTCCTAAGATAGGAGCGTACACTCAGAGTGTGTGGCGTAGATTGCTTATCTCCTCACCTGCTACAACAGGCTTGAACATTGCAGGTTTCTCACAGTTCTATATCGGTTCTACACTGGCTGATGTATCAACAGGTGGTATGTATATGCTTGGTGGTTTAGCAACAGGTGGTAAATTTACTAAGACAGGATCAGAACTACTACGTAAAAGCAAAGTGTTTGGTCAGATACAAGCACAGAAGATGCGTAACTTGATGGACCCATACACTACTCATGATTCTTACATGGACTTCTTATCTCAAAATAGAGACATAGAGAAAGTTTTGTTTGAAAGTGTTACTGGTGGTATTGAAAGATCAGGTAGACGTTTTGATATTGACCCTGATGCTAAATGGTTTAAAGGTGTAGAAGCTGTAGCTAATGGTGCTAATCGTCTAACAGGTGTGCGAGTACAAGATACGTTTACTAAGTCTCAAATGTTTATGACTGAGCTAGACAAACGGCTACGACTCAAGCATGACAGAACCTTAACAGACGTTCTTAACACAGGTAACATAGAACTAGTAGATGACAGCGTAGTTGGTGGTGCTATTGATACTACACTCAAGTCTGTATTCTCAAAAGATTACACCACAGATGATCAGCTTCTAAGAGGTGCAGCTAAATTAACAGAGAGTATTTCTAACATACCGTTGTTTGGTACAATACTTCCTTTTGGTAGATTTTTCAACAACGTTGTAGCCACATCCTATCAATGGTCTGTAGGCGGTGGTGTACAACTTATGTCTGCTATAGCTAAATCAGAGAAGCGTAATGTTGAAACCCTAGAAGCTGCATCACGTAGTCTTGTGGGTGTAACAGCAATCAGTCTAGCTATGCAATATGACAAAGAGAGAAGTGACAAAGGTTTAGACGTATTTGAGATTGAAGGTACTGGTGGTGCTATTATAGATGCTCGTAACACATTTCCATTCTCTCTATGGTTGGCGGCAGGACGTATCGGTAGACTCAGAGCAGAAGGTCAAGATGTACCAAAAGAAATGATGATCAAGTTTGGTGAACAAGTAGCTGTAGGACAGCTTGCTACAGACTTACAGTTTGGTAATGATGTAACTAGAATTATGGACACGCTGATAAACCAAGATGTAGATCTAGCTCAAGCTTCTTTCAAAGAGATAGGAAAGTTTACAGGTAACTATGCTGCAGGTTTTACCAGACCACTTGATGCAGTAAATAAACTTACTGGATATGTTACAGACACAGATGCAGCAAGAGATATACGTCAAGCTGAAACAGGCGGTCAGATGTTTACACAAGGTGCAACACGATACTTTGATAATGTCATAGAAGCTATCACAGATAAAGCAGAAACAGTTTCAGGTGAAGAGCTAAGGGTTGCAAGTCGGCAAGGTAAAGTACAGGATGCAAATCCTATGGCTAGAATCTTTGGTATTACTGTTAAACCTGCACGTACATCTACAGAACAAGCATACTCAATGGCTAACATGCAAGATTGGACAGCCAGTGAACGAACAAGTATGGCTGCTTACGATACAATATTTAATGAGTCGGTTGCTCCTGAGTTAGAAAGAGCTACGGATAACTTGCTTAGGGATAAGAAGTTTATAAACGCTGACCTTGTAGGTAAACGTGCTATGCTTAAGTCAGTTGTGTCTGAGGTGAAGAAAGATTTACGTAAGGTACTAAAGAAGTATGGCACTAGTGAGACTAAGCTAGGTGCAATGAGAGCTAAAGCTACAGAGCATGGCAATAAAGAATTACGTAGTAAGGCTATGAAAGCAATGAGAGAACGGTATGGCTTTGAAGGAGGTATACGTGATATGACAATCACAGAGTTACACTACTTCATGGATTACGTAGATTACTTAAAAGATTATTACAAATAAATAGGGGCGCATTTAGCGCCCTTACTTTTTTATACCATTGAGTCTTGAGCTACGCTCTGCCCATAGTTGTACTATAATTAAATGTTTTATAGCTTCTCTTGTTTCCGTAGTGTGATACAGATTGTCAGTTATAAACTTATCCAACGCTTCTATGCGTTCCTGTATCCCTTCTATAAAATGCTCGTGTCTCCTAGATACAAAGTCTTTCGCTTCTTTTTCTAGGCTCATAGTTGACTATGCCTCCTGTGGTATCTCAGTACAGTAAGCAAATACATTTGAGTTAGGTGATGGTCTAGTGTTCATAAGATCAGTACGGATAGTTACCGCACTTCGTTTACAATCTTCTAAACTAGAATAAACTGTATTGACTGCTTGTACTTGTACAAAACCACTTCCAATAGAAAGTATAAACACTAAGACATACATTATTCTGACTCTACAGGAATAGGATCGTCAGTAGTTATGTCTTTAATAACGTCTACACTTTTCTCGTAAACAACTACGCCTGTTTCCCAAGTGGCTTTAGCTACAGGTTTAGCTACATCATTATAGCTTCCATAAATCGTTAAAGCGTATACCACTGGTACTAATAAATTAAATAACAACATAAATAACTCCTTTGATTGTCGTTAAAATGATAACACAGTAATTATACTATGTCTACTAATTCTGCTTCTTGGTATGGAATATGATAAAACGTTTCACCTTTTGGTATCCTGTAAGTAGGACCAGTAGCTTCTTTAATAACAGCGTCTATCATCTGTGTACCCTTTATCTTCCAAGCTTGATTATAATGTTTGTTAAAAACATAAAAGTATAAGTTCTCCAACTGATCTTTGTATTTCTCTATAAGTCTCCTCTTTCTCCCTGGTATTCGTATCTCTGACCAATACGTAGGCCACTCCTCTTTCCACTGCGCTTTTCTTTCAGCTTCGTGAAAGTAAGTAACACCATCTTTTTCTGACACAACATCAGCATAGTAATCTTCTTTCTTACTTACAATTATATGTCCTTCTGATTTTAAATACTTAATCAATGCTTCCTTAGACGGTGCGTCTACTTTGTCGTATACTTCTTTTTGGAATGGCCTAGTATACACTTTCATTAATTATGCCCCTATATCTACCATTTCACACACATCACCAGTACAAGCCATAGTCTGCATACCGACTGTGTTATCTTCTTGTTCATACTCACTAAGCTTAGACCAGTCAATACTTTCTGGCATCTTAGTTAATAATTCTTCATACTCTTCTTTGGTACAATCTTGATAGGGTGCTTGCTGATAAGTGTGATCTGAGTGTGGCAGAAAAGACACACCTGACATTTCATCAAAGTGTTTATAAACAAATGCACCTACCTCCATCCATTCATCAGGCTTCACAGTACAAGTTATGCTTGGCTTGTGCTCACACCAATGTCGTTGATAGGTTAGCCACATCTCCAGTTGTTCAATGGCTGTCATATCGTTTCGAGTTACAGCTTTATCTGGTGACTTCTGTGGGAAACTAAAAACAGTAGTTGTCTCTGGCTTCATAACACAGGGTTCATTAGGTATACCTTGATCTTTCATCATCTGAGTTAGAGGATCTTTGTTGTCACCTCTCACTGTCCTTATATAGTAAGGTGCATGACGTGCATGTATACCTGATGCAGAGTCAACTAGTTGTGATACTGTTCCGCTTGGCTTGACGCAGGTAATCGCTGCACTTGGTGCAATGCCAAGGCGGTCAGCCCAAGTAGTATTAGTGCAAACAGCAACTTCTCGTAGATGTTCAAGAGTCTTCTCCAATCCTTTATTTGCTGATGTCATAAGAGGGTTGTCCATTATTCCTGTGAGTGACACACCCAACAGACGCTCCTCTTCTGTGTTGATTGTCCACACCTTACGCAAGTATGGAAACTTGGTGTATGTGGATTGAATTGTACCAAGAATAGTAGCGAGTTCCACTTTTCTTTCAAGGTCATCCACAGTATCTGTAGCCCTAACCACCACTTCAGTAAGATTACAAAACTGATTTGGTCGTAATATAATTTCACTACATGGGTTAGTTCCAAACTCATGGTTAGGATCACGTCTTCCATATTTCGCAGCTTGTTTCTTGGACGCTTCACGATTAAATATACCCCTCTCCCCTGACTTGCTTTCTACTAAGGCTAACCACTCACGCATAAACGTTTCTGAATCTGGCTTCTCTGTATAACAAACTGAGTTATTAGCTAGTGCTCTGTGTGCAGCTTCGTTCCACCACTGTCCTGATTTAGCGTGACGCATCCTATCATCACTAAGGTTAGACAAACTAATCATAGCACTACGTCTAACACCACCGACAACAACTATCTGACCAATGAAACACATTAGGTCATGGCATTCTAAACTAGAAAGCTTACGTCCTTGAGCATCCCTGAATGTCTTAACTGTAAAGTTAAACAATTCAACCAAAGGTGCAGGTCCACTAGCTCTACCACCAAATGTTTTTAACCTTGCCCCTGCAGGGCGTACTCTGCTAATATCCCACTGAGGAATCTCACCTGCCCATAAAAGTGCCAACAATTGCCTGAATGCCTTAGACCATCCCTCCTTGCTGTCCTTTACCACAATGGTAGTATCACTCTCGAAGAGTTCAGGCACTTCGGGAAGCTTGTTAATGAACTGTCTCTCAACACTGAAGCCGACACCAGTACCACAGAGGAGGATCTGCATAGCTTCATCGAAGGCTTTCGGATCATCTACGGCTAGGTTACTACAGTTATACATGGCAGTATTATCACGTTCTGCAGCAGGTCCTGCAGTCATCATAGCTCTCATACTAGGCTCAACTTCATTAGATATAATAGCCTGTTCTAATGTATCTGCTGTTTCTTTATCAACTTTAGTTCTAACTATATTATCAATAAAACGTCCTACTGTTTCAGGCCAAGACTCTCTGCCTTTTCCTTCAATATATTTAGCATACCGTGACTTATGTATAAAACTTTGGTAGTCGGTTGGTAAGTAGTTATTCATGTTTCTTCACCTCTATCTTTCTAATTACTGCACCATCAATATCATAAATAATATCTTGGAATAACTCAGTAACTGCCTCCTCGTGCATCTCTGCTACTATCGGTAGTATCCGTTCTTCCTCGTCTATTTCTATTGTTAGTTTAATGTTGAACTTCATCTCTTATCGCCACTGCCCTTAATGGTTCCTCTCTCCATACGACTGTGAAGTTTGTCTAAGTTGCACCTGGCTATGTATCCCATGTCAAAGTTTAAGTCACGACATAAAGCTGCAATGTACCACAGGCAGTCACCTACCTCTGCAGCTACATCTTCCCTTTTAAAATTTCCATCCCTTAACATCTTCTTTACTTTGTTGGCTACTTCACCTGCCTCACCTGCGAGTCCTAGCGCAGGGTAAACTATCTTGTGTTCATCAGGATATATAGCAGTCTTACGTGCCTCTATCTGATAATCACCGAATGTCATTTCATACATATCTTTCCAAGCATTTATGTCATCTGCTGTTATCATTTGTGCATCTCCATCCAACGTCTTTCTAGTCTGTCAAGATACCACTTTGCTTTTCTTATATCTTCTAATCCATTCTTGTATTCATGCCGCCACATATACTTCAATACATTAGCAGCGTGTGGCGCTGTAGCTCCTGACATATTCTCTGTCATTGCTTCTATAGCCTCAATGCATTCTATACCACTGTGATTGTAGTGAACTGGATTGTTTACTTGATCGTGATCTAAAGTTGTATCTCCAGTTAATGTTATTGTATCTATCATGCGCTTCCCTTTGTCTTTGTCCATTTATTAAGTGTATACACATTACCCTCTCTTGTTACAACAGGTTTATCTTCTTCCTCTTCTTCCAGAGTTACGAGATAATCTCTATGTTCTTTAACTAATTTATAAATATCTGGATGCTCATTTGCTATATCTAAAAATGCTGACATCATAGTTGCTACATCTACTATACCGTTGATGATAGGGTCAGGTAAGTTGTGTTCAGGTGATATTGCTATCGACACATTTGTTTCACCTTCCCAACTACCATCATCCTTGTAATCTACTGGGCTTATAACTATTGCTATTTCATCATTGTCTAAGTCGTGACCCATTAGTCTTTCCTTTTTGTTTTTAATTCTATCTTCTTAACTGTGATCTCTTTACCTTTTTCTTTCAGCCAATCTTCAGGTATCACACGATGCGCCCACTGAAACTTGTGCTGATCACACCAATGACAATACCTAGACTTAGCACCCTTGTATAGCTTGGCGTTTGCGTTACTGAATACAAACCGTATGTCTAACTCAGGATGTTGTCTCTGTATCTCAGAGTGTTTACGTCTGTCAGCACTATCAAAAATACCTTTAGTCTCAATAATAATACCGTTATCTAACACAAAGTCTGGTGTGTAGGTGCGGTAGCGTAAGTCTTCCCACTCAACCTTTAGTACTTCGTATCTGACTTTTTTTTGTGTCTTACGCAAGTACGCAGCAACCTCTTTCTCTAGGCCACTGCGATACCTACCTTTAATGTGTCTCCGCATACTCAGGACTCAGTAGAACATAGTCTACCATAGGCGGATTAGCAGCGTGTGACTTTACAGCTTCACGAGTCTGCAAGTTAGGCCAACACTTATGTTTGTAAGAACAGAACCCACACTCTGTGCCAAGCTTTAGATTACCAGTTAGCTTACGGTAATGTGTCTCTGGCACTGGCTCAAAGCAACGCTCAAAAGGTTTATCCTCATTGATGTAGCCTACTGTCTGCTCAATGCTTTCCATCACTGTAGGCTTGTCTACGGAGTTAGCATCAACATACTTAAACTCACCGTTTGCTTTGTTGACTACCCACCAACCACCTACATCTAACCCTGCAGCTTCAGCGTATCCTACTAGTTGAGATACGTAACCAAAGCTGTCACTTTTAGCTAGAGTTTCCAGAGTGTTGAACTTGTTCTTGTATGACCAAGGCGAAGCTGACTTAACATCATCTACCCTGCCATCAAGCACCATGTCGTACTCACCGTTTATTTCTGTGCCATCCTTTAACTTAAGGGTGACATTATCATTATCTTTGAAGTCTACCTCAGCAGCACGAAGAAGACCCTTGAACACTGCTTCCACAATATCACCAATGATCATGTTCATTAGAAAATGTGGAGGTAGTGGTGTCTTGTCTTCAGGATCATTCTTCTCAAACCATAGCTGACAAGTAGGACGCCCAATGTTGGACATCCTTAATCTAAACTTGTCACGAGGTCCACTGCTGAACTGCTTCTCTAATGCAGCCTCAACATCAGAAGCGACTTGCTTACGTATGTCTTCAGCCATACTTGTCTCACCCTTGACAGCTTTGCCAAGGTACTCAAAGACAGCTAGTTCAGCAGGGTGGTTCATTAGTCTGCCTCTTCTACGTTGACGAACTCAGCTACGATAGCAGCATCATCATCAGAGATAGTCTCCTTATTCTTTTCATCCCACTGTTCTAAGATGTAAGAGTTTTGCGTAGTGATGTACGCTAAGAAGTTGTGTAGAGTATCCTGATCTTCATGTTGTAGTTCTACCTTATCACCTGTCTCTAAAGTTATGACAGCAAAGTTATTACCTGTTTTACTGTCAACTATGTTAGCACCTAGATTTAACATACACTGTATGGGAAGTATGTTCTTACGTCCTAGTGCATTTACTGTTAAGTCTAATGACTTGATACTTGAAGGAGGTACTTCAAAAGAGAAAGGCATAGTAGTTATGTCACCTACTGGGTCACCTGCTTCATCAGTAACACCTGTTGCAGTCAACTCACCAAAGAGAATCTTCTTACGTTTGATACTACGAATCAGATCCTTTGTCTTCTCAGGTACGCTATCCCAATCTTCGATGTAACCTGATGGTCTACCTAGATTAAATGTACCAACATTATCTTTGAGGTCACCCTTGAGATCGTTAGCCATGACTGTCTTCATCATCATCTCTTCTTTGGCATCCCACTTTGACCACTGCTGTCGGATTGCAAAGATACGTATGGTAGGACTAGTTGCGTAGACAACATCATCTTCACCTCTTGTAATCTTGTATGCACCTGCAGGTACAACCTCAGTCTTGATAGGCTTACCATTAACTTCGATCTCACCCATGATACCTGTGTGCATCAAGTTTACTCTAGGTAAAGCGGAACTCTTTCTTTCGCCACCACTTTGAGGAGTTACACCTACTGCCTCTGCAAGAGACATACCTAAATCGTTTTGTATTGCTAGTTCTGTATTCATTGTTTTACTTACTTTCTGTTAAAGTTAAAGATGGTTAGTTATACTCTAAACGTCCACTGTGTCAAGCCAATTGTTTCCTATTTTGGCTTCTAATAATAGAGGCACATTCATTTCTACATCGTATGCGTCTTTTATGACACAGTTGAGATTAGCATTTATAGTATCCACAATAGTCAATACTTTTTTCACTTCATCAGGGTGTACATCTATCACCATAGAGTCGTGTACTGTATTGACTAAACATGACTGTAAAGGCTCAAGCAATCGCTCAAACTCTAGCAGCACCACAGGTACGATGTCACCTGTAGCAAATCCTTGGACAGGGTAGTTCTTTATCATAGTGAAGTGTGACACGCTACCATTACTCCTACGAGTTACATCAGGAAATGCGTACTGTCTGCCACTCACGTTAGTGATCTTGAGAAACCTCATAGCTTCATCACCTAGCTTCTTGTGCCACTTAGCTACGCCTTTGTATTTCTCATGAAAGTGTTCGTAGTATGCAGCTACAGGCTTAGGTCTACCATATCCAGTAGCACCGAAGAGAGGGGCGAATGTATGCTCCTTTGCTGCCTGACGCTCTGTAGGCTGTCCTGCATCACTGATAACCTTTGCTGTGTAGGAGTGCACATCAAACCCTGTATCAATCTCCTGCATGGCTGTACTGTCCTGTGAGAGGAATGCAGCAACTCTAAACTCCAACTGTGCAAAGTCACACTCACATATCTGTCCACCTTCCCATCTTGATATGAACACACGTTTTACTGGAAATGTTCCTCCTCTTGGCATGTTTTGCATGTTGGGATTGCGTCCAGAAAATCTACCTGTACTGGTAACACTTTGGGTAAGGTTGACGTGAAGGATTCCGTTGGGCTTGGTGAATATTTCGATACCATCCACGAAGCTACTAAGGTAACTGCTGATAGCAGAGAGGCGCTTAAGATCAGTAAGAAAATCAAGAGCAGACTCCATACCGTTGCTTGTAGCGGTAGCCATAAGACTTTCAAGGTTGCCCTTACTAGTACTGAAACCATTTGCACTTATCCATTTCTTGCTTGGTGCAGAGAAACACAGCCCTGCTACTTGTTTTGTTTGTGTTAGAAGATAGCCTTTACCCTCACACTTCTTACATATATTTGGTATCTTGTATAGCGTACCGTCTTTTCTTGTCTTCCAAACTTTTCCTCCACCATTACAGTTGGTACAAGTAGATGCTTTAGTCTTTCTAATGATTGAACTGTTTGCTTCTATAGCTTCCCTAAACTCTTGCTGTGTCTCAGTGTAGTCAAACAAGTCAGCCCATTCTTTCTTGTTGTGAACACGTCTACTGAATATGACTTGAGATGCTTGCTCAGGACTGTTGAGGTTGATAGGTGTGTCACCCATAAGGTCACGAGTCTTGCGCTGCAGCCTGTCTTCTATCTCAGCTTTCTCTTTCTCAAACTCTATTCGGACTTGCTGAAGGGCGGTTCTGTCCACACGGATTCCTGACATATACATTCTGGTGAGGGCTTTACAGGTGCGGAAGGTAATGTCTCTGACATTATGTAAGGACTCTGCTTCTGGCTTGGCGTAGTCTTGTTCCAAGGCAAAGAACAACTCACGAGTAATGTCGAGGTCACTCCTAAGATAAAAAAGAAGCTCTTGTAAAGGTATCTCATTGGTGTTGTATCCTTTCTTGTAATACTCTTTGAGAGTGTCTTGCTTCTGGTAGTTTAGATTCCTACGTTCAGCACAAGCTTCTAAACTTATAGGTTCTTTCTGTCCACGCTGCAGTAGATACTCAGCTAACATCGTGTCATAGATGTCACCGTCATACTTGAAGCCCGACTCCCATAACCACATCAAGTCATGCTGTGCATTGTGCATGATCAGTAATGTTGTATGGTCTAGTAGGATCTGTATATTTCTAGCTCTTGATCCACCTACGTCCTGATCCTCTTTGTGATTCAGCGTAAACAAGTGTGTCTCTTCTACGTTATCTACATTCTGCACACCTACTTGAACAAGCTCAAGTCCAGGCTCGAATGGATCAAGAATGTTTTTCTTCTCTCGTTTAGTTATGGTGTTTTCTACATCAAGTACAAGTCTCATGCTAAGTACTGGCTCCTGTCTCCATCTAACTCACAGTGAATAGTACCATGCCATCCACCCTTGAGTTTGTTCTTTGCTATACAAAGATGTCTCTGATTAGTTTCATCTTCGTCTTGCCCCTCTACTACTTTGTTTTTTGATATGAGTATCATCAAGTCAGCCTCTGCTGCTTTACCAGTACGGCTACCCTCAAGCATTGATTGATCAGGATGCACCAATCCCTCTGCTGCTGCACTCAACTGTGACATCCATATGATTGCACACTTGTGTTCTTTGGATATGTTACGTGCATGTATGGCTGCTTCTTTGAGATAGATGTCCGACTTGTCACTTGTCTTGGACGCAAACTTGTCACCCATATCAAGCACTACAATGTCAGGCTCGTATGCCTTGATGATAGCTTCAACCCATGCCATGTCTTTACCTGTGCTGTCTTTGATGAAAACGTTCTTCTCTACTGGATCATAACGTAGTGCAGCCACCGCCATGTTAGTCTTGACTTCATCCATGCTCATACTTGTAGCAGCACTCAGGTATCTTGCACCTACACGCTCATAACTTTCTTCGTTACACAGAACCATACACTTAGCACCCTGTGATGCAAACCCATCAGGTGCAGCTATTGTACTAGCATGAAAGCTAGTCTTACCTGTATTAGGTCTAGCACCTACAACAACTAAGTGTCCTGCGCTAATGCCCTCTGTCCTACGTTTAAGTGTAGGTATGTTCCACTTCCATTGTGACTGTATGTCATTGGCTTTTAATAATGTATCGATACTTGTATCATCCCACTCTACCTTGAGGTTGGGTAGGAAATCATCTTGATAATTACTCAGTATATTTCTCAAGGGTTCGAGGCTAGACTGTGATCCGTTAACGTAGTCGAATCCAAGGTTAGCAATCTCTTCACCCACTACCTGCTGAAACAGCTTAGACAATACATCATCAGCTATATCTGTAGACAGTGGCTTTTCTCGTGCAACCTTTTGGAACAACTCACTAAAGACTAGCTTGTTAGCTGTAGTCATACTGGTGTTGTTAACAAAGAATAAAGCTTCTAACTCCGTAGGAGTAATACTCTTACCATACGTATCCATAGCGTAATCAAGCGTCTGCTTAATCTTACGTGCATCTTTACTAAATATCTTGTCGGGGCAACGTATGCCTTTATGATTCTCGTAAAAATCTTTGTCCAACATAGTACGGATTAGTGCTAGTTCCTGCATGTGTGTCTCCTCTCTCAATCAAAACTTTTCCCCTTGTTGTATACCTTATCTAACTCCTTATCAAAAGCTTTGTCTGAAGCATACCTCTTACATGCTTCTAACACTTCATCTACTGTCAAATCAACGTAAACCTTACCTAATGGTACACGTTCATCTATTATTGCTGTCTTCTTTGGCATTAGTATCTCCTTGTATACAAGTTAGCCTTACTCCCACTCTACTCTCTGGTGTCATTGAATAGTATAACATATCATAATTATTGAAACATTGATACATATCATCATACGTTCCTATCTTTCTGACTTCTGGCTCACCATTGAACAACCATATGAATACTAACGTCCACATCAGAACATCGGATTCATTAAATCAAATCTTTCGTACCAACTGCTACCCTCTAAGGCTAACCACATCAGTACAGGCACACCTAATATGAATATTGCACATACTAGGAATGCCCACCCTAAACCTTTTGTTGTACAGTAATGTTCAGACATAACTCTTCCTGTGCTTTTGAGGAAAACCCTCTTTATTCCATCCTTTACTAACTTGTTCTGCTGCCCACGAGTAGTTTACATTCCAATGTCTAGCAGCGTCAGCTATGCTTTTGAAGTCCTTACCGTGTAAGCGACAAGCTTTACCTTTCTGCTGTTGCGTTGGCTCTACCTTGATACGGATATGGCAGGGTACATTCTTTGGTTGCATTACTTGTCTCCTATATTTCTTGGTGCATATACTTCACCGTTGTATTGGCTACCTGTTTCAGTATCTGCTCCAAAGTTAAAGTACGCTAGTATAACTAGCAGTGCCATTATCCAGTAGAATGTAACCTTCACCCACTTGATAAAACCTTCGTATGTTTGCTTCGCTTCTAGCTCTGCTGCTTCTCTTGGTTGCATTAAACTATCTCCTCTAGTTTCTTTATGTCTGCATCTACTTTATATTTAATATCATCATAGAGTCTTAACGCTATAGTTTCTAACCCTGTGTAAGCCTCTATCTCTCTCTTGTACTCTAGTGTTTTATATGCAGCGTCAGGGTCTAGTGCTACAATAACCTTATAAAAATTATCTAAGTGTTGCATATTAGATACACTGAATGACGTACCCAGTATAGCCAAACCTGTCAGTCCAGGAAATAGTTTAGCTGCTACGGTAGCACTGATAACATCCTCAACTACTATCACGACACCATTAGGTTTACCTACGACACGAGTGAATACAGTAGGTGTCCTGTCGTAACGCCTCCACTTAACCTGTCCTGCATAGGACGTGCATCTACCTATTGCTCCTACAAGTCTGCCTTTGTCATAGATAGGAAAGACTACTCGTGAATCCATTACGTCATACATCAAGTCCTCCCCATACAAGCCCCACCTTCCAATGAATCTTTCAAACTGCTTATGCTCTACAGTAGGCTTGACTATATACTCAGGCCAAGTAAATAACTCATGCTCCGACTCAGGCTCTTCATACTGGTTAAGCCTACGTTGTATCTCTTGTGCTGTCATACCTGAAGACACAACACCTTTAACTCTACAGTCAAGCTTGTAACAGTTGTAAAGCAAAGCACTACCATCTCGTGTAGCAGTGAATGTGTTCTTACCTCTACACACAGGGCAGTCACCTCTATGTTTGTAATCTTCTTTTAGATCAAGGGTTTCTAGGTAGTTCTTAATGTTGTTCATCTCTGCTCCTCCGCTTATTCAATGCATTACTTGCACCACTAAATGTGTTGACTAGGTAAGGCTTGACTGACTCAGGATTCACATGCCCTGTTACTTGCATCAACTCAAGAGTCTCAACACCTGCCTCCACCATCTCAGTAATTGCAGTCCTACGTAGATCCATAGCTGTCAGTTTCTTTGGTAGTCCTGCAGCTTCCTTAACTTCATTGATTGCATCATCGATGTGGTCAATAGCGTATGGCACATATGCCCCTGCCACTGGTGTAGTCTTGGGTGCTACATAGTCTTGAAATCCAAAGTCCTGACTCTGTTGCCTGAGCATA
>VMHT01078128.1_pt1 | contig 26192 bp, 19 predicted proteins | sample 4693611 | NCBI WGS metagenome assembly VMHT01 (sample SAMN12280063, study PRJNA550983) | marine metagenome | isolation source: seawater sampled from same location over 5 years 0.02-0.2 micron viral filtrate | place: USA: collected off the coast of southern California halfway between the port... ...
AACGAAAAACTGTTTGGATGAAGAAGGTGAAGACATGATGCTCGGAAACACCCCCTATGTCGTCTCTCGTGCCAAGGCACGACGACAGAAGTTGGCTGACCGGGCTCGTCTTCGACAACTCATCAATCAATCGGTAGATCAGTTGACCGTCGCCGTTGGCGACATCGGCTACCGAGCTGAGATTGACCTCTACGCCGGAAAACTTTCCGGTGGAGATTTGGTTGAGGCTGCACTGACACATAACCTCGAAGGTGAACTGACTGAGATGGTCAACATGTCCAACAGGACGATTCGGCCGCTCATCGAGATTTACACATCTCGATTTGAATATCAGAACGCCAAAGCGGTGTTCCGTGCCATTCACAACGAAGTCTCTGTCGAGGAGGTTGGCAACAGCATCCTGCCAGAGATTAACGACGTGAACACGCCTTGGCTCAAGGTGGTGGAGAGTTGTGATGACATGAAGTCAGCAGCAGCCCTGATGCGACGAAAGTCGTTTGGTTCTGCCCTTGCTAAGGTTCCAGAAGATGGGTCCCTTGCGGATTACGAAGACGCCCTCGACCGGCATTACTACGCCGCCTCACAGCGCGCTCTTCTCCAATCCAAGGGAGCGCCTGCACGGTTTTTGTCCCGTCTTTTCGCCGCCGAAATTGACCATAAGAACATCGTGAACATCCTTGAAGCCAGCGCCGTTGGCATCTCCAATGAGCAACTCGTTACGCTGCTTGTTCCCGGAGGTCGCTTGGTGCCCAAGCGAGCCTTTTCGGCTATTGCAGCCAATGGAAAAGAGGCCATGCTCGACATGCTCCGCTCTGGGGATCGTTTTGATTACGCCGCTTTTGAGATCGTTCTCGAAGAATCTGAAAACAGCCGCAGTCTTGACCCGGTCGTGACGTGGATGAAGGCCAGAGAATACACCATGATGCAACGGATGAGCTACCTCCATCCAGTATCTGCTCTGCCCATCATCCATTACATCGCCATGAAAGTTCAGGAAGTAGCTGATTTACGACTTATCGTTCGAGGACGCCTTGCAGGTCTGTCCGCTGAAGTGCTCGAGGCGCACGTTCTCTGAGGTGAAATTATGGAAATTGCAGTCATCGGTTCACCCGCCTTTACCTTGGGCTTCCAGCTTGCTGGATTGTCCGACCTTTACAATCCCGTTGGCGAAGAGGAGTTGCATTCCACGCTCCGTTCGCTACTCAACAACAAATCCGTTGGTATCATGGTGGTCGACTCCGCCGTGATGGCAACGGTGTCCGACCGATTGCGAGATCAATTGTCGGCGTCCGTCTCCCCCACCGTGCTCGGCATCGGAACGGAGGAAGACACCACCTTGCGTGACACCATTCGCAAGGCAATAGGAGTCGATTTGTGGAAGTAATGTTCCAACCCAAAACAGGAGGATGAATAAAATGAGCAATGAAGGAGTGATTTACCGAATTTCGGGACCTGTCGTAACCGCCACAGGCATGAATGCTGCAATGTATGACGTTGTACGTGTTGGCCATGAAGGTTTGATGGGTGAAGTGATTGAACTGCACGGCGACAAAGCTGTGATTCAGGTTTACGAAGACACATCTGGTATTCGTCCCGGCGAACCCGTGTTGAACACAGAAGAAACACTGTCAGTTTCCTTGGGTCCCGGCCTCTTGACTCAGATTTACGACGGTATCCAGCGACCTCTTGCAACCCTTGAGGAAGTCATGGGTGTCTTCATCACCCGTGGTGTTGACGCTGATGCTTTTGATATGGAAAAGACCTGGACCTTTGAACCTCAAGTCGCCAAGGGCGATGAGGTGGTCAGCGGCCAAGTCATTGGGCACGTCCAAGAGACCGAAACCATCGTTCACAAAATCATGCTTCCACCTGGAAAGGGCGGGAAAGTCAAGAGCATTGAGTCCGGTGATTTCAACGTCACTCAAACCGTCTGCGTCCTCGAAGACGGCACTGAGCTTCAAATGATGCAAAAGTGGCCCGTTCGAACCCCTCGGCCTTACACCCAGAAGTACGCTCCTGACACCCCACTTGTGACGGGAATGCGCATTCTTGACTTCCTGTTCCCCCTCGCCAAGGGCGGTGCAGCGGGCATTCCTGGTCCATTCGGTTCAGGAAAGACCGTCACCCAACAATCCCTCGCCAAGTATTCCGACGCACAACTTGTTGTCTACATCGGATGCGGTGAGCGTGGCAATGAGATGACAGAAGTGTTGGACGAGTTCCCTCACCTGATCGACCCGAACACTGGAAAGCCGCTCATGAACAGGACCGTGATGATCGCCAACACATCTAACATGCCTGTGGCCGCTCGTGAAGCCTCGGTGTACACTGGGATCACCATCGCCGAGTACTTCCGGGACATGGGCTACGACGTGGCTCTCATGGCCGACTCCACCTCTCGCTGGGCTGAAGCCATGCGTGAAATTTCCTCTCGTCTTGAGGAGATGCCCGGTGAAGAAGGATACCCTGCCTACTTGTCCTCAAGAATCGCCGAGTTCTACGAACGAGCTGGCCGTGTTGAAACCTTGAATGGCGACGACGGGTCTGTCACCGTCATTGGTGCCGTATCACCGCCTGGTGGCGACATCTCTGAACCGGTTTCCCAAGGTACCCTTCGTATCGTGAAGGTGTTCTGGGGTCTTGACGCTGGACTGGCTCGACAACGCCACTTCCCGGCCATTAACTGGCTCAACTCCTACTCGTTGTATCCCCAAAGCCTTGACCAATGGTTCCGCGACAACATCGCTCAAGATTTCCCTGAGATTCGAACACAGATCAGTGGTCTTCTTCAGATTGAAGCGGAGTTGCAAGAAATCGTCCAACTGGTCGGTTCCGATGCTCTACCTGTGGACCAACAATTGACGTTGGAAGTCGCTCGTATGATTCGTGAGTTCTTCCTTCAACAAAACGGGTTCCACGAGGTTGACGCCTACTGCGACATTCATTTGCAATACCATATGGCCAAAGCCATTCTTTCCTTCCAAGAAGCCGCCAAAGGCGCCATGGCTGACGGTGCACTGCTCAACGACGTTGTCAACGTGCCTGCCCGCTCAGATTTGATGCGTGGTCGGTTCGAGAAGGGCTACATTGACCGTATTGAAGCCATGGTCAAAGACATGACCGAACAAATCGCCAACGCCGTGGAGGCCAACTGAGGAGAGGATGAAGATGACTGGAAAAGAATACCGAACCATTACCGACGTGAAAGGCCCTCTGGTCTTTTTGAACAAAACCGAGCCTGTTGCGTTTGGTGAAATCGTTACCCTCCGACTCGCCAATGGCGACATCAAGAACGGACAGGTTCTCGACACCTCCGACGACTTGGTGATTGTCCAAGTGTTCGAAGGAACGGCCAAAATCAACCGAGAGACCGGTGTCACCTTCATGGGTGATGTGTTCAAACTCCCCGTTAGTACCGACCTCATTGGACGCATTTTGGACGGCGCTGGCCGTCCTCGTGATGGCGGACCTGAGATCGTTGCTGAGGAGAAAGCGGACATCATCGGTGCGGCCATTAACCCGTACAGCCGACAATCTCCCCACGATTTCATTCAGACGGGCATCTCAGCCATTGACTGCTGTACGACCCTCGTTCGTGGACAAAAACTTCCGATCTTTTCTGCTTCGGGTCTTCCCCACAACGACATTGCTTTGCAAATCGCTCGTCAAGCCAAGTTGAAGGGCTCCGATGAGGAGTTCATTGTGGTGTTCTGCGCCATGGGTATTACCGCTGAAGAATACAACTTCTTCCGTTCCGATTTGGAGCGAACCGGTGCGCTTGAGAACGCTGTGTTGTTCGTTAACCTTGCAGACGACCCAGCTGTTGAGCGAATCATTACGCCCCGTCTTGCTTTGACCGCTGCAGAATACTTGGCCTTTGAGAAGGACTACCACGTTCTTGTGATTTACACGGACATGACCAACTACTGCGACGCTCTTCGCCAAATCGGTGCAGCTCGTGAAGAAGTTCCCGGCCGACGTGGATATCCTGGATACATGTACACCGACCTAGCCATGCTTTACGAGCGTGCAGGTATCGTGAAGGGCAAGAAGGGTTCCATCACTCAATTCCCAATTTTGACGATGCCCGGAGACGATATCACTCACCCCATTCCCGACTTGTCGGGGTACATCACGGAAGGTCAGATTGTTATCAGCCGTGAGTTGCATCAACAGGGAATCTATCCGCCGATCAACGTTCTACCATCGCTGTCCCGTCTGATGGGTTCATGCATTGGCGCAGAAACCACCCGTGAGGATCACAAGTCCGTCTCCGACCAGATGTACGCTGCTTATGCGCAAGGTCGAGAACTCCGTGGGCTCGTCGCCATCGTCGGTGAAGACGCCCTCAACGAACGTGATAAGCAACTTCTTGACTTCTCTGGCGTCTTTGAAGACCGCTTCCTGCGCCAGTCCCGGGATGAAGACCGATCCATTGACGAGACCCTCGACTTGTGCTGGTCGCTCATGTCCTCCATCGATACGAAATACCTCGTTCGTCTTGACCAAAAGTGGATTGAAAAGTACCATCCAGACAACCGAGAGTGAACTTGAGGCAACCCAAACGAAGGAGGTGAGAATGCATGGCACTGGATATCAAACCAACCCGCAGCGAACTCATCAAACTCAAGGCCCGCATCAAGCAAACCAAGAACGGTTACAAGCTTTTGAAAATGAAGCGTGATGGTCTGTTCCACGAGTTCCGAACCTTGCTTTCCGAGATGATCAAAGCCAAGCGAGACTTGACCGATGCCTACCGATTGGCAAAGACCCGCATCGACCTGGCCAACGCCATTGAGGGAGGTCTCGCTGTTCGAGCCGCTGCCATTGCAAACTCGGCTCATCCGGAAGTCGAAGTTGAGCGCCGCAACATCATGGGTGTCGTGGTTCCCAGCGTCACAGGGAGCAACCTCAAGTCCACCTTCTCAGAGCGAGGCATTGGTTTCATCGGGTCATCACCTTACATTGACGAAGCCAGCGATTCCTTCAGTGAATTGATTGAAAAAATTGTCAAGGCTTCTGAAATGGAAGCGACACTCAAGCGCCTCTTGGCTGAAATTGAAGCAACGAAGCGACGTGTCAATGCCCTCGAGTTCAAAGTGATTCCAGAGTTGGAAGAAGCCAAGGTCTTCATTCAACTCCGCCTTGAAGAGATGGAGCGAGAAGAAACCTTCCGTCTTAAGCGATTCAAGAACAAGTGAATCCTCTAGGTTCCCTAACGAGGGATTCATGGAGGATGGGCCGTACAGATGAAACAAGGGGGCCATGCTTTGGACGATTCATCGGTAGAGATTGAGTCTGGTTTGGCCCACCACAAGAAGGCATGGTCGCAGCATGATTTGTTGGCATCAACCCTGAGCGAATATGTCAGTGTGCTGAGGAAAAATGGAGGGCGATGGCCTGCTTGGCAGGTTGCATCCTCCGACGAAACCATTCATGATGACTTGATCAAACTCAACGCCCATCTTGAGAAGTTGGGGTGGATGGGGAAACTCACTCGGGGCGAAGAATGGGTCATCACGGTCTTCCCTGCACCTGAACGCCAGTTTCCTCGGAGGAATACGGTCCTGATGTTTTGGGGGCTCTCATTGCTTACCCTTACCCTTGCGGGCGACCACTGGATGTCCAACGCCCGTCCGCTCGAAGGTTGGTTTCACACCTCTCCCCTCATCGATGCTCTTCTAGGATATACCCTTCCGGTCCTCATTGTTCTTCTGATTGCAAGCCAAATTCAACGCAACGTTGCCGCTCGTTACGGTGTTCGAAGCGGCCATCTCATGCCCGTTCCTGATTTCACCATCGCCCTCTACGCACTTGGCTTGTTCCCATCATCGTGGCTGTTTTGGCCCTTTGGCCTGCTCTTGATACCGACGATGCCACGCATGGACGCACGGCCTTGGCCAAATCGTGCTTCCATCGGATTTACCGCCCTCAGCGTTCCACTTGTATTGGGACTCGCAGGAGTTATCCTGATGATGATGGGGTTGTCCATGACGCCGGAATACCTTGCCTCGAACGCCATGCCGCTGGTTTCCGTACCCCCACTTTTCATCTCGCTGTTCGCAGAACCGCTTCTTGGAAACGATGCCTTCATTCGTCTCCTCTGGGCTCACCCCTGGGTGCATGCAGGTGGAATGTTGATGCTTTTCGCATGGGTTTCCATGCTTCCCATCCCCACCTTCCCAGGTGGCCGTTTGCTCATCGCTCGCATGGGGCTCTTGGACGCACGAAGCTCAAGCACCCAAAGTCTGATTCTTGTTGCGGTTCTGTTCTGCGCTTACGTGTTTGGCGTGTTCGAGCAATTTTCCTTGTGGTTCCTTGTCTTCGCCTTGCTCCTTCCACTTCTCTTTTTCTTTGGGAATGACCTTCGAATCCCTCTCCTCCTCGATGAAACGAACGGTCTCTCTGAGGCTGACCATGGCCGGATGGGACTTTTGCTCCTTCTCGTCTTCCTGCTCCTTTTACCCGCCGCCCAACCCGTTCTTCACGAATCCACGTGGGATGACCCGTTGACCCACGAACTCGATGCCCCCGACACGGCTCTTCTGCAAGAAGACGGCACGTGGCTTTCATCGACCGAAATTCGCATCACGAATCCGTCGGCCTTGGCCAAATCTTTCGCCGTCGGAGCGTACCTTGAACGGCCCGGTCAAGGCTGGACGATATCATGGGATTGTGATGGGGAGACCACTTACAACCTCGACGGCCAAGGATGCGGTTCAGAACTCTTGCCAAAGCGAACTGCCTTCTTCTGGATGAACCTCACGTGGAATGCTTCTTCTCAACCCACGCTTGCCAACCTCAGTTATGTTGTCTCAATGAACGATGATTACGAGGTGGTCGAAACCCATGTGCAGCCTGCTCTTGAGGTCGTTCCCTCCACGCATTGGTACGATGTTTCGGCTGGTGCCTATGTTCATCGATGCATTGACCTCCACGGTTCCCTACTGAATTCCACGTACCTCCACATGAGCGTTGAAGCATCAAACATCGATGGCCTTCAAACACAATTGGTCAGTGTTGTGGACGGCGTTGGATTGGAACAAAATGTGACCGATGTTCCTGAAACATTCTGCCTCGAAGGGTTGGACCCTCTGGTGTTCGAATCCTCCATGGGTGCACTGACCATCAACAACGATACGTTCCAGCCCCAACTGCCAGAACGCCGAACGTTGGTTGCGCATGTGCCTGAAGAGGGATGGTTGATTCAATCAGAGGCAGGTCATTCATGGGAGGCTCTCCTCGGTGAAGGCGGCGTTCTTTCCATGGACGCTGACCATTGCCCGATCAATTCCAGCATCAGCACGCCGGCTCGGCCACAAGACGGGAGTGATTGGATTTGGGACACAAAGGTACGTGCATCGGGCGATATTCCACTAATCGAATCCAATCAAAACCTGACCTTGCTCATGTCAGAGGGTGCCAACATGTCATTGTGCAAGGATTTGTTCAATCCATACCCGGCCATTTCATTTCCCGTGGTTGAAGGACCTGAGTTGGTGGTTTCCTGGATGGGGACCACCTCTCGGTTCTGGACCACGCCTTGGGCTATCGCTACCAACGGGACCGTGCTCAACACTGGAATGACGTCATTTACCATTCATAATCCCAACAATATCAGCGTCCCATTCCGTTTGGACCGGGGCGGTAGTTTTGGTGAGGATTGGGGGCACAACTGGGATGGGAACGCCCTTGCTCCAGGACCAACTTCCTTTGAATTGACGCCACCAAGCGCCCCGTTGGCCACCATGTGGCTCTCGTACGAAGCCGGAGCGGTGGTGCTCCATCTATCCAGTTATCAGTGAGGGTTTGGCATTCGAATTTCAGTGCTTGGGGTCGGAGCCATCGGTTCAGTGGTCGCCGCCTCCTTGGCTGGCACAGATGTTCAGGTTCACCTGCATGTTCGGGGTGAGCGAGGGGCACTTCAGATGCTTCAAGGGCTCACCGTCAAAGGCCATCAATCCATTGAACGAGAAGCAAGTACCTTCCTCTTTTCTTGTGAAGAACTGCCGGTGGACGAAGGTTTGTTTCATCGATCTGATGTTGTCATTTTGGCTTGCAAATCTCATGCCGTTGAAGCTCTTGCTCAAACAGCAGCCAATTTTCTGAAACCCGACGGTTTGGTGATGGCTTTGTCCAACGGGTTAGGGCATGTTTCAACGCTTCGTCGAGTGCATGAACCGCACCGCGTGCTAGCTTCAATAACAACTCACGGTGCCTACATTGAGGGCGAATCCACCGTTTGGGCAGGTTTCGGAGAAATCGGGGTTGCTCTTCCCCCCATGGGGCCAACGCCCCTGGACTTGCAAAGGGTGGTTGATGTGTTGCGGGCCTCGGGATTGAATCCACGTGTCCATGATGAGGCTTCGACCATGGTATGGCAGAAGGTGTTGCTGAACATCGCCATCAATCCAATCGCCGCTCTTGCGGGTTTGAAAAATGGGGAATTGCTCCAACCCGACCTCTTCAATGCCTGCATGTTGGTGTACAGGGAGGCCGCCCAAGTGGCTACGATGGAACGAGTTGCTCTTCCAAGTGAAGAGGAATTTGAAGCCCGACTCAGAGAGGTTTTGGCGTTGACCAAGGAAAACACATGCAGCATGCTCCAAGACATCAAAAGCGGTCGTGGAACGGAAATTGAATCTTTGAATCAAGCACTGGTCGTCCTCGCAGAAGAACACGGAATAGCGGTTCCAATCAATCAGACGTTGGTGGCCTTGGTTCGTGCTTGTCATCCTTGAGCAGGTCCACATTGTAATGGAGACCCCTGTTTTCAGGGCGAGCTAGAGCATCCGCAACGACCAACTGACCAATCAGGCATAGGTTGCGAAGTTCCACGATTTCCCGGGTCGGCCGCGAGGTTTCCCACATCATGTCAATCTCTGAATGAAGAAGATCAAGGCGCCGTTTGGCTCGCTTGAGCCGCTGGTTTGAGCGTACGATTCCTACCTCTTCCGACATGGTGGCCACCAGACTCGTACGGTCGTGAATGATGGGTGCATGTTCTTTCAATTCCTGAAGTCCTTCAGCACGCCATTGTGGGTGATTGCCATCGTACGGCGGTGGAGGGTTTTCAATCAGGTGTTGTGCCACACGCTCGGCATACACCACGGCTTCGAGTAAACTGTTGGATGCCAGACGGTTGGCTCCATGCATTCCTGTGCATGCTACTTCTCCGATGGCATAGAGGTGCGGCATCAGTTGATTGGTATTGCGAAGGTGCGCACGCCCAATCTCGTCTACCCGTACGCCTCCTACCATGTAGTGGGCAGCAGGGACCACTGGAATCGGGTCCTTTCCAAGAACCAACCCTTCCTCTTCCAAGCGGCGAGCAATGGTAGGGAACTTTTCTTTCCATGGTAGGTCAAGGTGGGCGGTGACCAGATGAACATGGGTCGTGCCTAGGGTCTTCATTTGTTGGTCAATGGCTCGGGCGACAATGTCCCGCGTGGCCATTGAGCCGGCGGGTGTGTAGTCCAGCGTGAAGGAATAGGGTTCAGGGGAAGGCATTGAATGGCCCATGTTTGCAGCAGAATCACAGGCGTTTTGCCAGGCTTCCAATCCACGGTCGTCCAATAGAACGGCCCCTACTCCTCGAACCGCTTCTGAAACCAAGAACGGCCGGGGAGACGAGGAGGCCAAAGCGGTGGGGTGGAATTGAATGTAGGCCATGTCATCAACGCAGGCACCTGTTCTATAGGACATGGCCAAACCATCGCCTGTGGCGACATCGGGGTTGGTGGTTTGTTTCCACAAACGGCCGACTCCGCCCGTGGCGAGAATGATAGCGTCGGCTTCGAGTGTCACTACCTCCTTGGAGTCCTGGTCGAGGCACCACACCCCAGCTACGCCATGCTCTGGATGGCCATGTTGGCGCTGAATCAAATCAATAGCGAGGGTGTTGGGTTTGAGGGAAATTCCTTCGTGATGTTCTGCGTAAGACGTCAGGGCCCGTTCTATCTCCTTTCCCGTGGCGTCTTTTGCGTGCAGAATTCGCTTGTTTGAATGCCCTCCCTCTCGGATGAAGGAGTAGTTTCCGTTTCCTTCTTTTTCAAATTCAACACCGATCTGAATCAAATCTCGTATGCGCTCGCCTGCTTCGTGAATGATTGAACGAACGACTGCCTCGTCGCATGCCCCGTCTCCTGAAAGAAGCGTGTCTTGGACGTGGGATTCCATGCCTTCGAGGTTGGTTTTGTCAAGGATGGCCGCAATGCCACCTTGAGCCCAATTTGTTGAGGAGTCCTTCGGTCGCTTTTTTGTGACCACGGTTACTTGGTGTCCAGCATCAGCAAGTTTACTCGCAGCAAACAAGCCAGCAATGCCGCTGCCGATGATGGCGATGTGGGCCATGTTTCACCTCTCCCGTGCCTCTCCCTCTCCATCCCCCTTCTTGACGGTGATGGCGGGATTGGAATCCTTTCGGGCTCGCAACCCCTATCAATTGGAGGCTGTTGGAGTACACGAGGTCCCTCTCTTGTTTCGATTGTCAATGAGAAAAATCCTCACCATCTTCGGGGCCTCAATGATGCTCTTTGTAATCCTCAATGTGCAGTTTGGTAGCGTCGCACCGCAGGTGATCGACGGTGCAGATGGCTACAAGTTGGATGCTTTTCTGATGTTTGAGCCAAGTTGTTCCTTCGACGCCGTTGAGGAGGAACTTCGCTCGAGCGGGACCTCGTATTGTTTAGGGGAAGTAGGCCAGTGGTCCGGGGCTGACGTACTCATGCTCATGGAGGGATTGTTCTTGTTCGTCTATGGATTTGAATTGCCACAAAACAAAGGGTGGGCTCGACGGTTGCGAAAAGTCGGTTTCATCATGGGGGCAATGTTGTGTTCGCTGGCCGTCCTCGATCGTTTTTCGTTGTTGCCGTCCTCGGCCAGTTCGGAGGGGCTTGCAACACTGTTTCCATTTCCGGCTCAACCCTGGGTCGTTCAAATCGTGCTCGCCGTTTTCGGTGTCATCATGATGCGGGGGCCGAAATACTGGGAGGCGGAAGCCGTCGCTCAGACACGCGATAAGTTAGATCGGAGAAGGGAAAAAGCCGGGGCCTTCCGTACGTCCTTCTTTAATTCAGAGAAGCACAGCAGCAAGACGCTTGAACGGACCGAACGGTCCAGGCTCTTGCGCTCCGACAAGGACCTATCGATGAGCCATCGTCGAAGCAATTTGCTGGTGATGGCCACCTGCCCTTATTGCGGAGGCGCAGGATGTAAAAAATGCAGCAATCAAGGCGTATTCTGACCCCTCTCGGCGATGAATTCAAGCCCCCAAAAACCGCGGGACTGAGCCTTGATTCTTAGGATTGTTTTTAACCTGTAAAGAACGGGTCCCGTGAAAGTGATGAGAACAAAGTTCCATCACAAGAGGGATAGGGATGTACCTAAAATCACTTGAAGTGCTCAATTTCAAATCATTCAAGGGTGAAGTAACCGTACCTCTTGACCGAGGGTTTACGGCCATTACTGGCCCAAACGGGTCCGGTAAATCGAACTGTGGCGATGCCATCCAATTCGTTCTCGGTCCCAAATCAAACCGAGTGATTCGGGCTCAGAATTCAGCCGACCTTATTTTCAACGGAGGAAAGAACTCCAAGCCTGCACGAGACTGCTCCGTCACCCTTGTTTTCGCCAACCCGGTTATGGGCAACGGCCGCCGTCGTCTCCCCCTTGACAAAGAAGAAATCCGAATGTCTCGTAGCATTCGCCTCACGGCTTCAAACAACCCAGTCACGTCCTACAAACTGAATGGGGAAGACAGTACGCAGAAGGTATTCCACCGGTTGTTAGGGGCTGCGAACGCTCGACCAGACGGCTACAACATTGTGCTTCAAGGCGACGTGACAAGTCTGGCCAAGATGACGGCCAATGAGCGCCGCAAGGTGCTTGATAACGTAGCAGGTGTGACGTCTTACGATGACGAAATTCGCAAAGCCAACAAACAGAAAGACATGGTGGAGAATTACCTCGACCGTATCGGGCTGCTGGAGAAAGAGCAACTCGAACGCCTCTCGACCTTAGCCAAAGAACGCCATGTCGCTCAAAAAGCCAAGGAGGTAAGCGACGCCATTCACGTTACGAACGCCATGCTCTTGCAATCCCGCTATGCCACCCTGAAGAATGAATTGGCTTTCCACATCGAGGAGCGCCAGAAGTACCTCGCTCAAAGCCAAACGCTTCTTGATGAACACAAGGCTAGCGAGAAAGAGATTCTCGTACTGGATGACAAAATCGCTGAAATTCAACGGGAAATAAATCAACTGACCGGAGGAGAAACCTCCGAACTCAGTCTGGCGATTCAAGCCCTTCAAGTGGCCATTGAACTCAACAATGACCGTCTAGGGGAAGCGGCCAAGGAAGAGGAAGAAGAGGCAGAGGAAACGGTCCAGGTCAAGGAACAACTGGTTGAAGCTTCTGAAGAACTCTCCGCCTTTGTTTTGAATTTAGAATCGGCCAATTCAGCCCTCGAAGAGGCGCTTGATCAACTGAAAGAAGCTCAAGATGAAGAAGGCCGGGTTCGCCAAGCTTTGGCCATGGCTGGAGAGCAAAATCAACACTTGACCGAATCCTTGGTCACTGCAGAAGAACTCGTTGAAGGCCAGGAGCAGCAACGAAGTGAAGCCCAGAGCGAGGTTGACAAGCTGGCCGTTGAAGCGGATTTGGTCGGACAACAATTGGCTACGGCTCAAGAGGAGAGCGAAGAAATACGCTTGGCCCTCGGAGAACTTGGCATTCGCCTCGAGGAGCTTTCCGATGAAGCCCCGGAGTACGACCGGAACGCCCTTGCTCAACAACTCACTGACGCCCAACGAGCCGAATCGCAACTCGCTGAGGACCGTACTCGAATCGAGGTTAAACTTCGAGAAGCCGAGCGGGCCCTCACCTTAGCCAAGGCTGAGATGGAGCAAAAATCGGGAGCCAAGGGGCTAGCAGGCGGGGCGAGTGCCGTTCTTGCTGCACGGGACAATCAAGAATTACGTGGCATCATCGGCACCGTGGCTGAGCTTTGTGCTCCCAAAGACCGTGCACATGAGGTGGCCCTGGCGACGGCCATTGGAGCGGGAATGGCTTCAGTTGTCGTTGAAACAGATCAAGATGCGGCCAATGCGATCCGATGGCTCGCCGAAAACCGTGCAGGTCGTGCCACTTTCCTGCCAGTCAACAAACTCAACAGTTCCCGAGCAGGCGGGAAGACGGTCATGACCTCTCGAAAGGAAGGCGTTCTCGGATTCGCCCATGAAATGCTTGATTATGACCCAAGAATCGACGTAGCGGTTCGCTTTGCTCTGCGAAACACACTCATTGTGGAAAACCTCAGCATTGCTCGACAATACATGGGCGGAACTCGGTTCGTCACCCTACGCGGTGATGTGATTGAATCAGGCGGAGCCATGGTTGGGGGTTCCAAGCGAAAGATGAACATCGCCTTTGGCGGACGCATTCAGGGTGCTTCAGAGGTTGAGAAGTACACTGGCGAGGTCGACAAATACAATTTGATGGAGCGCACCGTCAACGAGGCGCTTCGTGAGGCAAGAACCAATCAACAATTGATTCGAAACAAAATCAATGCCATGGTTGATGATTCCCATGCCACCGAAATGCGTGAGGTGAAAGCCGAGCAAAAACAGACGAGCCAAGCGCACAAGAAAGCCCTGGACGTCGTATCAGGGTTGGAAGGAAAATTGGATGAAGTTCGTCAAAATGCTCAAGATGCCTTGCGCGGTTTGGACGCGGCTGACCGTACCCTCGCAAGTGCGAAAGAAGCCTATCAAGCCGCTAAAGAAGCCTTGGAGGCGGCCAGTCCGGAGCATTTGCGTGAACGCATGCACGCCGCTAACCTCCTCCGCGTGAGTGCTCAAGGGAACAAAGAAAAGGCAGAGGAAACCTTGAGCAGCGGAGCAAGTCACCAAACCGTTCTGCAACGGCGTGTTGATGAGATCGATGCTCGGCTTCGCTCCCTGGGTGAGAACAAAGAATCTCGGTTGGTTCGCATCGATGAACTCGAAGCGAATTTGGCCACTGACCGTGTCGCTCTCAAAGCAAAGAAAGACGAACAAGCAGTCTACCTTGAGGAAAATCAAGGGCTTGAAACCGAGCGTCAGGAATTGACCGACCAACGTGCGACGCTTCGTGTGAGAAACGAAGAACGGTTGAACCAAGCCCAAAACCACCGAAGGCTGGCCGAGGAACTAATGCGCACCATCGCCGAAAAAGAAGGTGAGGTCCAACTCATGGGTCAGGAGCTTATCGATGCGGACCTTTCGCTCAATGATCTGCCAGAGGGTCTGAAAAACGTGGGGGAGTTGGAACGAGAACTTCGAAACCTCCAACGTCGAATGGATAACTTCGGGAACGTCAACATGATGGCGATTGAGCAATACGATGAATGCCAAGCTCGTCTTGATTTGATGAAGGATGAATTCGCCACCCTACAGTCTCGTCGCAAGCACCTTATCGAAGTCACCGAACAACTCGAATCTCAACGTAAGGAGCGCTTGGTGGAAGTGTTGGAAAAAGTCAATGAGAATTTCAAGAAATCCTACAACGAACTTTCAGATGGTGGACGGGGTGAACTCTTCCTCGAGAATCCTGATGAACCCTTCAAGGGAGGTCTTGAATTGTGGGCTCAACCGCGTGGAAAGTCGTCAAAGGTCAGCCGTCAGCAACTCTCTGGTGGCGAGCAATCAATGGCGGCTCTCGCCCTGATTTTTGCCATTCAAGATTACGACCCAAGTCCGTTTTACTACTTTGATGAAGTCGATCAAAACCTCGACGCCTACAACGCCGAGCGCATCGCGAAAATGTGCCGAAAACGAAGCCAACGTGCTCAATTCATCATGGTCACCCTGCGAAAGGTATCCCTCAAGTTGGCTGATCATCACATCGGTATCACACATGGCGGTGATGGTTGCAGTCGCCGCATTCTCGACTTTGACCGAGAGCGCGCCATCGCTTTGGGTGAGGCTGCTCTCAAGGAAGCTCAAAAGGACGCCGACAAGAACGAGAGTCGAATTCTCGATGCGGTCACGGCCGCCGAAGACATGCCGGTTGTTCCGGATGCCCTCGAGGTGCCTAAGAGTCTGGGTGGTCTGCTTGCGCACATGCACGATGACGGCGAAAAGCAAGCCCTTCCAGAATCAAGCATGGGTGGATTGATGGAGCGGACACAAGAGTTTACCGAGGACATCAATGAACGTGCCCAAGTTGCGGCCAAGGTGTCTCAAGCAAGTGAACCCGAGGACGATGTGGCGCAAACAGTCTCCGAAAGCGTCTTGGAATCTGAAGAGCAGTGAGGTGATATCATGGCTGAACAACAAAGCATGCTTGACCGGTGGTTCCTCCAGCAAGAGGTCATTGATCAACTCCTTGGGCAAGGGGAAGAACGGGAAGATGCCGAATCGTTTGGCCAGCGCATCGCGGCCATCGCTGCTACTGAAGAGGCCGAACATCAAAGCCTGCACGACCCGTTTGACCGGTCGGTGGCGTTGGTACTGTCCCTTGTTCGGGAAGAAGCCTTCAATCCGTGGAACGTCGATCTTTCAGCCTTCTTGAACGTCTTCGCCCAGCGCGTCAAAGACGGCGAGAACCTTGACTTGGCGGCGTGTGGGAGATTGATTCGCCTTTCTTGGGAGGTTCTTCATCACCAATCTGCTGTGCTGTTTGAGAAAATCCAGCCCGTTGAAGAAGACGAATGGGAAGATGACCATGCGTTTGGGTGGGAAAGCGAATACGACGATGAGGCGTTTTTCTTTACACAGTCGGTCCTCGATGGAGACGCCGACGAGATGTTGACGTCCTTTTTTGACGAACGAGTTCGACGAGACGAAGGGCGACCAGTAACGCTGGCTGAACTGCTCTCGGCGTTCAAGGACGCCGCTGATGATGCGGAAGCCCTCAAGCAACGTGAAATCAATCGCCTTGAGCATGAGCAAGAACTGAGCGAGTACCTCGAAAACGTGGGTGGAAGGATGCACAACGAAGATCTTGAAGGCGACATTGAGCGATGCTGGAACGCCTTGAAAGCGACCTGTGCTGAAGCACAGGCGCCGGTCGTCCCTCTTGTGAAGGTCATTGCTAAACTCAAGCCCTTGCTGATCTCCACCTTCGGTTCAACCCTTGATGATCCAGAAAGTGAGGCCTTTGTGGCCTCTTTCATTGCTGGATTGTTCTTGACACACCGTCGGATGGCTAGCATTTCACAGGAAGGAGAAGATGTTGCGAACATAATGATCGAAGACCTCTGGCCAGAAATCACCTCATTCAATGAGGTTCTGGACGCCGTTGATGCCCTCATGGCAGAAGATGCAGAAGCTCTTGGGGGCCAAACCACAGGTTCAGAACATCGTATGGAGGCCATCGCTGAACGTGCTCGTGTCGCAGAGGAACGCCAGGCGAGAAGGCAAGCCAAACTCGAGGCCAAAGCCGCCAAAGAAGCACCGGCGGTGTCGGCTGATGCCCCACAGGGGGGCATTGAGGCTGAAGCGACCGATGCGATGTTGAACGAACACGATTGGTTGGTGGAATGAGGGTGAAAACATGACTGAGTTGCCGTTGGAATCCTTGATTGAAGCCACGTTGTTTAGTGCGGGCAAGTCCATGTCCGTAGCTGAGCTATCAAAGGTTCTTGGCTACGATGAAGATGAGATGTTGGACAGTCTTGGTTCGCTCCAAGCGACACTCAAGCGACGGAAAGGAGGGGCCCTTCAATTGGCTGAGGTCGGTGATCGGTGGGCCCTTGAAGTCAAACCTGGCATCGCTTCACACCTTCCTCGAGAGACCAAAACTGACATGCCTCCAAAGTTGTTGAAAGCAGCCGCCCTCATCGCTTATCATCAACCCATGCCACAAGCACGGCTGGTCGAACTCCTTGGTCAGAAAGCCTATGACTATGTCCGGGAACTTGCTCAGCACGGGATGATTGACCGCCGAAAAGATGGAAACACTCGTCGTTTAGCCACAACGAGGCGATTTTCAGAAGCCTTTGGTTGCCCTCACACGGACCGAAAAAAGGTCAAAGCGTGGTTCAGAGAGCAGGTGCAATCAAGCGGGCTTCTCGATGAACTCGGAGACCGCAAAGAGATTCTTCAAGAGGAATCTGAGGAGTCCGGGACGGTTCAAGCCTCGCTTCCTGTCTCTCAAGAAGAGTGATGCTCAACCTTGTCGCATTTCGGCCAACCAGGTTTCAACCAAACTTTGCGAGCGGTGACCCTCATGAGCTTGTAAACGAGCTGCCAATTCGTCCACTTCGCTACCGACTGCCCCAGCGCTCACGGCCATGTTTTTGGCGTGGAGTTTCATGTGACCTGCCTGGATTCCTTTGGTTGACAAGGCACGCAAGGCTCCGAGATTTTGTGCAAGTCCGGCACAAAGAATGATTCCTGCGAGTTCTTGGGCGGTTTCAACGCCCAAAATAGCCAGGTTTGCACGAGCAGCCGGATGAACTTTGGAAGCCCCTCCAACAATGCCCACAGCCATGGGGAGTTCCATTGAGCCGACCAAGTTCCCCTCGCTGTCCTTGACCCACTTGGACATTGAAGTGTACCGTCCGTCGGAAAGGGTGGGCCATGCGTGGCAACCTGCCTCAATGGCCCTCCAATCTTGGCCACAAGCAAGTGCGACGCTGCTGATGGCGTTCATCACGCCCTTGTTGTGGGTGGCTGCTCGATAGGGGTCTTCCACAGCGAATGCCTGTGCCTGAAGGATGCCTTCAATGACGGCTTCGCCATCTTCTTTCGTTCCATCAGAAGCCATTTCTTCGGGCGTGAATACACCAGAAACTCGAGCAAGGCGATGGCCTGCCAAATTGGAGAGGATTCGTAGGTGGGCTCGCCCGCCCGTTAAGGCTTCAATTCGGGGGGCTACTCGTTCAACCATGGTGTTGACAGCGTTGGCTCCCATCGCGTCCCGGCAATCAACCAGCAGGTGAATGATGAGCATGGTACCAGCGGAGGTGGGGAGTTGACGGACTTCAATATCTTTGCAACCGCCTCCGAGGGATATCATGCGGGAGGGGATGTCGTTGCAAAAAGCCATGAGTTCGTCCTTCGATTCAAGGATGTGGGTGGTTGCTTGCTCAAGGTTTTCCACCTCAAGCAGTTGGATTTGTCCAATCATGATGGGGTCGTCGTTGTTGGTTGAAAATCCTCCATGGCCCAAACACCGCTTAGCCATGTTGGATGCGGCGGCTACAACGCTCGATTCTTCCAAGCAAAAGGGGATCAGGTAGTGCTTTCCGTCGATGACGAAGTTGGTGGCGACGCCAACAGGAAGCGACATCGTTCCAATAACGTTCTCGATCATTCGGTCCGCTGCGGTCTCGTCCAGTTCTCCATGGGCCGCTAGGGCGTGGACGTGTTCCTCGCTGAGTTGAGATGCTTTGGCCACCAATGCACGTCGTTCCTGGACGCTGAGTTTGTACAATCCCTTGATTCGACTGTTGTCAACCGGCATGGTGCTCCCATGCCAAGGCTGGGGGATTCGTTCCTTGAATCAATCGCTACCCGGGGGTGGTTTTTCACCGGAGTTAACGCGATTAACGGTTAAATTAACGCGTTAATAATGCGTTAAAGGCCTGTTAAAAACACTCATTTCAACCGCTCGGTCATACATCTAACGCTTTGTAACGGCACGGCTATGCTAATGAAGTTCGTCAAACATCATATACTTGGATGGGGTTCTGCCTCCATGGTTCGAGAAACGCATGCCTATGGCTTGCCATATCTAGATGAGAATCCCTTTTCCATACGCCCCCTTGAGGCGGGAGAGTCTGGGAAGTTGGTTGGACGTGATGACGCCTTCAATCGCCTTCAGAGTTTCTTGAGACTTCGCTCAGCTCGGCGAATCATGTTGCTGGGTCCATTAGGGTCGGGTCGGACTTCCTTGGTGCGATGTCTAAAACCCTATGCTGGAGCCTCTGCGACCATTGATCACCTGCCGGCGCAATCGCCTGCAACCTCCCTCCTCAACATGTGTTATCGGCAGATGATTGGTGTTGAGCCCCCGGTTGACCGGACTGAACTGGTCAATGACCTTGTGAACGAGATGTACAGTTTTAACGACAAACTACCGATGATTGTGATTGATGTTCCTGCTAGCGACCTTTCTGTGCTTGAAGTGGCTTTGCGAGACGCTCACTCGTCCCTTGAGCGCTTAAATGCCCTCTTGGTGCTCGTGTGTGATGTCAAGGAACGCCACCAACTTCCTTCCACGGTTGTTGAGGGTTTTGAACTTCTTCGACTCTCTCCGTTTTCATCAAGCGATGTAATGACTCTTGTACGTCAACGCTTGGCTTCGGTTGGAGTGGTGGACAGTGAGTTTTCAATGCTTGATGCGACCGCTCTACTCGAGGATTGCGACGGCTATCCTGCATCGGTCATCACGCTCCTGCGAGATGCTGTAGATCGTATACGCATGGACCAATCCAAGGGCTTACCATTGCCCTTTGTTGATACCTCTGCAAAGATCCAACCAAGAGATGAGCCCGAATCATTGCACCGATTGATGGGTGATGGGGCGGAACAAACTGGTGTCCATGAACAAGAACCTGCTTTACCCGGGTTTGATGATGGAGCAGAAACCGTTGATGCGCCAATCTCTGACGTCATTGACGCTTCCATGCCCTGGGACCAGCGATCTGATCTTTTGGAACAACCCTTGTCCATCTTTGACGAGGTGGAAGCCTCAATTCCGAGTGGTTTTGAGCTGGACATCGGAAAATTATCGGAGGCGAAGGACAACGATGAGCCACTTCAAGCCACGCCCTTCAATACGCCAATCATCGATGCAGACGCAGTGAGAGGAGGGCCTTCGACGCCCGTAAAAGGGATGTTCAAGAATCTCGCTCGGCGAAACAAGGATGCCAATCTGGCCAACGGCTCTAAAACGAATGATGAGAACAACGCCAAGGATGAATTGGTTGATGCCTCAAAGCAATACCAGTATTGGGTGAATGAGGACTTGATCCCCCCTGCTCCCGAAGAACCTATTCCCGAGGAAGAATCAACGATGCTGCTCCATGACGAGGTCGGTTTTGTTGATGACCTGCCGCAGGCTCATGCATTGCCACTTCCGGATGGTGGCCAACCCCCTTTCCACGATGAGCGAGAGCCTTCTAATCTATCGAACAACGCCATGCTAGAGGTCCTGAATGGATTGATGGCCATGTTGCAACCATCCTCCAATCCAACTCCTCATCATGAGGGCCTCCTGTCCTTTTTGCAACAAAGGTACCGGGAACGAGAAGGTCCCCGGCAGGCCTATGCTCTGAACAAACACGCCCTCAGTTCATTGAATCCGTCTGAAAGTTACGTGGTTTCTGTTGCTCATCAACGGACCTACTCGCCTTCTGATGAATACATTTTGAGTCATTTAAGCGTCAAGCGAGCGCGGCTTTCTCAAATCAGCAACCGCCTCCTCAAACACGGGATCTTGCAGGTCCAACAGGTGGGGCGAAGTCGCAAGTATTCCCTTACTCAGGCCGCAAGGGCTCAACTAATGGCGTGGGGCGCCGTGGGAGGTGATGTTTGATGACGTGGAACATTGCGTGGTCATGGCAAGCCGACGGACGAATTGCTACCATCGCCGCCGTTGAAGGAGGGATTCTCGTGAGCTCCGGTCTCCAGCTCGAATTGCTCGAAGCCGACGGGCACAGTCGATGGAATGTTGATGTACCCTTCAAAGTGCATGCGGCCCAAGCCACGCAGGGAACCATCGGTCTATTGGCAGCACACGGCTTCTACCTGGTTAACACCAGCGACGGGTCCATGGTAAACGAAGGACGCAGCGCTCCAGGTGGATTCAGCGATCTTTCACCACGTCCAGGCGGAGGTTGGGCTTTGGCCGGACGGAAGGGTGAGATTCACCTGTTTTCGCAACATGGACGGGGTATTCGCCGCGTTGACAGTGGTCCAGTTCGCCGCTTAGTTGGGTGGTTGGACCGAGAACACCTCCTTTGGCAAGACCCCGAAGGTCACCTTTGGTGCGGACGGCTAACTGGAGAGGATCGCAAACGTAAGTTGGAGGAAAGGCCTTGGAGTTGGTGTTCCACACTGTCCCAGGGTCGTCTTCTTTTGCAAAGCAGCGATGGTGGCCTGTGGGAAGGCGTTCCACACCCATTCGGTTGGGACATGCTCAATCATCTAGAGCACGACAGCTTGGAGCCCATGAGCGCTGTTCGAAGCGGCGATGGTTGGTGGGTTCTTGGGATTGAAGGGCATCTCATCTCCATGACCGAAGGGCCGAGTGAGACCGGCCAAGACCTCCCACTAACCCAAGGCATGAACTTGGGAGACCTGCTCGTGTTGTGCACGCCTGATGCGATGGCAACGGCAACACGTGATGGATTGGTCCGACGCTGGACGGCGCCTCATCTCGCTGATGCTGAGCGTGAGGGCCGCTACAAGGCGGCTGCCGAAGCGGCCATGGCAAGGAACTGGGAGGAGCGCCGTCAGATGTTCTTGCGTGCTCAGGAAGCAGAGGATCATGGAAAACTCTCGCTAGCGATTGAACTCTACGAAGCCCTGGGTCGAACGGAGGATGCTCGAAACCTACTCAAACGCCAAAAGGAGGGTGGGGAATGAGCGATGAAGGCACGACGTTAAGCGTTGAGCGGGTGGAATCTTACCTCGACATCACCAAACGAGCCAGGGCAAAAGCGACTCCTTGTGTTGTTGAAGGGTCCACTGAAGCGGCTCACTTGGCCATCATGCTCCGCATGGCCGATGACTACGCTTCTGATGCCCATCACTTCCTGACAAAAGGTGATCTTGTCCGAGCGTTCGGGGCGATCAATTATGCCCATGCTTGGATTGATGCTGGCGTGAAAATTGGGTGGCTTGATGGCCACGGAGATGATGTTCTGTTTACGCTCCCTTGAATGTTCTATAGCGAATCAACAAGGTAGAGGTGCGAGTTCTGGCGGACTTCGACTACCCGCAAATTGGCCTCATAGAGTCGGTGTTTTAGATCCGTGTCAACCGTGAGGGTGGCCCAATTCTTCTCAAGAGCACAGGCAAAGATTTCATCGTCGGTGTGCCCTTCAATGTTCGGGACATGGGTCTCTGCTTTGGAACGCAGAAGTCGGAGCAAGAGGGATTTCTTCTTGGGACGTTGAGCCTCGAGATGGAACAGTTCTCGTTCGACGCTTGGGAGCAGAACCCACGTGCATGGTCCAAGCAAAGCTTCCAGGTCTCGTTCCACGTTGAGCTGGGCGTTCATACAAGCGACCCACCCACATGCATCGATGAGCACGTGTTGCATTGGCAACACCTCAAACGATGGTTCCGTATCCAATTAGACGCCATCTCGAGCCGATTCGGCGGGAAAGCGAGATTCGTTGGCCTTTATCAGCACAAATTGGCAATCGCAATTCCAGGTTTGTACGTCCCTTTTCTGCGTTTCTTGTCACGCCAACAGAAGTAGCCGTGGCAACGTTGAGCATCAGCATCTCGTTGTTTCGCAACGGTTGGATTTTTTCATTGGATGAGAGGTCTCCTGAAACCATGTAGTCCATCAATTTCACATCAATGGAGACGTTGCTGAGGACTTCAGGGAGGTCTCCTTTTCTTGCAACGACTTGTCCTGAAAGGTTGTCTGAGGTGGTGATGGAAGGGTCAAGGAAGGTCGCCATGCCGCACAGGCCTCCGGCGTGCATGGTGTCAAGGTTCAAGCCGCCACCCTGCATGCTGCTGACAACGGCTTCAATGGGTTCCCATGTCGACTTGTTGCCTTTCTCGATTTTGCGACCAGGTCCGATGATAATTTCGTCGCCTTCCGAAAATTCTCCTTCAACGATGCTTCCGCCGATCACGCCTCCACGGAGTTTGGTGGGTCGCGTACCAGGTCGGTTAATGTCAAAGGAGCGTGCAACATGCATGATTGAGCGCTTGTCCTTCGATCGGTCAGGAGTTGGAATGGTCGCTTCAATGGCTTGAATCAGGACATCGAGGTTTACGTCGTGGTGAGCGGAAACGGGAATGATGGGGGCATCATGGGCAATTGTTCCTTCCAAGAAACTCTTGATTTCACCATGTGATTCCATGGCGCGTTCTTTGGAAACGAGGTCGATTTTGTTTTGAACGATGACGATGTTCTTGATGCCTGCAATTTCAAGTGCCATGAGGTGTTCACGGGTTTGTGGTTGCGGACAGGTTTCGTTGGCAGCGACCATTAGCATGGCGCCGTCCATGATGGAGGCTCCTGTGATCATGATGGCCATGAGCGTCTCGTGGCCGGGAGCGTCAACAAACGAAACGACGCGCTCCAATTCGGATTCAACATCCTTTGCCCCGTCAGGTCGTTTTCCGGTTGCGTAGTAGCGCCCAGTATCGTCCTTGTAGAAGGCCGTATCCGCATAACCAAGTTTGATTGAAATACCGCGCTTGCGTTCTTCGGAGTGTGTATCGGTCCAAACGCCGGACAAAGCTTGCGTGAGCGTTGTTTTTCCGTGGTCGACGTGGCCGACCAAACCGATGTTCACTTCAGGTTGGGCAGGAAGCTTTCGTGCCATGCTTCCCCCTCCTCATGTCCAGCGATTACCCTCTCGGGTTCACTCCGATGTTTCCTCGCCTTCAGCGCCGAGGATGGTGGCGAGTGGCTTCTTGCCAGACTCAACCACTTTGAGGTTGATTTGACGTGTGTCTTGTGTGACCATGTTTCCACGGAAATTACGACGCTTGCGAAGTCCATCGGGCTTGTAGCGGAACCTTCTCTGTTCGCCGCCCTTCTTTTTGTTGACAATCACTTCACCCTTGTATCCAGTGGATTGGGTGACGAGGATGGATTGGCGGTTGCCGCCTTCCAAGTCCCGGCGCATGGGCGTTCCAGTCTTGTCGGAGCCGCCCGTGATTTCGAGTTTGTAGCCGGAAAGCGTCTTGTCGCCTTCTCCGACGAACAATCCGTCAACAACATCGCCAATGCGCTTTCCAAGCATTTGCGCATGGTTGTTGCCGCTGATTTTTAGGGCGTACGACTTACCGCCGTTTTTAGAATCGGTATCATTGACCACAGCGACGAATTCAGCATCATTTCCTGCCATAGTAGCACCTCTCGGGATTTCTCCGACCGAAGACCCGTATTTAGCCCCATCGTCTGCATCATTGACGTCAAGGTCAGCGAAGTCGCTTCGGGAGCAGCAATTCAAGCCGGTTTGCAATGTCGGCTGGGAGGAAGTGTGGCATGCTCAGATGAGTGGTTCGGCCCCGCCCTCCTGGCACGGTTGCAACTCGGGTGGCGATGACGCCTTCACGTTCGATTTGCTTGGCGTACTTCCACAATGTGGTGTGGCTTTTCGGTTTTTGCTCGTATTCCTCGCACACGACCGCATACAAGCGTTCTACATCGCCCATGGTCATTGTCTCTTCAGAGCGTAAACGCCGGCACACGGCCAGCAACACCAACATGCCCTGGGGCGGGAGGTCGTCCACGACTTCGAGGCGCGTGCTGGTATCAAGCGCCACGTTATCGCTCATGGCGTGGATGTCTTCGACCGTGATGGCTTTTTCATTGTGGCCGTCCTGCCGGAATTCGCAACGCTCTGCAGCGGCGCTAAGGTATTCGATGACTCGGCGTGCATCTCCACTGCTCCCTGCTCGTTCAGCCAGCAATCGGAGGGTTGCATCGGTCCATGTTCCAGGGACCAAGGCCAGTTCTGCTCGTTGACGAACGATGCCTTCCAATCCATCCACTGTGTAGGAAGGGATGCGAAGGTGATTGGATTGTCCAAACTTTGAGATCACTGCAGTTTCGAGGACATCAAGCACTTGTTCTTGGCTGATGAGCATCAATGAAAGTGTCCCAGTCCCGTCTTGGTCCTCGTCAATTCGGAGCAATTGGTAGAGCAATTCATCGCCCGAACGACGTAGCATGTGGTCCACTTCGTCAAGGACCACAATGAGGTGAGTTGATGTCCTTCGTAGCATTTTCCGAAGACTGAGAAGCATTTCTCCGAGGGAGAGGCCTCGGTCGGGATGGCCCGGGTCAAATTGGTGAAGAATGCGTTGGGCCACCCGCATGCTCGTCGAGGCATTTCGACAGTTGATGTGAGCGACTTTGAGTTCCCGTTTTCCCGAAAGATGCCGCTGCAAGTCCCTGCAGAAGGTCTTGGCCAACACCGTTTTCCCACTGCCAACTGGTCCGGTGATGACCGCACGAGCGGCACCATCCGGAGAGGCTACATTGGAAAACTTCGAAGCCAACTCTCGTTGAATGTCTTCTCGCCCAACCAACGTTTCTGGAACGTAATCGAAATCCAACATCTCAGGGTGAGCGATGATGAGCCCAGCGCCGATGCGGTCAAGATAGTCCACCATATCAAGAGAATGCTGATGTCAACCGTTCTAAAAGATGTGGTCTCCGAAGCGAAGACGGAACTGGTTTTGTCAATCCCCCGTACACCGGTTCAAGGGATTTCGTCGAATTGGTAGCCTGTTTCCCATTTCTTCTCGCCGAGGGCGACTTCAAGCTCAAAAGGTGTGATGAGCGGTTTGCGGTACTTGACGGCATCATCGATGGCGATGCGTGGGCATGCTGTGTTCACAAAGGCGTCCACCGGATAGAAATCGATCAGTTCGGGTCCAACGTGCTCAAGGGCCAAAAGATAGCCTTTCTTCCCGTGCTTTGCCAATATTCGCTTCATGCGCAAAGCCAACGTACGCCGCATCTGTCCAGGTTTTTCCCCGATTAAGATACCAAATGTGTTGGCATCCTGGACACTCATGATGAGGCCAAACCGCTGACGTAGAATACGTTCGATGCGTTGCAGCGACATTTCTTCAGCATCGCCGGTGTAAGGGTCAAGCATGGCCAGTGGTTTTCCAGTGTGGAGCACCAATCCAATAGGATGGAAATCCCCGCTGCCGAGAAAGAGGTAATGGCCAATCGACGGGTCATCGCCAGAGTAGTTGCAGCCGAGGACTTGGCCAGGGAACGATAGGCGTGCGCCGCCGATGGGAATGGTCACATCGAATCCTGCTTTTTCCAGACGGTCATGAAATTCGGGAAGGAGGTGGAGGTGTTGGATGGAGCCCACAAGCCCAAGTTTGGTATTGGTGAGCGGAGCCATTCGGCCGACGGCGTCCATGAATCGTTCTTGGGCCTCTTCTTCGCTGAGTGTGTTCGTTTGGTCTTGTTCCGCAAGGCGCTGTTGGGCCATGCTCCGATGTTGCTCCAGCCAAGGTAGGACGGTGTTGAGTTCG
>VMHT01092017.1_pt1 | contig 26188 bp, 21 predicted proteins | sample 4693611 | NCBI WGS metagenome assembly VMHT01 (sample SAMN12280063, study PRJNA550983) | marine metagenome | isolation source: seawater sampled from same location over 5 years 0.02-0.2 micron viral filtrate | place: USA: collected off the coast of southern California halfway between the port... ...
GTAAACGAAAACATGGTTCCAATAATCTACTGTCACCAGTAGAGTATGAAAATCGTTACGAAGAACGACTGGGAAGTGTCTAGGTTAGTAGTGGCGATTCAGATAGCTCCAAAAGTGGCCACGTCATTGGATTGATTGAAATAGGCCTTGTCATCTAAGGGCTGAGATAGATTTATTGATGTTTTTATATCCACCAAAGCTAAACATAACTGCGGCTACAGAAGTGAGATTGACAGGATTAAAGCGGTCAATTTGTACTTATTCAATTGCCCTTTTGTGGCTGCAATTTGGGTTCGAAGATATCGAAATTGACAAAAAAATTTAATTCATTCAAACCAAGTTTTCGCTTATTTTTAATTTAGTTTTAGTTTAGTCTACGACTACTATCAAATATGGGCCGATAGTGAAAATACCACCACAATAACTAAGATGAGGCATCATCAAAGAGATTAGTATCCAGGTTAACTCGTGTCAGCATGTTAAATACATAAAGAAAGGGGCGTTCCCTCCTTCTAACATTATGCAGTCTATTAAATAGCTCAGAAAGAGAGTTATCATTCTTATCTTTTGCCTTTTTATAAAACTCCATTTGTCTTTGTCTATTCGACCTCATTCCAACTGCGATCCCCGATCCATCAAGTCGCCTGTCCCACTTAGTTCTCCAATCATCAAGGCTTACACAGTCATAGTGAAGTAGCTGGATAAATTTGGTAATTTCCTGACTCGCTGCAACGGTCCTATCAACACCGTGAATGCTATATAGGTTATTGAACTCGGGTTTGATTCTAACGGCTGCTTTTGAAGCAGTGTGACCTCTAAAAAATTCACCATCGAAAAACGCTTTAAAAAATCCAGTCTTACTAGCCAGCTTGACTATTTCTTTTCGACTCTGCTTTCTAAATAAACTTGGCAGAAAAATATTTTCATATTCCTCTTTCTCCGCTACCGCCTCTAATACTGTGAATCTAACTATATCTGCTTTATTCTCGGACAATAATGATTTAATCGGCTTTAATGGGTTCACGAGTTCATCACTGTCAATATGAATAGACCAACTACATCCCTTCTCACCAAGGTACTCAATACCCTTATTAATATTTATTTTTTGCCTTTCTTCAATCGCCAAGGGGCGCTCGCCGCCGTTTTCTTTCCAATACACTTTGTCACAGCAAATAGTAATAACTTTAGGATAATACTGAAACTTTTTAAAAGCTTCATCATCGGGGTCATCGAAGAATAATACGATGCAATCGATACCAATGTTTAAATGAAAATTAACAAAGGCTTTTAGCTGAGAAAATGGTGCTCGAACTGTTGATACAATGCCAATGGTTTCCATACTCTATATACCCAAAGTAATCCGTACAAATATCATAGCCACAACTTTAGTACTACTAATAAGAATTAACAATAAATAAATATTATTCCAAGCTACTACTTCTAGTCGATAAGCGGTCTGCGATACATTCTGAAGCTTTTCCGGTTTCGTTTTTCTAGCTCATTCGGCTGTCAGCGCCACATCAGTTCTCTAAACGGGTAAATATTTAAAAAAAGTCTAAAGGCGCTTTCAGCATAACGCACTCTCCAAACGCTCGACGAACCCGGTTTGCTGCCATTTGCACCGCTGGAGGCGAATCAGTTTAATATCGCGTTTTGCAAAACAATCAGTCGCTTCGATTGCCGTAGGTTGTCGCCCCCAGGGTAGCATTATTAATAAATAAGCTAAGACCTACGCCCCATGTGTTAAGAAGCCCGCTAGTAAATTAAGGTAAACGGCTGATATAAAGAAAATCTATTAATATAAGTACAAAAAATAACCAACATGTTACTATAACCTCTTCATAATCAGGGGCTAGCCGTTAAGCAACCCTCTTGGAGTAACATCGTGGAAACACATACAAAAATGAAGTATTTGAGTGTCGCGCTCTATGCCATTGGTGTGATTTTTATTATAGGCGTACCCGCCATGATGATGGTGGTCTGGCCGGAGGGCTGGAGCTGGTCGCCAGCCCAACCTGAATATGAACAGATGATCATGGGTATTTATATCACCCTGGGAATATTCTTGATTCGAGCTGCAAAAAAGCCGATGGAACACGCCAGTCTTATATGGTTTACCATTTGGTCGAGTATCGTGCATGGCGGAATCATGCTTGTGCAGGCGCTTGTCGACGAAACTGAACACGCAAATATGTTGGGCGATATTCCGGCATTGTTTGCGGTGGCTTTGTTACTTTGGTACCTGATGCCCGATAACGCTGATAGGCACTAATTCAGTAGCAGACAGGCCAAAAGAGGAAATAAGCCCAAATGAATGGGCCTGAAATCATTAAACGGGTAGGTGCGGATAAGCCTGTTGGCGGTGTTGATAAGCCAGAATATCTGGCTTTTGAATAACACCTTTATCAATATTAATGGCCCGACGTATGGTTTCATTTTGATGCCACCCGTCTGGCCCTGCGGCTATGGCGGGTAAATGGAACACCAATGCGGCGGAAATTGAACGAGAGGCACTTTCCCATAAATAGCTGGGGGTATGATCAACGGCGTAGTAATCCACTTTTTCGACCTGGAACATGGGATCTTTGAAGGTGGTGGGCCTGGCGAAATAAAAACCCATTCCTTCGTCACAACTCACATCAATGATTAAGCAGCCCGGTCTAAGGCAAACCTTTTCTTGTTCGGTGACAAAGTCGATAGGGTGATTGGGGTCTTGATAAATGCCATTGATAATAAGCCCCGATTCGCTGATTAAATCACTCAATGGCCGTTCTGTGCCGTCATGCTCGACCACCATCATTCTGGCCTGATCAGCGGTGCCGGCTTTTAGCCAAACATAATGACAATCAAGAATTTCTTCACGGACCTCATGGTCGGGTCGCTGAATGCAAATAGTGATATCGCGAAAGCCATGGGCTTTAAGAGCATAAATAGCACCACGACTGACGGCACCAAAGCTGAAGATTATCGCTTTACGCTGATTCCCATAATGCCCGTCTATGCCCTTAAGCTGCAAAGCATGAATGACCCCGCAATATCCCGCCATTTCGTTGTTTTTGTAGAATGTATGGCGCCCAACCTGACCCTGAGGTCCCCAGACATACATATCTTCAAATGCGATTAATGTCTGTTTTCGGTCAATGGCAATCTGAGTGATCTGTCGTTGCTGAGTGCAATGAGGGTATCCCCAGAGCATACCGCCCACACGTAACTGCTCAAAATCGGCAAGTACCGGTTTGGCGATAATGACAGTGTTCATGGTTTCTAACAGCTCGTCTCTTGAGGCCAATCCCCCCACCTGGGCGGCAAGTTCAGTATCATCGATACCAAAGCGTTCGCCATAGCCAGTTTCAAAAATGAGTTGCCTACGTATCTTTTCGGGGATCTTGGATAAATGTTCCGGATGTATCGGCACCCGCCGTTCATCTTCCTTTTTAGAGCTACCAATAACGCCTAGTGAAGTCATATTCATGGTATTGCCTTGTGCTTGAGCGTTTGAACCAACAGGGGTTGGCAATCCTTACTGCAAGCGAGAGTGAAGTGTGCAGGTATACTGAGATGGAGAATGAGTATTGACTGTTAATGCAAGGAGCCTGAAGCCTGCTTAACTTATAGCCAGACCTGGAGCTTAACACGGTTCGCCTTTTATATCCGGTTATTAACAGCCAGAGCATCAGGCTTCACCCCAGGGTCGACGGCTACGCCGGCTTCATCAGCAGCTTGCAGATAATATAAAATCTCAATCCTGTGAAAACCCTTCTAAAGTTCAGTCTCACCGAAAGAGCGATGCAGGCTACCGCTTCCACCACTGCCTTATTTCAAGGTTTGAACGGGATATATGGCACGCGGTGAATCGTTTGTCTATTTCTCTTGCTCAGTAAAGCAGGCATATGTTCCGGCCACACTTTTCTTGCGCTAATTGCCCAGAGCAGGCCTCAAAATATGACCCGGTTGTAATATGAAATGTGTTATATGGCGCTGGCCTGACTCAGTTAATACAGGTCAGATGCAATTGATCGAGCCTCCAGGCACCATCAATTGCAGCTTACGAATAAAAAAGCCGCGTATAAACGCGGCTTTTGTAGCGATTTGTATTGATACCTTACAAAGATAACTCCGCTGACAGTTGTTCCTGACTGCTTTTCTCTGTTTCTACAAACTTGAGCCATTGTTGTGCCATAGCACGGCTTTTATCATGGGCTTCTGCTTCAGCCAGCTGTTCCATTGCCGCTACATACTGCTGGGTATTGTAAAGTGCCATACCTTTGACCAGATGAGGCATACCGGGGTTACGAAGCTGGCCTTTTTCTATGGCTTTGTCGGCAGCTTCAATCGCCTGCTCCCACTGCTCATTATTGAGATAAATCTGGGCCAGCTGAACTTCCAGTTCGCCATCATCTGCCAGCGCTGCCGCTTCGGTTAAGGCCGGGATCGCTTTGCCGTTTTCTTTCGCCAGTTGCCAGCTTTGCCCTAAAAACTTCCAGTTACGTAAGTTTTTTTCCAGCACGCCGTCTTCCAGTCCCTGCTCCATAAGCTTTGCCCCTTTATAAGGCGCGCGGTGGTAGTAATACAACTGTGCCAGATTAAAGATATCGGCGCCGCTTTCCACAAACCCGCGCTGGTGGGCGGTTTCCATAATCGCCAGTTGTTTACGCTCTTCACCCAGCTCACCATACATACTCGCCAATTGGATCCAGTATTTTGGCTTATCAAATAGTCTGACCATTTTGACCAGAATATCTTTAACTTTCTCAGGCTCTTTCAGTTCATAGTGAATAGCGCGCTGCAGAATTAACCAGCCTTCGTCCGGTGCCAGATCCTCGGCTTCGCGTTCCGCTACCGCCTGTTGGATATACTCAGCGGCCGGCTGATATTGTTCATCAGAATACAATGCCTGCGCTTTTAAAACTTTGTGCTTGGCAGGCAGCTCGCCATTGTTCAGCGTTTTCCAACGGTCCAGATAAGTGATCACCTGCGCGTAATTACCCTGCATCAGATGTAACTGTGCCAGGGTGTACAGCGTCGACATCTCAAATTTTACTGGTATGGGCTGTTGTTCAATCACCTGCGAAAAAGATTCCAGCGCTTTTTCGTACTGCTCATCGTTGTAGTAGATGAAGCCATAAAAATTAAACATCATGGCCCGTTCATAACTATTCATGGAATAGTCTTTACTTTCTACTTCCTCCAGAATGGAAATGGCTTCTGGAATATCATCCTGATCGGCTGCCGACTGCGCGCGGGAAAACTGATCGTAGACTTTTGAACGCAACGTCGGCACCTCCCGCGTTGCTTTATCACTGGCCTGTTGCTTAGCGGCGGCGTACGGACTAACCAGCCCCCACGACCCACCGCCTAAGGCGACAAACATCATCGCGGTAGTCAGGCCTTTGAAGATTGATTTTTTCATTTCTTCTTACCCGTCAATCTGAAAAGTGATCCGGTTTTGTACACCCGATACTTCTGTTGCTTCGCCGTTGACCACCCGGGGCTTGTATTTGAACTTCAGTGCTGCATCAATCGCTGCCTGTTCAAAAATCCCTTCCGGCTTAGCTTGAATCACAATTGGATCTTTTACCGCGCCTTGCTTGCTCACAGTAAACTCCACAATAACAAACCCTTCTATACCCCGTTGCAGTGCCCGGCGAGGATATACCGGTGCGCTTTTAACAATAGGCAAATATTCCCCATCACTGGAGTCTAACGACAACCCTCCATCGAGCTCACCGGCATCCCCTACATCGGAACTAAAATCCATGGAAGAGCCTTCGGCATCGGGTGACGGCGAGTCCATTTGCTGTGGCTCCATGGGCGGTGGCGGCTCTTTGGGCTTTGGCGGCTTGCGCGGCTTGCGTTCTTTCTGCTCCACCGTTTCTGGCTGCTTTACCCGGACAAAGTCCAGCACACTGCCTTTAGGGGGTTCGGTCATGGCGCTGCCCCCCATTTTGATCAACGACTGCATCAAAAAGAACAAGCCCAGGGTTATCGCCAGCGAAACAATAAATGCGATAATAAATCGAGGCATGGCTTATTGCTCTTTTGCTGCAATGGACACATCGTAGACACCTGCGGCGCGCGAGGCATCCATAACTTTGATCAGCGTTTCAGTAGTGGCCTTGTTATCCGCCTGAATCACCACGGTGCCCTGTGGGTTTTCGGCTTGCAGACGCTCGATATTTGCCTGCACCGCACGGGCATCCACCTGACGCTTATTGATCCAGATTTCGTTTTCAGCAGAAATCGCGATCAGCACACTGGCCCGATCCTTTTTCACTGCCGTAGACGCCTCCGGGCGATTTACATCAATCCCTGCTTCCTTTACAAACGACGCCGTCACAATGAAAAATATAAGCATAATAAATACAACGTCCAGCATTGGTGTCATATCGATTTGGGCTTCTTCTTCGTCCACCAGATTTTGAAAATGCTGCTTCATAATTTAAACCTTTTGCTTAACGCCCTAACCGGCATTACGTTCAATAATTATTGCATCCTCAAGATGCGTGCGTTCCGATTTGACTTTGCGGTTGAGCCAGGTCGAGGCAAACACGCCCGACAAAGCACCGACCATCCCGGCCATGGTTGGGATGGTTGCTTTGGAAACCCCCCCGGCCATCGAGCGTGCATTGCCCGACCCTGAAATCGCCATAACATCAAAGACTTCGATCATGCCCGTCACTGTCCCCAATAAACCTAATAAGGGACACAGGGCCACCAGCGCCTGAATTACCGGGATACTGCCGGTCAGCTCGATTGATAACGCCGAAATCTTTTTCTGACGAATCTGCTCGGCATACCAGGAGGAGCGTTCAGGGCGATTTTGCCATTCTTTGATCGCTGCTTTCTTTTTGCCTTTATGCCAAATCAGGATGTACATCGCACGCTCGAGGATCAAAAGCCACATAACGAAGATCAGCAGGCCGATGAGCAGGAGAACCTGCCCACCTGTCTCTGTAAAATCGCGAATTGCTTCAAGAAACTCGGTCATGGTTTAGCTCCGCTCAGCGCGCTCGGCGATTACACCTGCCGCTTGTTCTTGCAGGATATAAACAATGTTTTTGCTTCGTGTATTTAACAGTGCGTACAGCAAGGTCATTGGAATCGCTACCACCAGGCCTAATACCGTGGTCACCAGTGCCGTGGAAATACCGCCGGCCATCAGTTTCGGGTCCCCGGTTCCAAACAGAGTGATCGCCTGGAAGGTGTTGATCATGCCGGTAACGGTTCCTAGCAGACCCATCAGCGGCGCCACTACGGAGATAATTTTGATGATGGTCAGGTTTCGGCTCAGCTTGGGCACTTCACCCAGAATCGCCTCGGTCAAATGCAGCTCCAATGCTTCGGTATCGCAGTTCGGGTACTTATCGCGAACCATCAACACCCGACCCAGAGGGTTACCTTTTTTAAGCTTTTTGCGCTTCAGCTGACGTTTTACTTTGTTGTGGATAATCGACAGGGAGATCAACCGTTCCAGAGCAAGCAACAGACCGATAACACCAACGATTAGAATGACATAGCCAACTTCACCACCTTGTTCTACCCGCTCTTTCAACGTAGGTGCCTGTACCAACAAGCCCAGGATAGAACCGCCCGTGGGGTCCAGTCCAAACTCAACCAGCTCACCGCTGGAGGCTTGCAGTTCTTCCGCAGAATCCTGGTAGCGACCCGCAGGCTGACGAACCAGCTCTGCCACCGTACCGGTAATGCCGTTGTAATCTAAGTATTTGCCATCGGAGATAAGCGCAAAAGGACCTACCCGAACAACTTCTTTAGTGACTTTTTCGCCACCAGCTTCCACCACACTGGTTTCAAACTTTTCCACATCGCCGGACTCAGTCATCTCGCGCTGCATTTCAAACCATACACGCTCAATTTCTTCAATCGAGGCGAGTTTTGAGCTTCTACCCATTTCCTGGGCCATAGTGTCCAAAAATTCTGAACGGCCAGGGATTTGCGCAGAAATCACGGAATTCTGGAATTTACTTTTGGTATCGCCCGCCACCTGCTGCAATACGCCAAACAGCTCTTTTAACGAGCCCATGCGGGTATCCAGAGCGCCATTCAAATCCGCCAGTTTAAATTCGTTTTCTTCAAACTGAGTTTCCAGCGATTCAGACTGTTGTAGCAGCGCATCACGACGTTCTCTGGCTTCATTCAGAATCTGGTCCTGCTGAGCCCGCTTCTGCATGAATTCCTGTTCACGCTGTTGATTTTGTTCGGACTGGGCGAACTGGCCCTGCTCAAGCTGGCTAAGCAAGGCATCCAGGTCCAGGGCGTTATCATCCTGGGCGAAGGCAGACATACTCAGGCTGACCGTCGCCAGACCAACTGCCCATTTTTTCATTTGTTTAAACATGGTCATTTACCTCTTAGTCCGTGATCGCTACTGGCAGCATTAACATATCGGGCGCAAGCTGCTCTTTAGCCATGCGCAAGCCTTTGGTGATCTGAGTGCGATAACTGCCATTAAGCTCTTCCCACTGACCCGTTTTTTTGTTCCACGCGCCCTGGCTGCTGGCGTCGCGGGTTTGATAAATCAGGGCGGTACGGCCTAAGCGTAAAAATTCCACATCCCGTTCCTGACCGTTGATTTCGTGCATACCGTTATAGGCTTCCATCGTGCGGCCATATTCCATTTCCACCTGGTAGGCTTCCATCACCCGGCGAAACTTTTCAGACGCGGCGACATCCGAGCGCCCCATCAGTTTCTTCAGGCCCGCGACGCGCTCAGCACGCTCTTCGGGCAAAAACGGGACATCCAGCTCAATAAACTGTTCCAGCCCGTCAATCATACGAATCATCAACGGGGTGATTTGACGTTCGATAACTGAAACTTCATCGATAGAAGCATTCAGGTCCTGCATTTCCTGTTGCTGATTTTCAATCTGTTTACGCAGTTGGTCGTTATAGACTTTCAGACCATCAACTTCTTTATTCAGGGTTTTAAACTGCTGAAGTTTGCTGTCGATTTGATCGGTAATCTGATTGATTTTTTCCTGGGACTGGGCGGCCGACTCATTGATTTTGGCAGCCTCGTCTACTACGGGTTTTAAGACTTCGTCGTCTTGGGCCATGGCGGGGAATGCCACAATGGCACTTGCCAGCAGCAAGGAGTTAAAAAGCTTCATACATTCAAACCTTTTTGTTGAAACCACATCGGCAACAGCCGACCTTAAAAACTGCGCGTAGCTTAGACGAATATTGTGACAGTTTTATGACTCTGACTGTCATCTGGCTGTCATATTGATAAAGTGGTAAATAAAACAAAAAGAGCCGCAGGACGCGGCTCTCAGAGGGGTTTTTCGATATTTCTGACAGAGTCTAAAAGTTATAGCTGTAGCTTAAACCTATTTCCATACCTCGTTCTTCCCGCAACAAATCCAGGCCTTCCTGGGTGATTTGTTTTTCTTCACTCAACAAATTTTTAAGGCTCAGCTTAATCTGACTGTTGAAATCCGGATAGTAGGAATAGTTAAAGTCCACCGAGTGAAAGGTTTGCTCTTCGGCGTCCTGATTACCCCGGGTGCCAGGCACGATAATACGTGGACCAAAGGCATTGTATACCAGGGTGGCAGAGTGCTCGCCATTAGGAGAGTCATAGCCCATTTGCAGGTTTAACACCCATTCGGAGTGGCCCACCAACCGACGTTCATTGTTGGTAACAATGTTCGAGGCACTGGTGGCATTTAACGCATCCAGTAACTGTTCTTCAAACAGACTGGTAACACCATCATCGGCCGCCCCAATCACTACATTAGAATCAGACATAGTGACGTTGCCGGTAACAAAGAAATCGACCAGGCGTTTATCGATAATGCTTAAGTCCTGTAAAAATTCGACTTCCACCCCGTACAACTCGCCCGACTCACCATTGGCCGTCAGCAGGTTTGGCGCAGCGCCGCCCACTGTACCCAGCTCTACCAGTTCAATAGGGTTTTCGATGTCTTTATAAAACAGGGCTGCAGACAGGTTGTTACCCGCTTCACGATACCATTCCCAGCGAAAATCCACATTGGTGAGCTTAGAGCTTTTGAGCAACGGTGACCCCCGTACCAAAAACTCTGTCAGCGGGTCGATAAAGAATGTCGTACTGACATCACGCAGATCGGGACGAATGGCCGATTCACTGACATTCAGACGAAATTGCATTTCATCATCCATAATGTAAGTCAGTGCCAGCGAAGGAAAGAAATCATCTTCCATAAACGCCAGTTCCGCCACTTCCTCGGTAGTCACCGAAAGACTGTTGGCATGGGCTTCAAATGGCACCGATATCTGCCGGAAATCTTCATAGCGCACACCGCCAGAAACCCGCCAGGTCTCATTAACAAACGCATCCGCCATCAGATAATAAGCATCAATCTTAGTACCGGCGGCGTATTCATCGCCATCGGCCATATTGGATTGTAAAATACCGGCCCCGGTGCTGCTGGCATAAAACTCATCGCTGGCCAATGCCTCTGGGTTAAAGATTTCATCAATCTGGTCACCCATCAGCGCCTCATCAGCAATGGCCCGGTGGGGGACCTGAATGGTGATGTTTTCGGCTTTACGAGCCTTTTCAAAAAAGTCGGCGCCGGCTTTTATTTCTAAATCCACGCCATCGATATTGATCGGGTAGCCTGCATTCCAGCCCCAGGTATCCGAGACATCCCGCAGGCTTTGATATTGTCGGTTAACATTGGTGGCCGAGACATCCTGCAACTGCTGAGATAAAAACTCACCGTCCTGCAGGTTTATCTGGTAGGTGGCAGAGACGCCGCCCGGCGCCTGACGGTTCGCCCGGCTGGTGCCGGCGTACCAGTCAAAGTACAAAAAGTTCAACTCAGGAAAGTTATGCGTGCCTTCAATTTGGCTTGAAGTCATGCGGCGTTCCTCAAACAACATATCGACTCGCTGTAATTCACGAACGCCGAATATGGTTTCATTCACATCCACAAAGTCGCGTACACGAACCCGATCGTTCATGTCATGTAAAATGACATTGGTCAGCTCCAGGCGATGATTACTGTTGTACTCATAACCCACATTGAACATCCCGCTCCAGCTGACGCTTTGCTCGGTTTCGACCCCATCAAAGGATTGGGCGAAGCATTTCGAGCCGGCGGTTTTCTCGTCGGGTAAATCTGAACAACCTACGGTGCCTAAGTTGGTGCCCGACTGTTCTTCACCCACATTCCATTCATTTTCATAGGAAATACTGGACAAAAAGCCAATTTCACCATAATCCGTAACAAACCGATCGCCCAGTGTGGCACCGATATCAAAGGCCGGATCCACATCTTTGGCGTCCGGGCCGATATCCCAGAACATGGAACCTAGCATTTCCTGGCGCTGAGCCAGCGTGAGTGGATAGGTACCTGAGCCTTCAATACCATCATCCGCCTGAGCCTGATCCAGATTATTCTGGATCACCGAAGACAGGGCCCGGGTCCCATCGTCTCGCCCGGTCCAGTCATCTCCACCCCCGCTATAGAAAAAGCCCTCAGTGGAGTTATTGGTATTGTAGTCCACCCCGCCGGAGAGTTTAAAAACAAACTCAGAAGGGATAGATTTGGTGCGGATATTAACACTTCCGCCCCCGAAGTGAGCGGGCATATCCGGCGAAAACGACTTCTGCACATTCAGGCTTTCGATGATATCAGCCGGAAATAAATCCAGTGGTACCACAGAGCGTGTGGGATCCGGGCTGGGGACGCCCATGCCATTTAGCTGGGTGCTCGAATAACGCTCTCCTAAACCCCGGACATAGATAAATTTTCCGTCCACCAGGGTAAGGCCGGTAACACGCTTGAGGGCGGCGGCCGCATCCCCGTCACCGGTACGTGAAATTTGATCTGCGCCTAGAATATCGGCCACAAAAGCCTGGTTCTGGCGTTCTTGCAATACGGCAGAAGCGGTGCCTTTTAAACGGGTGCCTGTAGCGACAACCTCTTCAATGGCCTGCTGTTCATCAGCCTGCCCGTTATCCTGAGCATGGGCCGGTAAAGACGTAATGGCGCCGGCGAACAACGCCATAGACACCGCTACACATAAGGTCGATTTGGCTGGCATTGAACGGTTTATTTGATTCATTTAAAACACTCCATGAGAGCTGTAACTGAAATGCTGTGTTGCTAATAACTTAGGCGCCGTGCAGGCGCCTAAGTCTCAGTATCTTAAGCAATACACTACTCAATTAAGGCCCACAGTAACCCAGCCGGCAGTCCAGTCATCGGACGCATCCATGGCACCGATAAAGGTGGTGGCTTCAAAATAACTATCCTGGGCAGACATATCAGCCGCGCCTTCCAGTAATACCGAACCTTCGGCCGGCTGATAGCCGTTAGCGGCCAGCCCCAGCCCGTCCTGGGCGACTACCTGATTACCGGCTTGCGCTTCAAACCAGCTTTGGGTGAAGCCGGCAGTGGCCTCGTCATCACTGAAGTTGTTGGCTTCGGCACACGCTACAACTGAGTTGGTCATAGTCAAATCGCCATTATCAGCATTTGCCTGAGATTCTGTGCCGTTAATGCGCAGACAGTTGTTGTAGGTATCAGGGCCGGTGATGACAAAGTTAGCCAGTGATCCGGCAGTACCAGCGCGCAGGCGCACGCCGTTGGCATCGTCAGCACCAATAATGGTGACATTCGCGATAGTCGGATTCGTCAGCGGCGTGGCTGCGGCATCAAACTCACTGTTGTCAGACTCAAAGGCATTATCACCGTCAGCAGAATCCTGTTTAATCAGCACATACTGAGCTTTACCGGTCCATCCGAATGACCAGTCAAACGAGTCATCGCCATTGGCGGTTAATACCACGTGCTTCACATTGACGGTACCACCGAAGAACTCGATACCATCATCCAGGTTCTGGTGGACCTGAATATAGTCAACTTCTGTACCTGAACCTACACCGGCAAAGCTAATTCCGTTCAGCTCATCACCGTTGCCCAGGGTACGGCCAGCGTTTTTGACCACAACATAATTGAGCACGCCCGAATTATCTTCTGGCAGATTGCCGCCAAACTGGCCGGCATCACCTTCCGCTGACACCCCGCAATTGTTCAGCTCATCCTCGGTGGTTTCGCCCACCTGGTCACCACATGAGTTGGCCGGCGCGCGACCCAGTAATACGATGCCGCCCCATTGGCCGATAGCCGTTTCCTGACCGGTTACATCCTGTACCGAGGTCATCACAATCGGTGCTTCGGCGGTGCCGTTAGCCATGATTTGTGAACCACGACGTACCACCAGAAAGTCTTCCCCGGCCTGGCCAATTAGGGTCGTTCCTGCTTCGATAGTTAACACCGCAGAGTTTTCGTTATCGCCGCCCACCGCGGTTCGGCCATTCAATACCCAATGGGCATCGGCACTTAATGTCGCATCGTCGTTAAACTCTGTGTTGGCGCTTAGTTGATACACCGGCTTATCAGTAATCTCTGGAAAATCAGCAGATACATCAGAGGCCAGACCCGCTTCAATTAAAGCATTATCGCTGCCATCACCCGGGGCTGGATCAGGGGTGGTATCTGAACCGGTCTGGTTGGTGACATCACCTTCATTGATATTAATGTCGCCGCCACAACCTGCCAGTACCAAGGCACCGGCTACCGCTGATATTTTAAAAAATTGCTTGATAGCCATTCGTTTCTCCACAAGGACTATTACTTTTAAATAAGACAGGTGGAAGCCTATATAATTTTGATGACACTTTTGTTACATCTCACCAGTGTCATAAAAGTTTTATATTTGGATTTGAAGGGCGGTAAACCAAGAAAGCTTAAAACAGCCGGCGCAGCAGAAACTATTGAAAAGAAGAACTTAGCGAAAGGCAGGGATTATCTGCGGGCGCAACCTAACAAACGCCGCTGATCCAGCAAAGCCTCCGTGCCCACCGGAAAATAGCCATCCCGCTTAACCTGGCGCTGCCCCTGGGCCGAAAGCACATAGCATAGGAACTCCTGCTCCAGCACGGGCAAGGGTTTGTCTGGTGCTTTGTTTACCATCAGATATAAATACCGGGTAAAAGGATAGGTTTCGTCACTGACACTGTCAGTGGTCAGTTCGATTAACGACTCTGCATCTGGCCCGACCGGTACTGCCCGCACGCCGGCGGTCTGATACCCATATGCCGCATAACCGATGCCTGCAGCATTGGCGGCTACCGACATCACCACCGACGCCGAACTGGGCTGTTCATTAACCACCGGCCTGAAATCGCCTTCGCACAAGGCCATACCCTTAAACATGCTGTAGGTCCCTGATACCGAATTTCGGCCAAACAGCCGGATGGGTGCACGCATGCCCTGCCCCTCCGGCTGCAATTGTTCCCAGTGGGTTAAGGTCGCAGGGGCCCCACAAAAGCGGGTCTGGGAAAACAGCGCATCCACCTGCGCCAGGGTGAGCCCCGGCAATGGATTTTGCCGTTGCACAAAAATAGCGATGGCATCCATAGCCACTTTTAATACAGTGGGAGGATAGCCGTGTCGATGCACAAACTCGCGTACTTCACTGGGTTTCAATGCCCGGCTCATAGGGCCAATGGTGGCGGTGCCTTCGGTGAGCGCCGGCGGTGCGGTAGACGAACCTGAAGCCTGAAGCTGAAATTTAACCTGAGGATACAGCGTTTTAAATTCCTGGGACCAGTAAGCCATCACATTCGCCAGAGTATCGGAGCCTACAGAGGTTATGTTGCCTGCAACACCTGGCTGACGTTCGTATTCTGGCAGCGCCTGAGCCATTGCCGGCGCCGGTAACAGCACCGCCAGCGCGGTTAGCCACAGTCCCAGCCCGGATTTTCGAAAGCGCAACCCCCCGGAGGCACAGCCCCTTAACCTGTCTACAAGCGGCATCATGAGGTAGCCACCAGCTCGCGGTTTAACACAAAGGCAAACTGGCTTCCCTGATTAACCACGCTGCTGATCTCCAGTTGAGAGTTATGATGACTTAATACATGCTTAACAATTGATAAGCCCAGTCCTGAGCCACCAGTTTTGCGTGACCGGGCTTTATCCACCCGGTAAAAACGCTCGGTCAGACGGGCCAGATGATTTTGTGAAATGCCCTCGCCATTATCGGCAACGCAAAAGCGAACACCATCTCCTGTTTGCTGCCAGTACACATCAATCGTCCCGCCTGGCGGCGTATAATGTATGGCATTAAAGACCAGATTGGAGCAGGCACTACGTAACTCCGTTTCCACCCCATACACCTTAAGGCCGCTGGCCACATGAAAGGTGATGGTATGGCCTTTATCTTTGTTCAGCGTCTGGGCTTCACGCTCGAGCTGTTGCAGCATGACGGGCATATCCACCACATGCTCGTAGATACGTTCAGAACTGGCCTCTATGCGCGATAACACCAGCAAGTCTTCTATCAGGTTTTGCATTCTCTGAGTCTGGGCGGTCATTTCGTCAAAGGCTTTGGCCATCATCGGGTTTTCCTGGCTGTCCACCGGCAGAATTTCCAAATAGCCGGTTATAACCGTCAACGGCGTGCGCAGCTCATGAGAGACATTGGCGACAAAGTCTTTACGCATGGCCTCTAGCTGAGAAACCCGGGTGATATCCCGGGCAATCAGTAACAAGTGCTCTTCGCCATAGGGCATAATGCGATATTCAAAGGTTTTGTTGGGATTGGTCGGCGAAGGCACTTCAATGGGATGATCAAAATTATCCGCATGAAAATATTCTATAAAAGCGGGATGACGAATCAGATTGTCCAGCCGGCGGCCTGCATCGCTGGGCCATTTCAGTCCAAGATCGAGACGGGCCAGGCGATTACACCAGATAATACAGGCATTGGCATCCACCACCACCGCGGCATCAGGAAGCGCTTCAGAGCCTTCCCGGAACCGTTTTACCAGCCTGCTGAGTTCCTTACGCTTAGCGCGATTGCGCCGCTGCAGATGATAAATTCCTTCATAGATATGTTCCCACACGCCGGTCACCGTGGGGGGCGACATTTTGCGACTGTACCATAGCCAGCGATTCAGCTTATAGATATGCCAGTAACTGCTGGCCAACAACATGACCACGCCCAGTAACAGCAGCAGCCACAGTGCCTCCACATACCATCCTACCAGCGCAAAACTGCATAAATACAGCGCCAGTTTTAAACAGCTTTTCAGCCAGGAAAACGGGTAATACATGGCGGGGCAATCAACTCCTGCTACCAATAGATTAGGGCCGGAAGCCACAGGCCTTCCGGAATATTTGGATGTCTCGGGTACTTATTTTACTGAAAACCGATAGCCAGCGCCGCGCACTGTCTGGATCATGGCATCGTGATTGTGTTTGGAGATCGCTTTTCGTAACCGGCGGATATGCACATCCACGGTGCGATCCTCCACATACACATTTGTTCCCCAGACCTTATCTAACAACAATTCGCGGCTGTAGACCCGCTCCGGATGGGACATGAAAAAATGCAGCAGTTTAAATTCTGTCGGCCCCAGGTCCACCGGATCGTCATTGGCCGTTACCCGGTGAGCCACCGGTTCCAGGGTCAGGCCATTGATTTCAATAGGTGTTTCACCTGAGGTTGGCGTAACCCGGCGCATTACCGCTTTGATCCGCGCAATCAGTTCTTTAGGCGAAAACGGCTTGGTGATGTAATCATCTGCGCCGGCATCCAGCCCGCGAATTTTATCGTCCTCTTCCCCCCGGGCGGTCAGCATAATCACCGGAATTTCGCGGGTAAACTCATGTTGCTTTAGGCTTTTGGCCAGCTGAACACCACTGCCACCGGGCAGCATCCAGTCCAGTAAAATCAGGTCCGGGTAAGGCTCACAGATTTTTTCTCTGGCAATATCGTAGTCTTCGGCCTCGGTCACTGTAAAGCCGGCCTGATCCAGTACCAGCTTTAACATTTCACGAATGGGGGCTTCATCTTCTACTACTAACACAGTTCGGGACATCGAGGAGATCCTGCTCATAATTTAACGCCGTCATTATTCATAGTTTGTATGACATTTTTATTAAACACATTCCAGATTGTGTCAAGCTTACCGGCAACCTGTATTCAGGCAGCTTACCGCAAACGTACTTGTTTCAACACGCTTTTGCACCTATTCTTTAATTCATAAGAATATCGAATCAAAAAACGGATTTATCTTGCCCAAACCTCCTGTTAAAACGGGACTCTCCAGAAAATTACTGACCCGGGTATTATCGGTATATTTCATTCTTACCGTAATCGTCACCGCTGGTCAGGTTTTTACCGAATACCTGAGCACCAAACAACACATTGAAGGTGAACTCCAGACCCTCAAAAATACCTTTTCCACCAGCCTGACACGCGCCATCTGGGAGCTCAATATCCCCCAGGCCATGTCCATCGCCGAGGGGCTGATGCAGCTGCCCATTGTAGAAGGTGTCCAGATTCGTGATGAGACCGGGGAATACATTGCCGATTTGGGAAATACCACTGAACGTCTGGGCTCGCCCATAGAAAACAGCAGGCAGGAGGATCACCACGGGGGGATTTTCAGCTACAGCTTTCCGCTTATTTTTGAATTTTCGGGACGCGCCTCTCACGTGGGCGACGTGACATTGTACTCCAGCTTCGACATTATTTTCAGCCGGATTGAAGTTGGCGTCTTCTTTTTAATTGGCAATGCTATTGTGAAAACTGCTTTTCTGGTGTTTTTGTTTATGACCGCATTTCGCCAGTTGCTGTCGCGGCCTATGGCCGAAATCACCGAACAAATGAGCGCATTTGATGCAGAGCATCCGCATCAATCAAAAATTGCTATTTCGGTAGACGACGATAACGAACTTCGGCAATTACAACAGTCCTATAATCAGGTGATTGATGACTTAATCGGGTCGCAGAACAAACTGCATGGCACCCAAAAAAAGCTGCAGCAGGCTTATCAGCAACTGGATGAACAAAATCTGCAGCTGGAACAGGAAGTAGCCAGAAAAACCGCATCTTTGTCACAAATTATGCTGGATTTAGAACAGCAAAAAGATGAGCTGATTGCCAATCAGCGAAAGCTGCGGCAGGAAAACGAACAACGTAAGCGAGTGGAAGAAGAGCTGCTTGAACGCAATGCCGAGTTAGCACGCTCGATGGAAATGGTTAATCATACCCGGGATCAGCTAGTGGAGTCGGAGCGTATGGCCTCACTAGGGGGGCTGGTGGCTGGTATCACCCACGATGTGAATACCCCACTGGGCACTAGCGTAACCGCCGCCAGTGTCTTGCAGGACCGTTTAGATACATTAAATGCACAATATCAGCAACAAAGTATCACCCATCCCCAGATGCAAAACTTTTTGGAGGATGCCAGCCAGACCACCCGGCTACTGCAGTCAAATTTGCAGCGCGCCAGCAGTCTTATTGCCAGCTTTAAACAGGTTTCGGTCGATCAGACCAGCGAAGCCGAACGCACTTTTAATCTCAAAACCTATCTGAAGGAAATTGTCCAAACACTGGCACCTCATTTTTCCTCGCCCCGGCACACCATCACTATCGATTGCCCCGAAGCCCTGGAAATACACTGTGCCCCCGGTGTGATTGCTCAGCTGCTGACCAATATGATAGTGAATTCCCTGACCCATGGTTTTGAGTCCTCTCAGTCCGGCACCATTTCAGTAATAGTAAGTCTGGCGAATGATGAGATACACATGGTCTATCAGGATGATGGCAAAGGGGTAAATACTCATGACCTGGCCCGCTTATTTGATGCCTTTTTTACCACGCGCGCTCACTCCGGCGGCAGCGGGCTGGGCACCCATATAATGTACAACCTGGTCACGCAATCGTTGCAGGGGACTATCAGCGCGGTCAGTAACCCGGGTGAAGGCCTGCGCTACGATATCCGCTTTCCGCAGGTGCAGAAGGCCGCAAAAGCGACTTCATAACCGCGTATTCAGGCCGGCAAAATAGCGCTAAAGTTCGTTGCGCCCACGCACGGTGGTTGGTACGCTTGCCGCCCGTACTGAACAATGAAGAATCTGGCAATGTGGTTTAAAAATATAAAAGCCTATCAACTTACTCAACCGTTGTCGTTGGATGACGATGACCTGCAAAGTGCATTAAGTGAATTCAGTTTTCGCCCTTGCGGTAGCCAGGACCTCAACACTATGGGGTTTGTTCCGCCTTTGTCTGCAGCAGGCGAAAGCACCATGATGTTTCATCAGGTCCAGCAGCGCTACTGGATTACCTTGAAAAAGCAGGAGCGTATTTTACCTGCTACGGTCATCAATAGTGAACTGGCCGAAAAAGTCGCGCAAATTGAAGCTGAAACCGGGTCGCCGGTAAACAAAAAAGCTCAGGCTGATCTCAAACAGGAAATTATCACCCGTTTGTTACCGCAGGCCTTTACGAAAAATAGCTACACACATGGCTTTATTTCGATACCGGATAAGATGGTGGTTATCGATAGCTCGTCTGACGGTAAAGCCGAAGCCTTTCTGGCAATGGTGCGCAAAGCGATTGAGTCATTGCCGGTGGTTCCGATGGCACGTCGTAGTCTGCAAAGCGAGCTAACTCACTGGCTTACTGATGGCGCGCCTGAGCAGATTGAATTACTGGAAGAAGCCGAACTTAAATCCACCGATGATTTAGAAAGCGTTATCCGCTGCAAAAATCAGCCGCTGGACAGCGAAGAAATCGAGCTTCATCTTAGTTCAGGCAAGCTGGTACAAAAAATTGGGTTTGCGTGGCAGGAATCATTAAGCGCGGTTATTGCCGAAGATGGCTCGTTTAAGCGAGTCAAGTTTACCGATCGGGTAAAAGAAGAAACCGACGATATCCCTAAAGATCAGGTTCATGCCCGTCTCGATGCAGAGTTTGCGCTGATGTCAGCGGAGTTGTGTCAGTTTTTAGATTACATGCGTACGACGCTTAAACTAACTGACGACCAGTAAAAAGACCACCGTGCCGGTCCCCGGCACGGTTTAAGGGTATTCAAAAACGCTTTTGCACACCCAGTTCCACCCGACGCTGTGCGCCATACCAGCAGTTATTGGTATCGAAACAGGCGCCAACATACTCTTTGTCTGCCACATTACTGACACTGCCGGTCAGGCGCAGATCGTATTTTGGAATATCGTACGCCAACACCATATCCACCACCGTATAAGAGGGCACCACATCGGTGTTGTATTTATCCGCTTGCTGTTCTCCGGTATAACGAACACCCGCCCCCAGCATCAAACCACTTAGCGCATCATCAAAAAAGTAGTTTGCCCAAACCGACGCGCTTTTTTCAGCGGCCCATACCGGTGTTTTGCCTACTACCGCCGGATCTAACGGATCCTTGGTTACTTCCATATCCAGATAAGTGGCACTAGCCTGCACTATCAGTGAGTCGGTGAGCGCCGTGTTAAGCTCCAGCTCAAGTCCTTTGGACTCAACCTCACCATTTTGGGTCTTGGAAATAAAGTCAGGGCTGTTCACCACCACGTTTTCTTTGGTCAGAATAAAATAAGCGCCGGTGAAGGTGGTAGTTCCATCCTGGCTCTGATACTTGGTGCCCGCCTCTATTTGATCTGCCGTGGTGGGTTTGAAGCCCTCCTGGGTTTGTGAATCAAAACCAACTACTGGCTCAAAAGACTCTGAGTAATTAGCATAAAGCCGCCAGCCTGAATCAAAAGCGTACATGGCCGCCGCCCGGCCGGAAAACTCGTTCTGGTCAATCTCGGCGGTACTACCATAGGCTGAGGTGTTGTAAATATTGCTTACCTCATCAGTACTGTCGTATTGGTCAAACCGGCCGTTCAACAGGAAGGTAAAATTGCCAACCTGCATCTCATCCTGCAAATAGACGCCTAACTGGCGAATATCAATAACATGATCTTCCTGATAAAAGTCGAGGGGCAGTCGCTGAGGCTCAAACAAATGGTTGTCGATGTTGCTCAAATTGAGGGTGGGCGTCTCGGTTCCCAAGGTATCACGGTATGCTACCGTGGAGTCCGAGGTCTGATAGTCTACTCCCAGCAATAAATTATGGGCAATATCGGAGGTAACCACACGCCCAGCCAGTTGCGTGTCTACGGTAATGCCATCTATCTCTTCGTCGGTGGAGTACGCTGAACGTAATAATGTAACCCCGTCTTCAGCCAGAGCATTGTGATAGGTATTTTGTTGCTGTGCATCGGCATCGGTATAACGAAACTTTTGTAAAACTGACCAGTTATCGCTGATTTGATGATTTATTTTGTAGCCCAGCATCAGCACTTCTCGCGAGAAACTGTTCCAGTTTTCATCGCCGGCATAGGCTGAAGGATCAAGCTTACCATAGGACGCTTCATACAAAGTGCCAATCCCCGGTAAGGGGGTAGAAGGCACCATCTGCGGATCGTCCTGATAATAGGCTGAAAAGGTTAACTCGGTAGCATCACTCAAGTCCATCGTAACAGACGGCGCGAACGTGTAGCGCTCGGTTTGTGTTGTATCCTGATAGCCGTCCCGTGAACGCCCTAACGCCACCACCCGATAACGAACATCTTCAGTGAGGGCACCTGCCGTATCCAGACCTAGCTCAAGGAGCGCGTCAGACCCTACCGTCGCCCGTACTAATGATTCATTATTATCAGTAGGAAACTTTGCGACCTGGTTTACCATGCCCCCCGGCGGCACCAGACCATAAAGCGATGACGCCGGACCTTTTAGAATTTCCAACGCCTCGGTGGCAAATGCATCGACCTGCGGATACAGGTTCCAGCTATTGTTGGTTAGCAGCGGCAAGCCATCGTAAAATGTTTGATACGTGGTAAAGCCACGAATGGTGAACTGATCAAAAATAGTAATCGTAGGGCGGCTTTCGGTGGTCACCCCCGAGGTGTAGCGAAGCGCTTTGTTAACCGAGTCGGCCTGACGAAGTTGCAGCAACTCCTGATCAATAACACTGATACTAACCGGAGCATCAATGGGTCGCAGCGAAGACTTGGTAGCCGTGCTCCGATAAGCCTGCAAGGGGTTTATTTCAATATGCTCCAGCTCGTCGTCCTCGGCGGTTTGGGCCATAAGCGCGCCGGATAAGGTGCTAAGTGAGAATAAAGCCAGCGCCGGGCGCATCCAGATACATGAGTGCGTTTTCATGCAAGGGTCCTTTCGATAAATAAAAAGCGAGTAAATCGCGACATATGCAAATAACAATAGTTATCATTTAGTTTTGCATGTTTCATGCGGCCCGTAAAGTCTTACACTGTCGATATCTCATTAAAAATCATTACCTCGGGTCATTTTATAAGCGTGGAAAATGAATAACGATTCGGATAATAAAAGGTTACTGAGGGCATGCATAACGGATGTGCAATGGGCGGGACAGGCTATTGTGATATTTGCTGTTAATCTGAGCAGAAAAGCATATTTAAAAAAGTGAAAGTAGTGAAATGCACTATATCCGCCTTATCAGATGACATCTTCACAGGGTCAATTCAGACTATAGCCAGACTTGCTGTGCAATAAATATCAAAGGCAAAAGGTGTATGTGTTCGTGGGGTGTTCCTATCAGATTTATAGATATCTATACGTGCTATTTTCGTTTAGATTTATTTTTCTTTACTGCCATGATCCCTGCAATAAAAATAATAAAAATGATAAGGCCTGCGGTAAGTAAGATATCTATGATCGTGCTCATTGTTCTTCCTGAGACTGTACAAAAGACGATTACTGTTAATACATGCTCACCTTAGAAAAAGACTATCTTTCTATCTTCATTACCATGTTATAGCCTCGCTGTGGATGTTACCTGCCCGAGAACTTTTCTTAGTATTAGTAATATTATCGCTATAGCCCCCCTGAAGCGAATACAAGCCGATGGCACCTTGGCTTTCTGATTTCATAAATAGCCCACCTCCCTATTAAAAATTGTCAGGTTTTTATACACTACAGCCAACAAACAAAAATAAGCCATTGAATATAAAGATATATTTATTTTGGTCTATTTATTGTATTGATAAAGCTTTATCCAAACAGCAAAATTAATAGGGAAGCTTTACGTTGTTTACATTACATACACTTACAAAAAAAATAATAGGTACCGCCGCACTTACTTGTAGTTTTTTAGGGGCAGCCATTGCTGGTCCAATCGTCGACGAAGTACCTGATGGTCTTAATCTTATCGATGTTAACCAGGACATAGTCTACTTTACCGAAAGCTACGTTAACGGTATTGGGCGTTATACCGTAACCAACAACGTAAAAAACAGTACTCTGGTCGGATTTGGGGTCACCAATATAGATACCACCGCTGCCATTGAAAGTGACAATAATCCTGGAAGTTATTACGACTTTGGTGGTGGTTTAAATGATAATAACAGCTGGTATTACAATGCCTACACTATCGATGCGACTAACTGGGACGCGCAGTCACTAGGCTGGGGTGCCGGAGATCAAACTGCTGAACAACTGTTCGGAGATATAGACAGCTTTTTTGAAGGCGCAGAAAACACCCTTAACTGGTATGCTGCCAATGATGGCGCCATTGAAAGTGGTGTAACCTGGGATGGCTTTGTTTTTCTGGGAAATATTCCGGCATCCTCGCTGTATGCTATTGTTGAAAGCGAAGATTTCGGTGGCACTTACATAAGTGGTCCTATCGCCCCGCTTAATGAGGCTGTGGCAGAGGTTGACGAACCCGCCATGTTTGCCCTGGTTTCCTTACTGCTTATCGCTGCAGGTTACCGCCGCAAAATATAAACAAGCTGGCAAAATAATGCCCCGCCCCCCTTTGCTGAACCTCGGGTTTCATACAGCCCGAAGTTCCGATAACGCGGGCACCGGGAGGATTTTTGTGTGCTTTTTCTGGATGTGGTTACCCAGTATCTATTTCCTGAATGAGAATATTAATTGTCTCAGGTAATTTCATCTTAAAGAAAAACCCGCTTTATAAGCGGGTTTTTTGTAATAAAACAAAAGTTTTAAGCATCAGGTTTTAAGCAAAAATTTGCTTGCCGCTGTCACGGGCTTCAATAAAGTCTTTTGACTCCAGATCGGCCATACTCTGAATCGCTCCGCGTTGTACTGCCAGATTCAGTACCGCATCTTTTTGTGTGTCCATCCGCCCGGCCAGCGCTGCGCCGATACGGACAAAATCCATATAGCCCACTTTTTCCGGAATAACTGCCAAATCGCTCCAGTGCTCGGTAATATCAATAAAGCTTTTATCAAAGTCCCACACTTTCATAATGTTAGCGCCAATCCGCCCCGACACTTTGTCAATGGCATCGTCCAGGAAGGTGGGGTTAGCAAACACTTCTTCATGGCGTTCCGCTTCCGTCAGAATAGGCAACACACCAATGTTATGAACCAGCGCGCTCAGCGTCATGGTATCCAGACTCAGGTCACGGTTTTTTGTCCCTTTTGCGTACATTTGCATCGCTGCCATAGCATTCGCCACAACTTCAATAGTTTTGTCCCATTCACGGTTCATGTACTTGCCAACCAAATCATTTTTGGAGACAAATAGTTGTTCCATGGCCAGCGCAGTAGAAATATTTTTAATCTGACGCAAACCAATGCGGGTTACCGCCTGGTTAATTGAAGTCACTTTGACAGCCCGTCCCAGATAGGCACTGTTTGAAATTTTTATGATTCGCGCGGTTAACGAAGGATCCTGACCAATAACATCGCCCATGGCGTTCAGATTGATATCAGGATCATCAGCTGCTTTACGAACTTTCAACGCAATTGCGGGCAAGGTGGGTAACACCAGAGTGTCGTTATTGATTTTTTCTACCAGGATCGTAAGCAGTGCATTTTGTGTAGACATAGACCTACCTATCTCATTATTAGTAAATAGCCAACGGCTGACAAATTCAACGGCTGGTTTTGCATCAGAATTTATCGTCCGATCAGTCCCTTAAAATGGCCAATTGGTCAATGATCAGGAGCTTCTTAAAATATATCAGTGAAATGAAAGATACGCACCCTCACTTCGGTATTTTTCCTATGGTTACCCAAATTATCCCGCCTATGGCACAAAACAGCATGGTTCGATATGCTATCGGCCAGCATGCTGCCTAACTCCAGACGCGGGTTGGCGTAAATTTTTGTCGATAACCAAAAACGAAAAGAAGATAACTATGCCAAAATTTGCAATTAAACCGTTGGCCGTGGCAATGACCGCGGCCCTGTTTGCGCTTTCGGGCTGCTCCGAAGCCCCTTCCTCAGCAAACAACCAGTCTCAGGCTGCTCAGCAGGGGCAAACGCAAAAGGATACAAGGTTACTGGTAGATGAACAGCGCCTGTCCATCTACCATCCGGTGGAGCTTACCGCCGATCTGAGTCACCTGAGCGACAACCAGAAACAAATGATTGCCAAGCTTATCGATGCTTCAAAAATTATGGATGATTTGTTCTGGCAACAGGCCTTTGACGAAAAACAACAAACCTTTATGGAGAGCCTGAGCCGGGATGAAGTGAAACATTTTGCCCAGATTAACTATGGCCCCTGGGATCGGTTAAACGGGGATGCCGCATTTTTGGCTGACTACGACAGCAAACCTGCCGGTGCTCAGTTTTATCCAGCGGATATGACCAAAGAAGAATTTGAGCAGGCCGATTTTGAAGATAAAGATGGCCTGTATTCACTGGTGCGCCGGGACGACAACGGCAAGCTATACACCCAGCCTTATTCACAAGCTTACAAAAAAGAGCTCACCGAAGCTTCTAACCTGTTGCGCGAAGCCGCTAAATTGGCTGAAGATCAGAGTTTTGCCAACTATCTGAATCTACGTGCCGAGGCCCTGCTAAATGATGACTACCTGGCTTCAGATATGGCCTGGATGGATATGAAATCAAACCCGGTAGAGCTGGTACTGGGTCCTATCGAGACCTATGAAGATCAGTTGTTTGGCTACCGTGCAGCCTTTGAGTCTTATGTTCTTATCAAAGATAAACAGTGGAGCGATAAACTGGCAAAGTTTGCGCAGTTTTTACCTGAGCTGCAAAAAGGCTTACCGGTGGCTGACAAATATAAAGCCGAAATGCCGGGTTCTGATGCGGATTTGAATGCTTATGATGTGGTATATTACGCTGGGCATTCTAATGCCGGAAGCAAAACAATTGCCATCAACCTGCCTAACGATGAGCAGGTCCAGCTGGAAAAAGGGACCCGTCGCCTGCAGCTAAAAAACGCTATGCAGGCTAAGTTTGAACATATTCTCAAGCCCATTTCAGCCGAACTGATTGTACCCGAGCAACGCGAACATATTACTTTCGACGCCTTTTTTGCCAATACTATGTTTCA
>VMHT01072577.1_pt1 | contig 26185 bp, 33 predicted proteins | sample 4693611 | NCBI WGS metagenome assembly VMHT01 (sample SAMN12280063, study PRJNA550983) | marine metagenome | isolation source: seawater sampled from same location over 5 years 0.02-0.2 micron viral filtrate | place: USA: collected off the coast of southern California halfway between the port... ...
AATATCTCCAATTTTATTCATTTGTTTAATACCAGTAGTCTGGGCTGCACTTAGCTGTTGCTTCTGCTGTTCGTTTGGTGATTGAATGATAAATTCTTTAAATGCGCCAGTTTCTGTCAAACCCTCTTTTAGAGCGTTTTGAATATCAATATTTACTTTTGACAATGCTTGCTCACGTGCCTTATCGAATGTAGCACCAGGGACTGCTGAAAATTGTTGCAAATAAGTTCTATAGTTTTGCTTGAATTTATTTACTGCTAGGGTGTGGTTAACCTCATTTAATGCTCCAAACGCTCTAACATTGCCAAGAATTTCAGGACTGTTGTTAACAGTGCTTTCAATCATTGACATATGAAGCTGTGTCGTTGTATCTGCAAACAAACTATCAGATTGCTTGGCTAGGTTCATAGCACGATTTAGTGCCTCAGGGCTTTCATAGTGACCACCTAGAGCAATGTCCATGGTCAGACGTCCAGTTTTATACAGCTCGTCGTTAGTAGCCTTTGTTTGACGCCAACGCTGTGCATCAGAAGTGATACGACGTGCATTTTGCAACATCTTAGACTCACGTCCAAAGTAAAGAATAGTGCCACGGCTTTCAATATCTTTGACTTCTGCATCGGTCAAGTCACCGTCACCACCAAGCCTGTTCATTTCATCAACAACCCAAGCATCATATTCAAGCTGCTTTGCTTGTTCCTCTCTGTTAGCGTCTTGGTTTTGTCTAGTAACAATGCTGTTTTCAATGTCTTCTAATTCAGCAGCAAAGGTTGGAAATGATTTACGCAGTGTTTGTCCATTAGAACCACTACCTGGATAATCAAGAATTGAATCGATGACACCAGCTTCGAGAGCATAAGCACCACTTTCTTTTGATTTAGTTTCTAAATACTTACGAAGATCTTCCCGTTTTTGAAAGGAAGGATTTGTACTGTTCCAACGAATTAAACCTGCTACTTGGGCTTGGTTAAAAGCTACAGCAAATGCGTTTTGACGGTCTTGTGTGAGTTCTTTTTCTTGCAGTGCTCGTCTGTCTTTAAGAAAAAGGTTACGACGGTTACCGACCAATTCGTCTAGTTTCGCGTAGACACCAGCACCTGCAAGAACTTCAGGACGTGCTTGACCTACAAAGTTGACCTCCATAAACTCACGCTTTGCTTCAGTCAAGAAAGCGTCAAAGTCAGTGATAGGTGCGTTTTGTTCTAGCTCTTTAGCACGGATCTTTTGTTCAAGAAACTCCGGAAATTTGTTTAGGCTGTTTTGAAATAACTGTTTATGCTGTACCCAACGTTTTGTGTTCCGGTTTTGGTAGACCGCAAACATGCCATCAATAAGGCTAGTGTCAGCATCAGGTCCAAACATTTCTTGGACACTGTCTTGTGCAGCAAACTCTGAACGTGTTAGATTGTCGTCCATTTTTTGGTACGACACCATTTGATCATAAGTTACACCAGTCCTTGAAATGACGTCATGAGCAGCAGCAACCTTTTTCTCCTCTTGCTCCTGCATGTAGTCACCAAGCATACTAAAAGCAGTTTGGCTAAAAGCACTAATGTTGGCTAGATCAGTTTGTCTTGACTTGTTTTCAGCATCCAGATTATCCATCTGAATTTTGTAGTCACGATCCAACGCATCCTTATAGGATTGCCGTTGCAATGACTGCATTCGGTAGTTGGTTTCGCGGTTAGCGTCTTCAGCAGAGTTGACTAGGCGTTGTGCACGCAAGTAAATCTGTTCGTTTTCTTTTGCGAATTCACGAGCACGTTGTACACCACGAACTTGTTTTTCTGTTTGTCGCTCAATCTTAGCCGTTTGGTCTGGAACCCGAATTTGAAATTCACTAAAACTTCCCGGCTTAGAGTATGTCTTGTAATTTTTAGGCATAGTTGAAAGTTTTATTTGGTGAATCCAACAACTTGTGAAGCAATTTGCATGCTATTACGGAAGAAAGCACCGGCCAAGTTAGCTTGATAAGGAATGCTCTTCATTGGTTTAGGACCTTGCTTCGGCTTGTAAATGTCTTGGTATTGTGGGAACGGCAGTGCAAGTGGTTTAGGCAGCGGTGGTGAGATTTGTGGTTTCAGCATAATGTTAGCCTCAGCGTCTATGTCAGCCTGCAGCCTTTGCATTGCAATTTGACTTCGGTTTAAACTGTCAGCAGCGACTAGGTTGTTTTCACTCAATTCAAGTGCAAGATTGTCCTGCATATTTTGCTGACGTGCAACCAAAAGGTCCATATCAACCTGCCCTGTATCAATCATCAGTTCATTGACAATGTCACTCTCTACAGCGTTAGCTTCAGCTTGAATAGCATTAAGACTTTTAGCAGCAGCCCGTCCAGCTTGTCCACGTGCAGCAGCTTGACCTTTAGCTTTGAGAGCAGAGATACCAGCTGTACGCAGTTGAGAAGTAGCCCCTGCTTTAAGTTTTTTCTTTTTGAGCATCAGACCATGTGCCTGAGCTGTGTAGTTAAGAAGAGTCTCTTGACCACTTAGCTCTAGCTCAATCTGCTGCTCCATCAAATTACGGTCTGCCTGAAGATTAGCAAACTCACTAGCAATAAAATTAAAACCTTTTTGTTGAACAGCTTGCTCAACGGATTGGTTGTAAGACCGCATATCTTGAGAAAACTCAAAATCACGGATTGCCATTTTAGTATTCCAATCCTGCTGACGGTTGTTGGCTTGGAATTGAAGATCGCGCCTCAGATTTTTTTTAGAAATCTTTTGCCCTTTTACTTCGTGCTCAAACCTACGCTCTAGCTCTTCACCTTCATATGCATAGACCTCTTTGTTATATTTATTAGTTTCCTTTGCTACTTTTTTTGCGTGTGCGTTTTGTGTAGATGCACCACCTGTAAAAATGTCGCCAATAGTCTTAAATATATTTAGCTCTAAACCAGACTCTTCAAGCTGTTGATCCAGTATATTTTGTTTTGGGTTAAACATCAAGCCCTCCTATAGAATCGCGGTGTATATTGTCCTTCCCACATCATCGCATTAACGGCAACTGGAAAAGGTGAGTTATTGAACATTTTTAGTCTAAAGTTTTCAGTGCGTTGATGGATGGGGATAGTAAATACAGTTTCGTTATTAAGAGGTACGTCGTTAGCAAGATACTGGTTTGCTTCTGCTACAGGTTGAATGTCAAACCATTCATCAATGTAAAACTTGATAGCAGCGTTGTTAGCGGGTGCTGTGGTTAAGACAATAGTTGTGTCGTTAGTAAAGGTAAAACCCGTCTCATTGACACCGTTGACACTGACTTTAACATCAGACCTGTCAGCAAACTTTAGATCACGTTTGTTAAAAGTGTAGGTAGTGGTAGAACCATCACCAGTAAACTCAACACTATATGGCAATCTGCCTTGTTGTTTAACTTTGAAACTCATCATACCTGACAAACCAACTGCAAACTTCATACGTGCAATAGTAAGATTAGCTGTAAAATCTGTAATTCTATTGTCAGGTCGGTAGTATGTACGAGGTAGCTCTACATCAAAATTATACTTAAATCCAACAATAACATCACCAGCAACGTCAAGAGCGTCTTCACCAGATGCTGTCAAATTTTTGTTGGGAATAATAAAGAAAGTTTCAGTGCTGGGGGAGTTGGGACCATTTGTATCAGACGCACGTTCAGGTGTAAGGGTGAAGCCTGACTCGACAAATGTACCACTACTTGTATCGCCTTTAATTACAATGATAGGTGTCAAAGACGAAACGTCATTGTACGGTATGTAGCATTTAGTCTGGTCATTAACAGAATCGTAAACAACTGCATTAGATGCAATGTTTTTGTACAGGTCAATAGAAGGGTTGACCTTTTCACCTTCGTTGTTGACGATAATAGCTTGTTCAGGACTTTGGCTAAGTGCAGCTTTGAGCAGTGTAAACTGGTTACCCTGTTTAGTCACTGCGTACATAATGTCAGAATCAGGTGCAAGGAACTGAACAGTACCTGGCATTAACCAACTGACCCACGATTGCATTAGGTTGGTTTGCCCATCGTTGTAGTAACGGAACAGAAACACTTCATTAAGGCTTTGACCACTTAAAGCAATCAAAGAGTTTTGAGGACTAGAAACCATCAAATCAATGCTTGGTGAAATCCATTCTTTTACGACACGAGAAGTGTCCAAAACTTGTGGGTTTTCTTGCTGACCACGTGTAACCATGCTGAACACACGGCTATAACCAGGTGTCTTGCTAACAAAGTTGATGTTACTACCAACGTCCACAGGATGGATATTACGATCCATCTGGTAGTTAGAAAGCGTTCTAATTGTTGCCAATCCAGGTGTCAACACACCGGTATCAGAAAACAAAATAAATTGTTGATTCTCACTAAACAACACAACACCCTGAGCTGTAGGAATTACAGCACTTAGCGACGTAGGTCGAATAGAAGAACAACTAATGTCAATAGGGTCAGAATCAATAACAGTCTGAGCGGTGGTAAAAAAGAAGTTATAAAAATCACCTGATCGACTTAGAATGACATTGTCACCAGAAATAAAGCCAAGGCGATTGTTATGAAAGAACCCACCTGTAATTTTATTAGCTACAAAACTAGGCTGTGAATTAGTTTGGTCGTCACCTACTTGCCTGTCAACATAATTAATTTCTCTAAATATAAACGTGTTAGTAGCTGTGTTGACAAGTTCATGTGGCATTGTGGAATTGTCAAGTCCAATTGAAACTGTTGGATTGATTGTTTCTTCCCAAAACCCTTCACCGCCAACACCATTGTGTGCTACAAATTTCACCCAATAGTCAGCATCATTTGCACCAGTCAGTACAACTTTAATAATTCTTCCATGCCTAGATTGGACAGGAAGGTCACTAATGTTTGTAACCTTATCTTCTATTGCTACTAAGTCAAGGTTATTAATACCGCCTTCTGCATGAATGCCCATGTCAGCAGTGTGGACAAGCTCTAGCTCGTTTGCAAATTTAGTAACAGTAATACCAGCATGGCTGCCAGTCATTGATTCAATGTCTGACTTGATTGCATTAAGAACTTCAGTGGAATCACTAGAACTACTTGCAGTAAATGTTGCTGTTTGCGTAGAACCACCAACAGTGATGTCAACTGTATAAACAGCGCCGTTTATAACAGTACCAAGCACCAAAGACACTGACCTAAGTGGATTATAGGATGAGTCAGAAACAGCAGTGTCAGCAATTACGTTGTCTTTGCTGTTAATAATAATACTGGTGTCCTGGACAGTAATGATTTCATAATTATCTTTAGTCCCGTCTAGGTATCCAGTGCCGTTAGGAAACGTGACTGTAGCTGCAGTGCCAGTTAATGCGTTCCAAATGTCAATGTCAGTACCTTTGATTACACCAATGTACTCTTCATCGTCGTCACGTTTAATGTAAAACCATTTACCACCATCGTATGTAGTACCAGTACCTAGGTTAAGAATGTGCTCAAAACCAGGTCGCTTAGTTAATCCATATGTAGCATCAGGAAATCCGTTGTAGCACTCACGGACTTGACCTGGCAGCATTTTATTATCTGATTGTTTGGACACGCCACCAAGGTAGGTTCCGATCCGCTGAGTGACTGATGCCATTTATCGATAAAGTGCGTTGTAAGGTTGATAGCTTTGGTAACGATTGGTTTCTCCAGAATGTCCAAAGAACGTATAGTCACCTTGATTGCATTCATATTCCATAGCCATAGCCCTGGTAAATGCTTCTTTTTGTTGAAGGATTTGATATTGATTTGCGTCACCAACAATTCGACTTGACGTAATCGATGCAGCACGTGCAGTAATAAAATCTGCAATAGGTTTAGGCAGATCTACCCAATCAAATAGCCAAACAATGTCACACTCAATGTCTTTCGTAAATGTGTATGTGTGATGTGCCTTGTCGTATAGCTTACCGCTACGACGAATAACGTCAAGTTCTACGTTGGCTGCGTTAGTGGTTGTATCAATCTGCAGAATATTATTGGGAATGGCAATTTCGTTGTCATTATTACGAGTCATTTTATAATGACCCTCTTTGTTAAATGTCCATCCCTCCGCCTGTACTTCCCGTGAGACTTCAAGCAAAGTCTGATAGGCAATCGCAACGTCCGGGTTGGTTTGATCTAGGGTAGTCACAGGCGCTTGACCACATGACTGCAGAATTTGATTCACAGCGGAAAGTTCTTGCTGCGAGTTAGTGGTAGGAAAAGCCATATAAAAATAAAAAAAGGGACCCCGGAGGATCCCTGTATAAGTTGATTTAAATAATCAGAATGCAGCAGGTGCAGAAGCGGTACCAGCGTACAGCTCCACAGCACATGCAGGGTTCAGGTAGTCAGAGCCCATGGCAAGACGACCCAGGATTACGTCACCTTGGTAGACCACGGAGACGTCACCACTGGTGACCTGGACCTGAGGACCAATTGCTTCCACGCAGCCAGCGGCTTCACGTTGGAAAATAATTCCACAGGAATTAGCGAATTCGGTTTCTTCACCGTACTCGTTGTTGATGCCGGTGACATCGTTAGCAGCATCTTCCAAAGCTTCACCAACGAAGGAGCCGGTGTTACCAGGAGAAGTGGTGCCAGGGTTAGTCGCAGAACCAGTACCGTACTTGGTGCCATACTGGCTGAAGAACGGAATGTTCATGGACTTGTAGATCTTGATACCAGCAATCTCAACAATGCCCTGGCCGCTTTGCAGCGCAGCGCCTTGCTCGTCGCGGTTGATCAGACCGTTGTTACCGACCTCTTGGATCAGTGCATAGTATTGGCGAGGGTTCAAAACACCCACGCGACCTTCAGAAGACACACCCTTTTCGTCCATCGCAGCAGCGGCGTCGAAGAAAGCGGTGGTCAGGTTTTGAGCATTGTAAGCATCAGAAGCGTTAGCAGTGGTGCCAACACGAATCTGGGTGCCGCCGGGCTCAACAAAACTAGACTTGGTAACCGGGGATGCAGCACGTGCGCCACGGGTGACAGCACGGAAGATAAGACGGTCATACTTTTGGGCCAAAGCGTAGCCGATCTTACGGCTAATCTCAGAACGCAAATCGTAGTGAGACAGAGTCTCGTCAAGATCATACACGAAAGCCGAGCTGATGAGCAGATCGTCAACCGTGATGGTCTTTTCAGCCACCGGAGGTGCACCGTCGGAGTTACCGAGGATAGCGTTTCCGGGGGTGTGGAATTCAGCAGTTGTGCGTCCCGTGTAGATGAACTGCATAGACTTGCCGTTCTTCAGGGTGCGCTTCATGACCAGGTCACGAGCGATTGCATTGTACTGGAAACCTTTGAACATTTCTCCACTGAACAGTTTCAAGTAGAGAGCGCGGGCGTCTCCCGCGGAGTTTGATTGACCAGCCCTAGTTAGGGAAGTGGTCAGATCAGAAGACTGATGTGCCATTTGTTAGGTACTAATAATTGTGTATAAACAGTCTCCAAACGTTTGGAAAAATTTTTGTGGTCTATCCCACCGTCTAGACGGCGAAGGGTGTCTTCCGTAGAAGGCCAACGCCAATGCAAGGGAGGTCCGACTTTGAGGTGCCTCCCAAGCTTTTTACAAAAGTCCTTTAAGACACTTCTTTTGTTTGCGACATTGTGGTTTTTTGTCACCACAGTGACCACAACGATTGAAAACTACATCACCAGAATCAGGAGTCATCTTAGTGATAGCAGCCTTAGCAACCTTAGATTGATGTGGCATAATAAATTTTTAGTTATGTGCAGTTTGCAATGGTGCGCTTAAGGATGTAAGAAACGCCCCGATACTTTAAGACAATTTCTTTTTGCTTGGCTTGCTGTTCACGGATGCGCTGACGGATTTCGATTTGAGACATGATTAGTTCAGAAAAAACCTACCCCCCGTTCCATGGTTAGGTTGCCTGCGTCCCAATAATGGGATGAACGTACGGCTTGACTTTAATCAGAACTCGTAAACAAATCCAATTTTAGTGCCAAAGAGATTGTCAATATCTGAGGTCATAAAAGATGCCTCAGCATATGCGGACACACTATCAAAGAGATCGGCCGATCCTCCAACTTTGCCTGACAATTCAAGCTCAGTGTCACCATTATCAGGGGCAACGATTGCAGGCCCTGCCTGAATATACCAGTTGTCCTTTTTGTAACCAACGTGATTGTCGATAACAGTGACACCATAATCAGAACCGGCAAAACTAGAGTTGGCTTCGACGTTCAAATATGGTCCTGCAGTGGCAGGAGCTGTAACAGCAATAAGTGCTGCGGGAAGGAAAGCAATGGGTTTCATGTTAAGCGTAGCGTTTTTTAGCGGTTTTGGCAGCACGTTTGAAGTTGCTGGCAGTCGGTGCTTTTTTAGAGCCCGGCGTCCTCATCTTCTCCCCACTGCCTGCGGCGATACGACGCCGCTTAGCGTGGATGTTAGCGTAGAGTCCAGGTTTAGCCATACTTTTTTTTAGATTTCTTTTTTGCTAAAGGAAGCTGTGGTCCTGTCCGACGAAGAAAAGTATCTTTTTCGTTAGAGTTGTCAGTGCTTTTGCCTTTGTTGTAGATCTTCTGTTTCTTCTGTGCACCTTTGTGGCCTGGGCCAATATCAAAGGACTGTGAAACAAAATTACTATTAAAAGCTTTTTGGTCAACGCGATGCTTTTTCATCAGCCCATACCCCGACGACGGCGTAGTGCTTTAAAGTCAGCACCGTCAATCTTCATTTTGTTGCCAGCCATGCCAGCAATCTTCTGTTGCTTAGTTGACAGTTTTTTATTTTTCTTTTTAGGGCGACCCACTTTGGAGCCGTATGTTCCAGGTCCGTCAGGCATAGTTAAAAATCAATGTCAGATAGTTCGAGCTTACGCATAATGTCGTTCCTGTATGCAGCGTCACGCTCGTAACGAGGATCGTTCATAGCATTGACAAGTTCAGCTTGACTACGGAAACTATCAGCAGAATCCGTGGCAGCACGTCCTTGTATCAGCTCGCCTTCAGTACCGATTGAATCTTGGTACCGAAGGGCGAGTGCTTGGATGGCAAAGAAAGCAGCTTCAGTGTTTCCACTGTCCATAATCGCATCATACATATTAATCTCTTGTTCGGAAAAATTATCTTTTGCCCAACCAAGTAGATTACCGTATTGCTGGTCACCACCGACCATGCCTTTAAGCTGCGTTGCAGTCTCTTCGGTCATAGGTTCAGCTGCATTTTCTTCCATCTGACGACGGTAGTCAAGGTGCATTTGTGCCAGTTCAGTCGGATCTGCATTACTAATTTCGTCCAGGATGTCATCACTAAACTCGTTGTTTAGCTCACCTTCCCAAAGACGATCAAACAAATCACTGTCGATTTCTTCAGTCTGCTGCTCATCTTCTACTTGTTCTTCTGACTCTTCATCATCAGTACCAAGTTTTTTTTGCAGTTCAAGGTATGCAGACTCAAGTTCTTCTGCGTTCTTATATTTGCCAGCCAGCATTTGTTCATGCTGTGCCTCTAGTTCTTCGCCTACTTGTAGAGATTCTTGTTCATCTGCATTAAGTTCACCCGGACCATTTTCTTCCGGGATCATAGACATTACTTCAGCCATAGTTAGGTGGGTAGATCTTCTTCAGGTGGTTGTTGTGCTGCTTGTGGATTCTTTGTTGGATCCATCATTGGCGTTTTCATTGCATCAACGCTAAGCTTCTGTTGTTCAAGAAGCATTTGTTGTTGCATTGCTTGCTGACGTTCACCTTGTACTTCTGCCATAGAACGTACAAGATTCAGTACATCAATACCTTGCGATGCAGCTAAACGTTTGATGACTTCATCAGTGTTAATAAATTGTGCAATAGCCTCAGGTCCTACAGTCTGTGCCAGTGTTGTCAAGAACGAACCAAGGCTTTCACGATCTTGGCCGCGGCCTAGTGCATTGACACCTGCAACAATAGTAGGTTTGACAATGTTTTTAGGAATGCGTGGGATTTCACCCTTACGCTGTGCTTCACTAAGTTTACGATTTAGGTACGGAACAAGGAAATCAACAGTCAGCAAACTGAACAGTCCACCAAGTTGTTTTTCCAATTCCATTTGTGTCATACGTACTTCTTCTGCAGTTGTACGTTCTGACTGTCTGACGTTAAGAATTAGAAACGCTTCACTAAGACGACGTTCTAATACTTGTGTCATTTCAAATGCAGTTCGGAAGTCTGCAGTCTTACCAACTTGCACAACACCTACATCATCAGGACGACCCTGAATGATTGCACCGTTACCTGCAGCAGCAAGGGTGCTAGGTTTAGTTGTACTAGAAGGGCTGACAGTAAATACAACCTTAGCGGCTGCTGCACTGCCTTCTACCAAAGCTTGGCTAAGACCTTCCAACGATTTAAGGTCACCAATAAATTGACCAACTCTGCCACGTCCATAGCTTTCACCATCGACTGTGTTGAATCTAAGGGCAATCCAAGGCGTGTTGTTGAGTGGCGATTTACCTTGTGAACCTTTGATGATTTTGTCAGATACCTCTTGGTGCCAAACAAAACGGTTGTTGTCACGCTTGACATGTGTGTAGACATCAATGTCATCAGCGTATGATCCATCTTCTCTAACACTTTTTCTGTCAGCAAAAAAATCTTTAGGTAATTGATCCCGAAGGATTTGTTTTGAAATACGTTCTTTTGTAATTATTTCAACTACTTGACCGTTGCCGTCCCGATCCACAACGTAGCGATTCAAAGGATAGACTTTTAATCCATTCTTGCTCATAAAGATCATAGCGTTTCCTGCTACAACCAAATGCAACAAAGCCTGATGCACCGCAACACGGTCATCAGACGCTGCAATTGATTCAAGAATAATACGCTCAATCTTTGCAAAAGACAAATCAAGTTCGGATTTAACTTGTGGTCCGAAGTCTCGACCCAGCTGACTTTCATCAAGCTGCAATTTAAAGAAACTGGTTTGTACAGGGAGTAGAGCCAACATCAACGCAGATGCCAGCGCAACACAACCCTTCGCCCCAACGCTTTGGTAAGGTGTCTTAAGTTGTTTCATGCCCATGGTATATTCTTCATGACCACGAATCAAGTATGGAAGTGTCAGTTCTGATGCTTGACGTGCTTCTTCAAGAAACTGGGAACGATCGCTAGTTAAATAATCATATCGTGTACGTGCTGACATTATACATTGAGTGAAGAAATTTTCATGAAGCGATCACCAGCCCGACCAAAGGTGCCACGAAGACCTCCACGTTGCAGTTGCTGCTGAGTTGCACCACCAGTACCACGATTAGCAAACCTAATTCCCTCTACTTGCTGACGTGGACCCTGTGCTGCCAAAGCCTGCTGGAAAGAACCTTGCATTTCTTGCATCGCTGCTGCGGATGCAGCACGTTCTTGCTCCATCTGTGATTGCAAAGTTCCTAGTTGATTTTGGAAACCAGCAGTCAAACCAGCTATTTGACTATTAAGGTTACCAATTTGACTTTCAAAACCACTAGTATCAAACGCCGGTTGTTGTTGCTCCGCCGGTTGTTGTTGCTCGTTTTGTGGTATGTACTCTGGAATATTTGATGTAACAGTATTCCCATCCTGTTTTGATTTTGATCGTTTTTTAGTTTGTGACTTACTTGGTTGACTGCTGGGTTGATTGGCTAGTGCACGTGCTGCACTACCTTTAATTTTTAGTGGTTCAAATGTAGGTCTTGAAGCAGCAGGATTCCTAACCTGAGTTCGATTAGATCTACTATCAAACCCTCTAGCTGCTTCTCTGTAATCACCGATGTTTTGGTTCTGAATTGCTAGAAGACTGATACCTTTTTTTGCAGCTTTCTGACCTTCTTCTTGACTAATCTTACCGTCTGAACTAATCTTGCTGATAAATTTCTGACGCTTGTATTTTTTTGGGTCACTTTTTTTGAGACTTTTACTTTTCTGTGTCCGCTGATAGTCAGCAATTATGTTGTTAGATGAGTAACGGGTTTTTTTAGCCATTAGTTTTCCTCCATGTATTGAATGATCCACTCAACAACACTGCGTTGACCAGATCTGTACATAATTTTTTCTATTGTATCGTCAGGTGTTGGATTAGTAGGTGGGAAAGATTCCTCAAGTGCATGGACAAGACCCTGGGAGTTCATCCCCAGGACTTCAAGCATATTGGGGGAGGTCATTGTTGCTATGTTCAAAGAAAGCTGGAACTCGTGATGCTCGTGTAAAAGTAAGCTCAGGAGCTTTGCCCTCATACATCAAACGATCGCTAGAATCTAGCCAAAATTTTTTGTTTAAATATTTATCAGGGTTTGTTGCAGACAGCGGCTGCAGAACCCAGTTTATAGTTGCCTTCCTGAGACGATCAAGAGAAGGACTGATGTTATACCCCAGCTCGCTATGAACCAAACTATTGGCAGCCACGTGAATTTGTTCATCTCTGCTTATGTCTGCGGAAACTGTTCGCATTCCAGGGTCACCAACAGCGCGGAAGAGTGGTAGAAGAACGAAGAAAATTGCACGCTCAGCGACCATGGCCTTAGTGATCGTATGATCTGGATGCGCTGTCCAAGCATCACGTAACCGTAACGCTTCGGTCTCAGCTTTTTCATTAACCCCGTGAGCATTGGCAATGTAATTAAGTGCGAGATCATGTTTTTCCTCGTCTTTGACGTTGGAGAGTAGAAGTTCACGCGCCAACGACGGTACTTCGGTAGCAAGAGCTTCATTGATAAACTCTCCCACAGGCAGTTCCATATGTCTGATGGCAAGGGCACGTTGTAATACTTCTTGTGCCCCCTCCTTTACTGTACCAGCAGTCGTCTGTACTGGTGTCCATGTTCTTTTTCGTTCGATTAGTTTTTGATACGGGTTCATTCTTGACAGTCACATTGTGGTTCATTAGATGACTCCATAAATAGGTCTTCAAGATAATCGTCAATGTCTCCCTGCAAAGCAGCATAGACATCTGATTTGTCTTGTGTGTCCCCCATTACTTGGAGTGAATAGTAAAGGGAGGTTTGCGAGGAATCTAACCACTCTTCAATAAAGGCTTCGTCATATGTAACGACATCACTCCAACTGTTGAAGCTATACCCGTGAAGAAGTCCCGTACGGTCAAGCAAAGACATGATGCCATCAGCAACACGTTTATAGTTTACCCAACCAACTTCTGAACAAATTTCTACATCACCATATTCATATGTTTGGACACCGAAAGTGCCACTATCTCTGTCTACTGTACGTCCAACAGGCGGGGCGATTTCTGGTGTGCAAGTATAACCATCAAGATCCTTGCTTCGATAACTGCAGGAGGCAGTAGGTGCAATAGCAAAGGCCCGTACCATATTATGAGACCTAGCCATTGCTGCGGCAGACTCGATACCAACGACAAACTTAGAAACCAATTCATAGGCTGGTGTGCGTACCACTTCGCCTGCATTGTGCTGCTCCAAAGCAATGCCAAATTGCTCATAGGTTACTCCGTACCGCCGTAGGAGATTTGCCAGTCCAAGCATCCCAAGTCCGACTTGTCGGTCTGTTTCTGACGGTAGATATTCTCCTGAATCGCCAACGCCAGTTCTAGCATGGAGGGTACACAGCTCCGACATGCCCTGAACAAAAGCTCCTGGGATTTCGTCGAACTCACAGGCACCGAGATTGACGTGCTGCAGCAAGCATGTTCCGCGTGAGGGCAAATACACTTCCAAACAGACGTTGCCTCGGATCCGTGTTCCTTCTTTGTCATACTTTACTTTGTTTAACCATACATCTCCAGACTTAATAGCGAAGAGAAGTTTATCTTTAAATGTACATTCTTGCCACCATTCATCAGTAATGTTGATACATCGCTTGACCCAAGGCAACTCTGATCGTGAGACAGTAATGAACTCAAGAGCATCACTGTGCCGGAGATCGAGGTGGCACACTATCGCGCCATTACGGTAGGTGCCCCCCCTCCTCAGGATCTCATTTAAGGTGCTGTAGATTTTGGCGAATGATACTGGTCCGCTTGCAACAAGCTTGTCATTTCCTTTTGTTGATTCCGTTCCTTTGGGTCGCAGTTCCGACAAGTGGACCGCGCAGCCTGCTCCATTTCGTAAAGCATAAGAAGCAAATCTCCAGCTTGCTTCGATTCCATCAGTTCCCTCCATAGAATCTTGGACGACAAAAACCGTGCACGACACCGGCAACCTAGACGTTGGGTTATCCAACCAAGATTGGACACGTCCCGTGCGAGAAATAAGTGAGGTGGTCATTCGATAATAAGATCTTGCAAATTAGGTTCTTTATAATTTGGTCCTTTTAGGACCTTCCCGTCAGGACGGTAGATTGGTTTGCCGTGCTCATCAAGTTTTGACATGTTTGAATCATGGATGCGGCACATTGCTTCGTCAAGATCCCATTCTTGTGATGCAGCAAATTGGTAGCAAACATATACAAGGTCTGCTAGTTCTTTCAGTTGCTCACAATCATCTTTCATGTGGTAAGCTTCATGGAATTCAGACCATTCTTCATCGATCAAAGATTTCTGAATCGAACGCTGTTCTTTCCCAGTCATCAAAATATATGCTGAGCGGAACTGTTCGGCCATCGTCATCAGGCTGCGATGAATGTAAGAGTTCATTTTCAAGGTAGTGGATAGCTTTTTTAAGGTCTTCAACCTTTGTGTCAGGACTTTTGTAACCGGCACGGCAAATATATTTAATAGCATTGCCGAGATGGTAACTGAGTTGTTGATCGCGGATAAAATCCCATACCTCTATGCTTCCTCGGATGTAGTGAGAAGGGGACGGCTGGGCCATTTTTTAACTAGGTTGGTAACAGTGTTTGCAAGGCAGAAGTTCTGCTTTTGCAGGGCAAGGTAAACAGTAATAATATCTTTTTTGTCAGCGTTTTTTAACAAGTCTTCAATCTGTCGAAGCTTGAACTGTTGCTCCATCGTCAGTTCGATTACTGGCGGTGGCGGGTAGCCATGGTATGACTCGTTCATTGATGGCGTCATAGTCAGTATGTTGTAAGATTTTTGCAAGACGTGCATTCATCAAAGCTGTTTCTTCACCCAATTCTTTGGACTCAAAAGCTTTGACAACTGTGTCCCATGTGTAACCATCTTTGTCTAACAAAGCAATAGCACGTTTAACGCCAATACCAGGAACGCCGCCATATCCATCTGTTTGGTCACCGGCAAGTGTTTGAATCAAATGCCAACGCATACCTTCCTCCTCTGTAACGTCAATGGTTTCATCAAGGTTGTATAGTTTGCCAGGGATTTGACGCATGTCTTTGTCTGGGCTGACAATGATGTTGCCAGGTTCAAAGGTTGCGTAGATACCCATAGCATCGTCGGCTTCTAGTTCAGGAATGCGAACTACTTTGTAACGTTGATCAAGTTTGTTGATAACTCGCCTATAACCACAAGGCTTTTTTCGATTACGGTGACCCTTGTAATCTGGGTAAATTTTTTTTCTAAAATTCTTAGAGTCACTAAAAAACAGAATCACTTCTGGCGTGTCCCACATGAAGTGCTGTTTGATCTTTGTCAGTTCACGCTCAACACTTTTCAGTGCTTCACTAAACCTGCTGATGACAACAATAACGTCGTCACCCCAATCAATTTCATCCTCTGCTGCAGCACAGCATTTGTAGACAATAAAGTCAGCGTCAACTAGCAGTTTCATTTTTTAGAGTGGTACCAGGCAAAGAATTCGTCGCACTTAGCACGGCGACGTTCGTGCATGTAGGGATAGAAACGGATGATCAAATCGTGAATGTCTTTACGTCGGTGCAAAGACCAAAGACCATGAGGTTTGTGGTGTTCTTTGTCTGAAGGATATTTACGAAGACCACTAACTTTTCCGACGCAATTGATAGCTTCGTAAAATGACCACAGAACATCCATGTCAGTCATTTTAACTTTCATCTCCCAACAATCACTTGATTTTTTATAAGTGAGACAACCTTCACCTTCGAAGATTCCGATAGCCCAGGCATAAGGGTCAGTGAACGTCAGCCCAACTGTATCCTTGCTTGGCTTCTGCTGCGATTGGTATTCTGAGATTGTAGTATTGTCCTGCATCTGCTGCAGTACGTTCGAGGCAAGTTGATAAGGAGTTTGCATAATTTGGGTGAGTTTCAAACTGCAGTTCGTCGTGGATAAATGCGAGCTGATTGCACGGTATATCCAGTTCTTTTGTTGCTGTATCGTTCAGTACCATCCAGCGTTTTGCAATGACGCCAGCGCCTGACTGCAGTAAATAATTAAGTGCTTTGTGTTGACTATCAACTTTAATTGGTCTTCCGTCAATAGATTTTACGTAACCTCTTTGGCTAGACTCTTTAATTGCTGCAAGTAATTCTGCAAGACCATCAATAGCTAACACAAATGCGTTTCTAATTTCTGTACCTTTTTTCTTTGCAGCTGTGTCTTTTAGGGTAGAGTCAAAAGATTGTCCGATTTTGACGTCTCCGGCTCCATAAAGGAAGGCGTAGCTAACGGTTTTGACAGCACGTCTGGAGATTCCAATTTTGTCGGCATTAACTTGGTGAATGTCGCCATTGATGAGAATATCCGCGTAGCGACCCCCGTCATAGCGTGCAAGGTAATGAGCGAGCATCCTAAGTTCAATACCAGCAAGGTCGGCACCAACCATGATGTTCCCTGGCGTTGGTTTGAAGAGTTGTCTACAGTCATGATCAGAACTTACCTGAGAAATGTTCGGTTTACGATGTGCACAACGATGTGTGTTAGTTGCAACTGAGCAGTGATGATGTACTCGACTAGCAGTCGTACATAGCTTGAGCCATGCGTTCGTGCCTTGCGAGATCATCCCCAATTTCTTTGTAATAGTTAGACACTTCAGAAAGCCCTCGGCAATCGTAATCCCACTCGAAGCAACTTCCTTGAGTACATTCTCGTCGATTACTGCTTTGCCCGTTTCTGTTCGTAATGTTGGTTTCCATCCGTAATGTTCTCCCAAGAACCATGCAATATGGTCCCGTGATGTGGGGTTAAGTTCAGTGATGCGGGTAAATGTTGCTCCGGCGATATACCCGTAGCGTCTGTTATTTGCCTTAGGAGTGAATTCCGATCTTGGTGCGTAAGCGTGCCCGTCGCGTAATACTGCACAAGTTTCTTCAAGTTCTGCTCTGAGAGAAGATGACAATTCCCATGCAGCGCGTTCATCAAAATACCATCCATGAAGTTCTTGTTGGGTGAGAAGTTGGGCAACCTGGTGTTCTAATTTTACGAACTCAGGTATTTGTGGAAGTGGTCGCATAGTTTGCGAGTGACGTTTACATCTTGTACGCAATAATCTTGCATCTCTTGACTCCACTCTTGCCAGTCAGTGTTTTTTCCAAAGGACCCTTTGTATTCTCCCAACCTATACCCGTAGGATTCAAGTGAATGCCTACCGTATAGTTGTAGTGGCATTTGGTCCCAGTTACGGTCTTGATCAACTTTGATCATATCTGTGTGATACAGACGCGACAACAACAAAGTGTCTACAACCATGGCGGTTGGTGAGAACCACGAGTAAATCTTGCGAAGACAGGGGATGTCGTAACCGATGACATTGTGTCCAACAATGACGTCAGCATCTTCGAGCCTTTGTACACCACGGGTGATCGGCTCAGCGTTACCTTGGTCGTTGTAAACAATCGTCTCACCAGTTTCCTGCTCATGAATAACAAGACAGTGGATCTTGGTAACATCATTTAGAAGACCGTTGCTTTCTAGATCGAATACTAGAGTGTTTCCAGACATAAGTCTTGTCAACAAATTGTGCACGTTTCACCATTTCAGGTGTGGGTGGGTTAGGTCGTTTAAGTTCAGAAATCTGGAATGTATTCAGGCTCCGTTGTTGATTTAGTTTCATTAAATTTACAGGTGGATAAATCGTAATCTAGTAAACACGCGATGCCAGTTTCGCCAGAATACCGATTTTTAAGGACTCGCACTGTCGTAGCATCGTGTTTAGATCCACTCTGCTGGTTTCGTTCGAGTGCAATAACGCTATCTGAGAGCTGAGCAATTGCAGCTGAGCCACGTAACTGGCCGAGAGTAACTCTTGCTCCTTCTTCATGGTTTTTATCCGATTGTGTTGTACGGCGGAGATGTGACACCAAAAACATGGCAATACCAGTTCGTTCCACCAGACTGCGAAGACGAGTCATGGTGATGTCCAGCATTCGCCGCTCGTCACCATCAAGACCAGACAAAAGAATACTTAGGTGATCAAGGAACACAACACGAGTCTCTAAACCCGCTGCCATGTACTCAATACGGTTGTAAATGTGATCAGGATCATAACTACCAAAACCGTCAAACAAATGAAGGTTCCAAGTAGCTATAGTCTTGTCAAAATAATTTGTCAGGTCTCGTTTGTTGTGCTCTCCAATATGGAGGGATTTTCCGACTGCTGATGACATGAGTCCGAGAGCAGTACGGCGGTTAGATTCTTCGAGTGCCAAATAACCGACTCGTTCTCCTTTATTAAGAAGGTCAGTTGCAATTGAACGACAGAAGGAGCTTTTTCCGATGCCAGACCCCGCAGTAATTGTTGTAAGCTCGCCAAACCTGATCCCGTGAAGCTTTGTTTGTAGTCCTTGAAATGGGTAGTCATGGTCAGCTGCTGGTGAGGGGGTGGTTACAACTTCTAGTAGGTCTTTGGCATCAATAATGCCATCAGGGGTGTATTGTTGGTGGTTGTAATTACAGACAGCTCTAACAGCTTCTGCATCACCTGCGGCTAAAGCCTCTGAGGCATCCTTGTAATCGTCTAGAAAGCCTATAAAGACTTTACCAGGTGGAAGGACACCTGCAGCATCCTTTGACGCCTGTACACCGGCAGAATCGTTGTCAAAAAATAAAACTACTTTGTCGTAGTGTGCAATCCATTCATAGTTATGTTGAATTGCTTTTTTGGCCGCGGCTGCACCGTTAGGGATGCTGACTACGTCCCAAGGCTGTGCCTCGTAACAAGCCATTGCATCCATTTCACCCTCTGTGATTACAAGCTTTTTTTGTTTGCTTGTAGTCTTGTGGCGAAAGTTTTGCATACCGAACAAAGTTTTGACTTCCCCTTCGCAACGAAAGTCTTTGTCCTTTGTCCTTACCTTAGCCCCAAGTAACTTTCCATCCACATCATAATAATAATGCCGAAGAACTTGTCCATCCTTGTAGGTTTTAAAGAGTTCAGCTGTTTTTTCGCTGATCTTTCGTTGAGCCAACCTTGAAGCTGAACCTTGAAGATCGACGGCAGACATTGTGTGATTGTGAAAGGACGGCGTGCCACTACCGTGCGTGCGGTGGTGACACTTGTGACAAAACGTGTGGTCATCGGTGTAAATCGCGTTGGCGTCAGAGGAACCGCAGTTGGGGCACGAAATGTGCCGTATAAATTCGTTCTCTACATGAGCCACGTTACCGGGATGTTCTTGAAAGAGCACCATAAAATGCCTATTCGCTCACAGTATTGGGCGTAAGTAGTTTTAGATTTTTTAGATATTGTGTTGTAAGGAGCTTGAAAGACCATGCGAAGGTCAAGGTCAGGGTTTTGTTCCTTGACTGCTTTAACCTTGCGCCTATCCTTGCTGTCCCAATACCCTTTACATTCCAGGTGCACCCCGTTAGGAAGAATGAAATCTGGTTTGTAGATGTGGGCAATGGTGTAATTAACCTTGACAGTTTCGTATTGGTACTTGACGTCAAGGTCAACCAACAGGTCAGCTACCTTTTCTTCAAGCCTTGACCTGAACGCCATTAGAAATCATCAAAGGCTTCGCCATTACTGACGTCGTTGACAACGTTAGGCTCGCTTTGCTTGTAACCTTTGGTTTTGCCAAACAAATCTGCAACGTCAGTGTCGTCCATATCACCGACATCTGTACCAGCTTCGGATGAAACCGAGACAATCTGAACACCGACTAGTTTAAGAGTAGTGCCATAGGTGACACCATCCTTTAAAACGTATGGCTTTTGGTAAAAGGCAAGCTTGACTTTGCTGCCGCTGTACACTGGGATGTTGTCATCAGTAATAACAGTCCCTTCAGTGTCTACAATGACAGGTTTGGTCTCGTCTTTCCACGAAAACTTGACTTTGTATTTACCCTGTGCAACTTCCTCCCAAGGTTCAGGCTTGAGGGTAGAACGCTTAGGGTTTTTTAGTTTAGACTCAGCCCATGCAAGACTGCCTGGACGATCAGTTTCAAGTTGATCAACCATGTCATTATCGACAATGGCAGAAAGACTGAAGCCAAATTTGTTTGGTTTGAGTACAGCTTGAAAGCCTTCAAGAATGACAGGCTCTTCAGTTTTAAAAATGGTGCGGGCCATTAACAAAAAAAGTAGGTGGAATGAATTACGGTTGACGGTTCTAAGTCACCGATAATTGGAGGTTTTGTTTCTGCACCGATTTGTTGTGCAAATGTTGTGAGGTAGTCATGCTCCGCAAATAGGTGCATGTATGTCTCTCGAACGATGGCTGATAAAACACCCATGTCAGTAGCACGACATAGAACCGAGTCGTGTATGAGGGAAATCGGTGCGTCGAAACGGAATGTAGATAGACACAAGAGACTTGCATCAAGACTGTGGATAAGATTCGGAGCAGTAGCGTTTTTGTGATGTGCTTTGTCAACTTTGTCGGTGTCACCCGTAGCAACTTTGACTTGACATCTACCCAGTAATTGAAGATCAATACGCTGGGTTTGATATTTCATAAGACGTTGTGTAACAATAAAACCAGACGGTGTTACCCATTCGATTTGTTGTTCACCACGATCAATGGCAGCAGCTACTTCCTTTTCAATCCACTTCATTACACGCATCGGACCAGGAACAACCTCGTCCATAGCATTTCTAACAGCCTTGACTACTGCTGTCAGTTCTTCCTTTTTGACTTCAACACCTTTTTCTTTTAAGGCATCACGAATGTATGACCTATTGGAATAAGGCTTAGCGTTGTAAGGAATTGTCATAACTGTTCGCTTGGTTACCTTCCGATCCATGAAAGGTTGGATCCTTTCTGGAACGTCTGGTTTTGCTTGTTCAGCTATAACTTTGTATGCGTCCTGTGGTTTGTCACCTGGGACAACATTGACTAACTTTGCAGTTGATTTGTCGCGTGCAAGTCCTGCCAAGATTTGTAAACCTGAGCATGTTGCGTCTGTGGCAACCATCAAGTTTGTAAACTGACGGTTACAATCTATGACACAAGCATAGTATTCCTCACAAGCTGCAAGGAATTGCCAAGGTTCATCAGCAGCTTCCCATTCAGGTAAGTTGCTAATTGGATCTGTGGCTACACGTTTAATTAGATCGTGGTTGTTATCAACCCAGACCTGTCTATCGTGCATTGTGTCTTTATCAAGACCATATGTTGTGGCAACCTGAAAGGCTAGCCAACGTTCAGACTCTGGGGTGACAAAGGCTGACACATGGAACTTAAGTAATGACTTTCCAAAGTCTGTGTCTTGTGGTGTCAAGAACGCAGGGATTGGGTAGACCCTGGATCTATAATCAAACGACCAAGGAATAAAGAACTTTTTTTTGTTCTTAAATACTTTGACAGCATTCATGGTCATCCGTGTCCTACAAGACTTTTGGAATGCTTGTGAATTGAGGTTCATAACCTCTGCTGCACGTCGCCTGTAATCCTTCCGAGAGTCGTAGTTCTCAGCGATGTCTACAGGCTTTGGTGGCAGTGGTATCTCAACCACAGGAACAAACTTTCCAACAGCTATACCCTTTGCCATGAGCGTCTCAGCAACGCCCACTACAAATTGGTTTAGGGTGTAGGCAACCTTTTGAATCTTGTTCAAAAAAGCTATTGGTGTTTCTCCCTGTATACGGGAGGGGTTACCGCGTCGTACCATGTCATAGCCTTTCATGACCTCGTTCAAGATGTATCCACCTTGAGTTTCATTAGACCAATCATTAGGTTCAATGAGCATCGGCCAAGCAATCGGACTGAATAGTTCAGCCGTTGCCATCACCTGGTCTTTAATGGCTATGAATTCAGGTGTAGGTACAACGTACGTGCGAGTCTTGCGACCCTCTCGCTGCATGTTTGTCATAAACCAATTGGAAGACAGACATATGCAATCAAGCAGCCAGCCACCTAACCGGATGCGGTTGGCACGTCCCCACGTTTTCCAATGTTCGACATCACATCGATTCATCAGAGTCCGTATGACAACCACCTTCTGATGTGTGCCAATAGACTTGTGCCAATAGTTTTCCTTCAGGCTATGAAGTAACCCTGGCACGTTCGTTTCGTAGTGCCTCATCATGCACTCGTTTTCGATAGCCTTGCCGATGGCGTCTGTGACGCTTGATACAAGATTGGCTTTCGATTTAGTGCTAAAGACTTTGTCGAACGTGATCTTGCAAGCAATAGCTGCTGCGGCTTCAGGTTCTAAGTCTTTGAGATACTCATAAATTTCTTTGAAGTTGACACCCGCTTGTCCTTTGATCAAGCGTAGCCGAGTTGCATCAATACGACCCACCACGTGAGGGATAAGGTCCCTAATAGAAGCCACCCCGTAAACGGAAGAACTTGCATAGCTTTTTTCCTCAAGGTTGCGTGTGTTTGCATGTAGATGATCCAGTCCTTGTCGGATTTGTTCTCGTTCAAGGGCAATTTGTTGATCAATTTCAAATGGTGTCGGCATCCTCTGGTAGGTATTTAACTGAGTTCATGTCATCGATTTGTTCGTGCATTAACTCAATAATTTCTTCTTTGTGTGGATGTTTATCCAACTCAGTGATGAGCCGTGCAAATTGCAAATCAGTCATCATCAAACTCCTGTGATAGCTCGGGGTGCACGTAGTACAACGCTTCTTCAGCACAAACAATTAACTCGTGCGTTTTGTAGGTCATGTATTGTTTAATCTTGTTTTCAGCGTATGACATGCGTTTGTATACATGTTCAGTGACTTTGCTGTTTTCAAGATTTGTGGCACGAATGACACATGTAACGTCCACAGGAAGTTCCCAACCAGCAACCTTCCATTCCATAAAATCTTCGTAGAAGATGGATTGAAACATACTGGCTGGGGTTTCCTTGTACTTACGCCATTTATTCGGGAAATACTTACTCATCGATTAACCGTACGTCTAATAGTTCTGAAGCTTTGTCATTGGACAGTTCTAAGGCGTGCCAGGCGGCATCTTCAGGACTGGCGGCAAGAATGTAAATATTCTCGTCACTTAGACACACTTCATAACTCTTTAGTTCGGTTCCGAGTAGCTCGTCTAGCCCGTCGTGGTTTTGGTTTAGCGGGTTCTCCGATATAGGATCCCCGTTCTGCCAAGTCCTTGTAAATGGAGTGCCATTTGTGCTTTTCGTCGAAGTAATACAACCAACAATGGATTGCATTACGGATGAAAAAGTCTTCATCCAACGCTTTTGCTTTCCCATCGTTAGCTGGTGCATTAGAAGTGGACATGTTTTTACATGTGATTGTGAAAAGAAGATATTCAATTTTCTAGGTTCTGCAGGAATTGAGCTATGCCCTTCCCGCACTTACAACATAGTGGCTATTGACCGTGAGTCTATAAATCAATTGTTAAAGTGGCACAAGGCAAAAACCTATTTTGTTTGTTTCATGCTTTACAGGTTGTCTTCACATTGTATAGACACAAAAAAAGACCCCCGCCAACACAGCAGGGGCCAAGTTCTCTCCCAAACCTATACTAGATACGTCCTTGTGTACTGTCTTGTGGCACTTCGGGATTAGGTGATCATCTTAGTGTTTTCATTAGGTTCTTCATGTGCCTCAGGACCGAAACCCTCAGCAACAATCTGAGCTTTGTTGACAGTTGCAGGTTCAGCCTTAGCGTCCTTGTCAACAAATGAAGCAAACCAATCACGTAGTGAATCTCCTGTGGGTGTACCTTTAGGCCAAGAAATAAACTTAAGTGCTTTCTTAGTGTCCGTAAAACTACAGCTGGTGTGAGGTTTCCAAACTGTGTAAGTGATGGGATGTCCCTCACGGTTGTGTTTGCGCTCAATCCACAAACCAGTTGCTGTGAAGTAATCAGATTTCATTTACACACCTAATGTGTTTGATGTGTTGATCGACCCACTCCAGTGCTTCGTCCTGTTGCCAGTCAAACCAACAATCACTGACGATCGTGGTCAGGACTTCTTCCATGTTTTTGCATTGCCTTAGCTTTGTTTTCAGCTCTTCGGAAACAATCATAAAAACTCCGTTCAAGTGTGGTTAATGGAATGGATGGGTCCTTGAGTGCAAGCCGTGCACGTTGTTTGGCTTTACTCATGTAATCCTTTGGGTTGTTATACCAATGGTTGAGACGTTCGTTACTCAAGCTGCTGTACAGTAGTGATCTGTACTCTAGACAAAGTTTTAGGTATTTCTACCAATGCCAGGGTAATGGCGTGGTTTGCTGACACAGCTTTGACCGTGACGTGTCCACTTGAACCCTGTCCCGTGGTGCGAATTTTGCCTGCATACTTGACAAACCATTTGTGAAAATTCATTTTTGTTGAGCGATCAGCCAATCATTGAAGGTTTGAGACGCTCACCATGCATCGTGACTACTGTGAAGCCTAGTGATTCAATCTTTGCGATGTCATGTGGCCGTAGTGTTTTGCTACATGTGAGTCCCTGGAATGTTTCGGCTTGGTCATTGACTGGATAGGCCAACGGTCTGCCGTACACTTGTTTGATTTCGTAGACAGCGAGGTGCGTGCCGTCACTGACTGATCGGGCGTGTTGTAGTCGTGTGATTGCGTCCATGGGATGTGATTGTGATTATTTGGCAGGGATGCAGCCGTCAGGCACACCGCCAGCCGCGAGAACTTTTTTATCGATCTCTGGAATAAATATACCTAGACCAGGATCTTCTCGCCTAATTAACATCGCAGGTGGTTGATTGCCACTTGCATTCATTACATAATCAACAAGTTTTTGATACACCTCAGGTGGTATATCTTTTGCATTATCATACTTTGTATCATGTTTGCGCCCGTAAAAATAAACACTACGAGAACCACATGAGTCAGTCCAATGCAATTTAAAACCGTTGTGTTCAAATGATTCAACAATCCCACCATGAGATCGTGAAACAATTACAACTTGCGGCCATGATGTCCTGGCTTTGTGCCATTCGTGGTTTAGTGTCCAGCTTTGACCTGCTGCCTCTGCTTTTGCAATGCGATCAGCACAGCGTTGCAGGATCTCTGCTTTTGTGTTACCAAACATTGTGCCGTTGCCGATCTTGACAGACCAACGTTGTTTCATTCCTTTGAGTGGAATCATGGCTGCGTCCATGGGATGTGATTGTGAAGGTCAGAAAATATACCCGGCTTGAAATGTTGCCGGGTTGATGTTACTTAGTGGTAAATGTTATGCAACAGGTTTAGCAATAGCTCGGCTTATTAAAATGTTTGCTGCTGCTTTACATGTACAAACACCGGCACTAAGTGACCACAACTGTCCCGTAGATTTCACCAGTTCGTTGTCAATCCACGGGTAGATTGCGCGGGCTGCATCATCCCATCGGTTTAGTGCAATGGTGTTAAGTGCTGAATCTTCACGATGTGCCTTAACTAATTCTTCAGGGCTGAACTTGCCTGCTATGTATGAAACAATAGGCTCAATTGCAAACTGTTCATAAAATGCTTGGTGCATAGTGCTGCGCTCTTCGGAGTTACCTTGAAAGGCTAGATACTGTTTACGGGTGATCATGATTCAATGGTGACAATGTGGGCGTAGGATTCAGAATTGTTTTGCCTGAGTAGATTGCATTCTTTACGGGCTAGGTCACGATCTGCAAAGGTTTCAAGCGTGATCGTCTTGTAATAACCAATAGAAGAGCCAACAAAACGCCGGTCTCTTAGTTCGTAAAGTGTCATCGGTTACACTCCTGGTAGGTTTTGTCGGTGTTGTTGGCACAGCTTAGGGCTGTTGTGTAGTCTGTCCAGATAGCAAGGGCCACAAGGGCAGTAGATAGGGCGAGCAGTGTTTTCACTGTGCACAGAATGCAAAGGGTAGATCAGACAGGTCTAGGTTCCGGTCTGAGTGCTTACGGCGGATGCTGTAGATATGCATGTATCCACGGCATGAGCGACGGAGACGGAGGCGACGGGCTGCAGTGGTGACGTCGACGTATTCAGTGACGGGACACCAGCCATCATCACAGCCGAAGTATTGAAAGACGCGATACATGAGAGGGAGAGCAACACAGGTGAGTTGGTTTGGTCCGGTTGCTTGCAGCCATCATTGCCCT
>VMHT01096244.1_pt1 | contig 26176 bp, 31 predicted proteins | sample 4693611 | NCBI WGS metagenome assembly VMHT01 (sample SAMN12280063, study PRJNA550983) | marine metagenome | isolation source: seawater sampled from same location over 5 years 0.02-0.2 micron viral filtrate | place: USA: collected off the coast of southern California halfway between the port... ...
GGAAATTATTAATATTCATATACATATAGAGAGAAATATTAATACAATTTGATAAAATAATGGACCAAATTAAAAGCACTTAGATTAACGCACTTTAAAAAAAGCACTATAATAGTATATTATAATAAAATAAAAATTGATTTTTATTTTATCATTTAAAAGTTAATAAGAAGAGAGATGAAAATTGTATCGTGGAATGTTGCAGGATTGCGAGCAATGCTTAAAAAAGGTAATCTAGAAAATATGCTATTATCAGAATCACCAGATATAATCTGTTTACAAGAAACTAAAGCAGAAGAGAGCCAAATAACTCTCTCGGAGACATTATCAAAAATGTATCCTTATAGATTTTGGGAAAGTACAAAAGGAACAACACAGAGAAAAGGACTCAGTGGAACCGCTATATGGTGTAAAATTAAACCAATTCGTCAATATAATCCACCAGATGAAGATGAAGAGGGGAGAATTACAACCATTGAATTTGAAAACTTTATACTAGTATCTGTGTACACTCCAAATTCTCAAAGTTTAGAAAGCCCACGACTGGAATTTAGAACACAAAAATGGCATAAAAGTTTTAAACAATATATAAGCACATTAAAACAATTAAATTCAACAATTATTTGTGGAGATCTTAACGTAGCACATAATAATATAGACATTCATCGTCCTGAAAAGCACCATAAAGATGCAGGATTTTTAGATATTGAACGCAAACAATTTCAGGAATATTTAGATGAAGACTATGTTGATGTATTTAGAAAACTAAATCCAAAACAAGAAGGTCATTATACATATTGGTGCCAGTTAAATCCAAAAATAAGAGAGAATAATTCAGGATGGAGAATAGATTACTTTCTTACAACAAGAGATATCACACCAAAAAGTTGTAATATATTAAGCAATATTTATGGATCAGACCATTGTCCAATTTCCTTAGAACTTTAATAATAAAATAAGATATTACTATATATGTCTAATTATAGTATACGTACTTTTTCTCGTGATTCAAATAATATGCGCTCGGCAAATGACTATATAAATAGAAAAAAAGCAGAAAATTTATATTTAGTATCTACAACAAATGGATTAGCAAATAATGGTAATAAATCATTAAATTCAAATACTCCAGTAAAAACATCTATTGGACCAATGGGAAACCAACGATTAAGAAGTGTAGGAGGATTTAATGTAAATAGTTATGATCTTTTTATGAATATATCAAAAGGTAGATATTATACAGCGACTGATGGAAGAAATATAGAAAACTATGTTTTTGAAGGTATAAATATTTCTGACCCATTACCGAATGAGGCTTCTGTAAAAATTAATGATTGTAGTGGAACAACATTTTGTCAAAACTCATCAAATAGCCAATTAACAACACCAATAAGTCAAAATTGGGATTTATATGAAGGATCTTATTTATTAAATAAAGAAAGTAGTTTAGCAGACATATCTTATTGTAAATGTATATCAAAGACTATATCAAAAGATAGTGATATTACAATAGTATCAATTGTAGGAAAGGATATACATAAACAGAGTCAAGCAAGTGTTGCACGATGGAATAATACAAATCCTCTTCGTGGATTTAACTTTCCTCAAAGTATATGTATGCCTATGGCAAATCGAAAACATTAATAGACTTTAGAAAAAATATATTATTTTCTTATTAAAATATATAAATGATTGGTGGAGCAAGACGTACAAGAAGAGGTGGCCGAACCCGCCGTAGAGGCGGCATGAAAGGTTCCCAAAATTTAGCCCTTAACGCATTATTAACTGGTATGGTTCTCTCACGCGGTAGCCGTCGCAAAGGAAAAAAAGGAAAGAAATCCCGCCGCGGTAGTCGTCGTACCCGTCGTAACTAAGTATTTAGCAATTTTATATATTAAATAATTTAATATATAAAATTGACATAATAATAAAGTTTTATATTTAATTAAACTTATGCACAATTTAAATAATCAACAAGAAGAAATATTTGATAAATATTTGAAGGGTGAAAATATATTTATTACAGGACCTGGTGGTACAGGCAAAACTTACTTAATTAAAGCTATAGTAGAACATGCTAAAAATAGTAATAAATCATATCAAGTATGTGCTCTTACTGGTTGTGCAGCAATTTTATTACAATGTGGAGCAACTACTTTACATGGGTTTTCAGGAATAGGATTAGCAAGTGGAACAATAAGTCAAGTAGTAGACCGTGTTGTAAAAAATCGATATAAAAAGCCTAATTGGGCAAAAACCGAACTATTAATTGTAGATGAAGTAAGTATGTTATCTTTAAAAATATTTACTATAATAGATCTAATCGCAAAACGTGTAAAACAGCAACGCGATAAACCTTTTGGTGGAATGCAAATAATATTTGCGGGAGATTTTTATCAACTCCCACCTGTAGGTGACGAAGATGACATTGAAACCACTCAATTTTGTTTTGAAACTCCATTATGGAATGAAGTATTTCCATCAAACAATCAAATTGTTTTAAAAACAATTTTTAGGCAAACAGATAATAATTATGCAAAAATTCTAAATAAATTAAGAGTTGGTGAAATTACAAAAAATGGAATAAAAGCATTAGAACAATGTGTAAATAAAAAATTTAGTGATGAATTAAATCCAACAATTTTGTTACCAAGACGAAAAGATGTAGACAATATTAATATAAAAGAATATAACAAATTAGATAAAACAAGTGAAAAAACCTATACAATGAAACCAGTAGATATGTTAGATTTACCTTTATCAAAAGAACATATAGAAAATATAACTCTATTTACTGATAAAGAGAAACAGCAGGAAATAGATTATTTAGCTGATAATTTAATGGCTGAAAAAACCTTAAGTTTACGTATTGGAACAATTGTGATGTGTATATCAAATTTAGATGTTGATGCAGGGATTATTAATGGGAGCCAAGGAATTGTAGTAGATTTTCAAGGAAATAATCCCTTAGTAAAATTTAATGATGGTAATATGAGAGTTATCACACCACATATTTGGCAAAGTGAAAAATTACCAGCAATTGCAGTTCAACAATTACCTATTATATATGCTTGGGCTATAACTATTCATAAAGCACAAGGAGTAACTCTTGATAAAGCATTAATAGATATAGGTGAACAAATATTTGAATGTGGCCAAACCTATGTTGCTTTATCAAGAATTAAAACATTAGAAGGATTATACTTAAAGAATTTTGATTTTACAAAAATCAAAGTAAATAAAAAAGTAAAACAGTTTTATAAAATATTAGAAGATTAGTCATAAAGTATATCTAGATTTAGTGTAAAAGACCAATCCATATTATTAAAATCAACAATTCTTCCATATTCATCCATTACTCTAATATGTAATTTTTTTATATCAACTGGTCCATAATATGATCTATTTGCATTTACAACATCACTATCATCACCTCTATTATAAAAACCATCATTTTGTAATAGATTAGTATAGTTAATTCTTGTTAGTATGTCTTTTGATAATGTAGAATCATTAAAATTAACAACAAAACCATTATTACCTGCATGTGTAAAATCATCAATACTAATATATAGATATTTAGGTGTATCAAAATTAACAATGCCTTCAGCATAAACTTTAGAACCCGGACCACCATTTAAAAAATATTGACCTAACCTAAATCCTAAACTCCATCCGAATTTAAGTGGTAATGGTGTTTGTAAATCAGCATTTCCACTACTATCTCTATTAAAAAATATTTCAACAGGAAAGGACGATGAATTAACAAAATAACTTTTACCATTTATGGGATCAATATTATAACTAAGATCAATTAAACCAACACTATTCATACTTGTATTAATTTGATTTATAATATTTGCACTACTATCAAGACTAAAAATTCTGCTAGAAAATGGTGTAAAATAATTTCCATTAGATATATCAATATTTATGTCTTGGTTTACACCAGCGACAGTAAAATGATTATTACAAGTATTAATAGAGTAAATAGTTAGTGGTAATTCATAAGAAACTAAATTAAGATTAACTACTTTACGAAATGTTTCTGGTAAATCAATATGAAAATCCGAACTTTTTGCATTATAATATTGATCTCTAAATCTACTATCTATATTAATAGTTTTTCTAATAGTTTTAGTATTAATAGGATTAAGATAGCCAGGCGGATAATAGCCTCCTTTACCCTCATAAATTCTTACATTTTTACCAACTAATGTATTAGGATTATGTATTAAAGGATTACTATCTGGTGTATCACTTACAAGATAACTAGTATTAGCATTAAAAGTTACATCAAAATTATTATTAACAATATTATCATTTTCAACTAACTTATTTTTAGCAGCATTTAAAAAAGTTAACATTCTATTTTTATCAGAAAAAGACATATTAGTATCATCAGATAATTTGAGTTGAATGTTAGATATATGTTTCTGTATTTGCTCATTGTCAGTAACATCATTTAAACCTAAAATTTCTTTAAGTTCTAAATTAGAATATTTTGTTGTATCTAAATTAAGTTTATCAAAGTTATTCATAATATAAAATATATGTTTATTTTTTAGATAGTAGTTATCTATATTTATTAATCTAACTCTCCATATTCAACAACTTTAAAATTATTACTTAAGATATGTTTACAGGTACCATTTTTTGAGTGTTGAAAAGCTGGACAAGTACACATTTCCTTAATAACTTTTCCATTTACACGAACTTGACTTCGTGTATAAATATCACCATTTGATCCATAAATGCCCCAACTTACTGTTTCTTCACTGTTATCTTCAAATACAGGATTTTCTGTCGTTTCTGTCGTTTCATCTAAAAGCATTGCTGCCATTCCAGCATAATTATGTAGATCAATTAGTGTATCTCGTAATTTTTCATCATCTACAAGTGTAATTCCTTTATTTGTAATATTTTGAAGTCTCATAATCTTATCTCCCATTCTTACTAAAACTCCCACAGTTCCATATGTTGCAAATGCATCCCCATAATCTTGATTTTTACGTCTAAATAATTCAAGTGCTTCACTCTGAATATTTTTTAGCTGTTCTACACGCATATTTGCCATAATTGATTTAATCTATATTTATAATTTTAAATCAATTTTATAACTTATGTTCGTCGTTTTACTGCACTTAACGAACTACCTGTTGTATGAATAAGACTAGTACTAGAATTATTTCCTTTTTGATACCACCAATCATTTGTTTTAATCATTGTTCTTAAATCTCGTCTTGCTGGAGTACATCCTTTTATCATTGGATTAACATCTGGTGATGTTACTCTAGGACAAGCTTTCAACCATGGATCAGTAGGTCTACCTTTACTACCACCCATGATAACTACAAATCCAGATGGAGGTGATCCATAAGAATTTTTATTGTTATTACTCATCTATATTATATATAGATAAATAATTATCTAGCTCCACCACAAGAGCTACATCCACCTCCACCTCTTACTATCATACCAGACGAACTTTTTGTATTAACAAATGATGTGCCTTGTCTAGGAAGAGGTTTGGCTCCAATTACTGGTAATTTAGTAGCAGTTTTAACAGTAGATGTATAAACATTTTTTCTAGTATTTGTAAAATTCATTTGTAAATTAATTGGCATATAAAATATATAAATAATTTAATAATTTTGAAGATTAAAGTGATATATCCAGATTTTATCACCTTCATTTATTACTATATCATCACTAGATTTACCTACTACACTAATCGGTGTTACTACATCATTCAAATTGTTAATAGTAGTAGGAGGTTGACTAAATAAAGTAATTCTAGCTCCGACTGCAAATAGTGGAACAGTTTCTGATTAAAGATACTGGTGTAAATTTATAAGACATGTTATTAATACTAGCACTATCATAAACTCGTTGTGGATTTCCAGTATCATAAAATCCTCGTCTATAACCCAATAATGGTAATGGCTGTGATTGAGTAACGCTAACTTTTGGTTTACTTAAAATAGTACCTTTCTTTTTTGATAAATATCTATCATAAGATCCGTGTTTTACATCGACACCTTGCCCACCAGGAGTCATAGCGCCAGGACGATTACCTGTAATAGTAGATCTTGTAGAATTACCTCTAGTAGGAACATTCACATAACCAGATATATTTATTTTTGCACCACCAACACTCATTCCAAATGCATCTTTCCGAACATCATGTCCGATCCAATCACCACTTCTTGCTGGTGTACTTCTATCACTCTGATTTCTAAGATAATTAGGATTTCCCCAAACACGACTGGTCATGCTAATAAAATTTTCAGGTGAACCCTTAAAATGAAGCCGACCTTGGGCAACAGTTACATCCTCAAGAGCGTCCTTAAATTGTGAAGCCGGCATTCTAGATTGATTCTGAATTCTTCTCTCTATTGCTACACTATCAAAACTAGTACATCCAATAATATTATTACTAGGATCATTTGAACCTTTATTTGCACATTTAAATGTTTGAATACAACCAGCACCTATTTGCGGAGTACATGGAGACCAAAATTTAAGACCATTAAGAGAACAATCACATAAATTTGTCATTACAGGCATTGTTGTGGCCATAATTATATAATATTATTATATAATAAAATTGAAAATTTAATTAACCTAAAATCGACTGTAAATGGCATTAAATGTACAATATGTCTGTAAAAATTGTAACAAAGAATACAAACGACATGGTTTTTATGCAAAACATATAGTACAATGTCAACCAGTTAAATTTACATTAAATAAACCTGTAAATATAGATAGTATAAAAACACCATCTCAATGTCAACAAACGCTAGAATACTTATTAAGTCATGTAGATGAATTACAACATAAAATGAGAGAGATGGAAAATGAGAGAAGAATCGAAAAAAAAAAAGTAGATATATTATCTTGGTTAAATGAAAAGTATAACCCAGAAACTAATTATAGTGACTATATAAGTAGTCTTGATTTAGATATTAAATACTTAGAGTCATTACAAGAAAATAATTTACTAACTGTAATAGATGAAATATTTAATAACTGTTTTAAAAAAACAGACAATAATATTTGTCTTAAAGCATTTACTGTAAAAGTAAATAAAATTTATGTATATACCGAAAATAATTGGAAAGAACTCTCTAACAGTGATTTAAAAGATCTTATGTCTAAAATACTAAAAATATTTCGCGAATTATTACAAAATTGGTATGAAAAAAATACAGCATTAATAAAAGATAATTTATCTGATAAATATCTTAAATTAGTAAAACAAGTAAATAATATTAATATAAATAACCCAAATTTTATAAACAAAATTTATAAACAATTATATGATATTTTAAAAGTACCTATAAAAATTATTGAATATGAATTAATATAAATTAGGAAACAATTTTCATTAATTCATCAAATTCTTTGTTAGTAAGTGGCTCAATCTCTTTTTTATTACTATTAAATATAGAAACTTTTTTATCATTTAATTTAATAGGCGCAGCATGAGACTCAGCCGCACCTACTAAAGCTAGGTACTCAGCAGCACCTAGTAAAGCTTTATTAGTATTATTAGTATTATTAGTATTATTAGTATTATTATATTTGAATACTTTATCAATAGTCTCTTTACTAGCAAATCTATATGTACCAACATTTAAAGTTGTAGTGTGTGAAAAGCATTTAAAGATTTTACACGCGTTATGCATATAAAACATTACTATATATATATTTTTATATTATTTATTTTTCAATTTTATTTTGTGTTATATATTATCCAAGCAACAATAGATATTAAAAAGCTTCCAAATTGATCAAGATATTGTAAACTATGCATTGCATAGTTAGCTAAAATTGGAAGATTATGATTATAACTCCATTCAATAACATTAGAAACATCTTCACTAACACGAGTAGCAACATTGTAATCAACATTTGCTAATTGATGAGCAGCAAAAACAGCAATTGGTCTAGGTATATTAATTATAAAGGTCATTAAATATATAAAAAAATGTAATGTTTTTATATATTTATTTATAAATATTTATTTATAAATTCATCACGAGTCATTATAGGTATATCTAGTTTTCTAGCCTCTTCGGCTTTTCCTGTCACTTCATCTTTGTCTTTTTTTACTAGTACAACAAATGTATTTTTACTAACTGAAGCATTATTATCAGCTCCAATCTCTTTTAATTTTTGAATAAGATCTTTATCTCTAAATCCAGTCATTACAATTTTTTTACCATATAATAGATGACTTTTATCTATTTCACTAGGTTCAGTTATTGTCAAACTAAGTTTACCATCTAATTTTGCATCTTTCATAAATTTTGTAAAGTCTGGAATATGTTGAACAAATTTCTCAGCAGTTTTCTTAGCAACACCTTCAACTTTTACTAGTTTTGCAATTTTCTCTTTATCACTCTCTTTTGCTACTAGTATATCAGGATACATATCTAAAATAGATTCAAATCTTTTATCTCCAAATCCTCTACCAAAACTATTTGATGCAGTCATTAATTCATATAGGGTTGCCTTTTCTAATTTACTATGAATTCCATCATATAATTTATCTGTTGTTTTTGTTTTAAACCCTGGTACTTTTAGAAAATCAGCTTTTGTCATTGCTAGTATTTTTGGAACTGTATCAAAGCCAGCCTCAATAATCTTTTTAATATTACCTGGACCTAATCCATCTACTTCAATATTTTTAAAGAATCCTAAAATATTTTTCTCTTTTACAATAGGATTATCTTTATCAACTACTAGAATATTTGTATGTGTAGAATCCCATTCATATTCTTCAGTTGGCATAAGTGGTTTACTTGCCGGTACAACAGTCCCTAAAATATGAGGAATAACATCACCACTTCTTATAATACTAATTACCGCACCTACTCCAATATTATTTTCTTCAATAAATTTTGCATTAAACCCTGTAGCATATTCAATCTTTACACCACCCAAAATAATTGGTTCAATTTGAACTCTCGGAACAAGATAACCATCTTTACTTGGTGTCCAAATAATATCTACTACTTTTACTTCGGCAATCTGATCAGAAATAACCATTTTAAATGCAAATGCATATTCAGGATTACCTTTTGGACGAGGATATATTTCATCATTAACAACAATTATTCCATCTATTTCATATTCATAGTCATCTCTCCATTTTAATAATATTTCTGATAATATTTCATTTGATATTTCTTTTTTTACATCAAATTTAACATGTTTTATATCTTTTGCACCTAAATCCAACATTTGTTGAAAAGGTTTCATCTCAGGAGATATCACTTCATATGCAACAAAATCAAGATGTTTTAAAATATCTTTATCTACCTTTTTTTTATTAACAATACCGGCAACAAAATTTCTTGGATTAGCAAAATCTTTTTTATAATATTCATCAAAATTCTCTTTTGAAATAATAATCTCTCCTCTAATAGCTATATTTTTATAATCTTTTTTAACTAAATATGGAATAAGATGACTAATATCCTGACCATAAATACCATTGCCTCTAGTGTACATTTTAACCCCATCTTTATTATTTACATACAGTGCACTAATACCATCTAATTTAGCAGAAATAACATATGGACCTTTATACTTTTTAGTCCATTTGGTTACCGCATCTGTTGTAGGTTTTATTTTATCCATCGACCATAATTCATATGGTAATTTTACTTTTGTCTTAGAATTTTCTATAACACATTGTGTATGCCCAGCCTTAGCCTCTTTATTATGTGGATATTTTTCTAGAATATATTCTCTAATAATATCGTACTCACTATCAGTAAATACAGGATCTTCATCGCAATAATATTTTGTATTTGCTAATTTAATTAGTTCAGTTAATTGTTTTTCTGTCATTGTTTTTAATACCGAAATTCCTTTCGCTTTAAAATTATCAATCATTTTAGTAGCACTGGGAAATAACTCAGTCGGTTTTTTTAATGTTTTATTTTTTTTCATCATTTCTTTCTTAACTTTTGGGGAAGATTCAAGCGCTTTTAAAAGTGCCTCATCACTAATATCTTCATCATCATCTTCAGATTCAATTGGAACAACAGATTCTTTTGATTGATCACCAAATAATAGTGGCTCTTTGACTTCTGTTTCAAGTTTTTCAAGTGCTTTTAGTAATTCTTCATCACTTTCTTCTTTTGGAGTTGGTTCCTTAATTGGTTTAAGTTGTCTACCATCAACTCTATTTTCTGGTTTAACATATTCAAATCCTAAGAAATTCAAGATAGATGCTTCTGTTGGAAAGTATTTATCTACCTTTTTTCCTTTTACTCCTTTATTCATATTAGAGAAACCATGTTCATTTAATGTATATCCAAGATCTAGTGCCTGTTGCCGTACAATAGTATTAAATAGTTTGCTTCCTGTAAAATAGAACAATGCAAAAGCATATTCATCAGGTGGAGTATATAAGAAATCTACTCTACGAATAGGACCATCTTTTTTAATTTGGACAAGTGTAAGACTTTTAGTTTTTCCTCTTGATAGTACCTCTGTAATAATTTTGTCTTTAATTAATAGATCAAGTACTTTATCAAATACTTCACGGTTATTATCATTATTAGTAATAATAATATCAATATCACCAGATGTTTTTGCTCCTCGTCGAAAACTTCCAACAATTTCAAAATCAGAATTTTTTGGTGCCACTTTATCAAATAATTGTTTAAATAATTCACCAAATTCTACTATCTCTTCGCGAGGAATTCTTTTTTGAATATCTTGATAATATTTAACACCTAATTTTTGTTTATCATTTAACATATCGATACCAGGCTTGTTTTCTAATTGTGCTATAGTAGTTATTCCAGCTTCTACAAGTTCTTTTGCTTTCTTTGGACCAATTCCATATATACCAGCTAATATATTAGCTGGGTCACTTCTCTCTCGTTCAAGTACACTAACTTTACCAGTTTTAATATATTCCTCTAATTTAGTTAATATAGTTGTTCCAATTCCAGGAATATCTTTCAACTGACTAATAGTGTTAATATCATCAGGAAATTTAATAATTGCCTCTTCTGCTTTTTTATATGCCCGTGATCTAAATGGTTCACCTTTTTTAATCATTAACTGTGCCAATTCATCTAATAATTCTATAAATTCTTCATTATATCTTTTAGATTTTGACATAGGTTTAGTTTCTATATTTTCTGGAGTGAGAGAATTTTTTTTCAATTTTTCTGCAGTGTGCGATAATTTTAATGTTTTATTACCCTGACTTGTTTTTATTGCTATTGGTTTTTTAAGTGTCTTAGACATATATATTAATAACTTATTTTACTAGTAAGTTATTAATTTATTTATTAAAAAATTTATTCTTCCATTCTGTAGTAAAAAGACTATCTAAATGCTTTACATGTATAATATTTTTTATTTTAATTTGTTCAGGTGGTTTTGGTATAGGTTCAATATTATCCATATTATATAATAATAATAAAATTAATCTATTTTGGCTTAAATTTTTGTTTAGTGCCGCCATTATATACATATGCATACCCTTCTTCTATAAGAACATTATTAAAACTAGTCATATTAGTATCTTCATAAATAGTAGCTAAGAGTCTTCCATATTTATCAAATTCGTGACAATCTAATATAACAAGTTTTCTATTTTTATCAATAATTGATTGTAATTCTTTTTTTTTATAATCTTTATCAATTTCAATCATTTGATCTGTACATAATTGAATAAATCTATTTCTAGATTTTTTTGCTGCTTTAATTTCTTCATCTCTAAATTCTACACTTTTTTTTGGTCTAATTTCAGGAGTATCAATACCTTTAAGTCTTACTGTATATTTAACTAACTTATTATCTAAATAAAACACAGCTCTACAAGTATCAGCATCATATACATTGGTAATTTTTGCCTGTATTTTTTTACCTTCAAGAGAGAAACAATTTATATCTTTATCTACACAATTAAGTAATATATCCATAGTATATTAACTAAATATATTTATAAAAATATTTATAAATATTTTATAGATATATAACTAGATGAAAGAACCAACATTTATTATATCACGTGTAACAAGAAAATGTCCATTTTCTAAAAAAATAATAAAACCAAAAACTATGTTGTGTCTTTTTAACAAATATCAATATAATAACTTTGTTACAGAGATAACAAACCTGTTATCTAGCAGATTACCAGATGATATAATTAATATTATAATAGATTTTACAAATTATAAAAAATTATTAAACAAAACAGGATTAGAAAAATTTGTGAATTGGATACCAAATAGTAGTGCTAATTTTCTCTCTACTATACGATTAAAAAATCGTAAAAATTATTTATTAATAGATACTAGTGATTCAGATTCAGATTCTAATTCTGATTTATCAGAAGAAGATTGATTTTTAATATGAAATGTATTATCTATTTTAATAGAGAGTGATGGATAACTAGGTACCCACCCATCACTAGCTGCGCCACAGCAACTTGAATTCTGGATTAGTAGTTTTTTATAATTATTATCATCTGCTTGAGTATTTTGTTTTGACATATACATATAAATATAAATATATCTATATAGTTATATTTATATGTATCTTTGGATAGTATATACTGGAGGAGCATTTGCTTTTATAGCCGCAATGGGAATTGGGTCTAATGATGCAGCTAATGCATTTGCAACCTCTGTAGGGTCTAAAGCATTGACTTTAAAACAGGCTGCAGGACTAGCAGTAATATTTGAAACAACAGGAGCTATATTAATGGGTAATCATGTAACAGATACTATAAGAAAAGGAATTGCAAATTATGAATGTTTTGAAGATAATCCAGATATTCTTATGTATGGATGTATGTGGGTAATGGTATCAGTTAGTGCATGGCTTTTTATTGCAAGCTATTTTGAAATGCCTGTATCTACAACACATTCTTGTGTTGGAGGAATGATAGGTATGACTATTGCACTTGCAGGACCAGATTGTGTAATTTGGTATAAAACAACAGATAGTTTTCCCTATATAGGTGGCGTTGGTGGTATAATAATATCTTGGTTTATATCTCCTATATTTTCTGGTATATTAGCATCAATTATTTATGGATTAGTTAGACAATTTGTATTACGACAGTCATATTATTCTAAAAGATTAATCTATTCATATCCTTTATTAATAGGTACAACATTATTAGTAAATAGTTTTTTTATAATTTATAAAGGAGCAAAAGGGTTAGGATTAGATAAAATAGAAGTAGAAACTGCAATAATATATTCATTTGCAGTTGCAGGTGGTGGTGCATTACTATCTGTACCTCTAGTACCAATTATTAGAAAAAGGGTTAATAAAAAATTTTTAAATCATACTACAATTGAATCTGAAATAGAAATGATAGAAAATAATCGTACAGAATTAAATATACATTCAGAAAATCAACTATCCACAGTAGTAGATATACATAATAAAGCCGAAAAATTTGATCCAAAAATAGAAGAAACATTTAAGTATTTACAAATATTTTCGGCTATATGCGATTCATTTAGTCATGGAGCAAATGATGTTGCAAATGCAATTGGACCTTTTGCAGCCATCTATACAATTTATAATTCCGGAGGAGATTTATCAAAAAAATTAGATATGGGAAATGATGCATATTGGATACTTGCAATAGGGGGTGTTGGTATTGCAATAGGGTTAGTAGTATATGGCAAAAAAATTATAAATGCAATCGGAAGTAAACTATGTAAAATTACTCCAAGTAGAGGAACTTGTATTGAATTAGGATCTGCATTAGTAATTATAACTGGTAGTAGATTAAAAATACCTTTATCTACAACACATTGTCAGGTTGGTGCAACGGTTGGAGTAGGATTATTAGAGAATAAATCATGTCATAATATTAAAAGATTAGATATTCATGGTGTCAATTGGTATATACTAGGTAAAACAGCATTTGGCTGGATAATAACATGTGTTGTTGTAGGTGTAACAACTGGAATATTAGTTGCCCAAGGTGTTTATAGTCCACCAGTAGCATCCGTAATTGATTACTATTTAAATAAAACAATAACTTAAAATAAAACACTAAAAATAAAGCACTGATATTTATGCACTACAAAATTATTAAAATAAAAAATATTTTAATAATTATTTTTTATGTCTTTTTATTATCTTGTATCACTTAATAGTGCTTGAGTCTCAGCTATAGAGGCTGCTATAACATCCCGGAGCTCCTGCTCCTCGCGTCGTCGCTCCTGCTCCTCGCGTAGTCGCTCCTGCTCCTGACGAGCCGTCTCACGAGAGGCTGCTATAACATCCCGAAGTTCCTGCTCCTCACGAACTGTCTCAGGAGCCGTCTTACGAGAGGCTGCCAGGGCGGCCGCCAAATCTGCGTCTTCAGACTCTACCACGGTATAGTGTGGCGGTCGCGGTGTTGTATCAGGCGATGGTGGCGGTCGCGGTGTTGTATCAGGCGATGGTGGCGGTCGCGGTGTTGTATCAGGCGATGGTGGTGGAGAGGGCGATGGTGGTGGAGAGGATGTACTAGGAAGTGACTGAAATGAACCGCTTCTTTTTATTTCTGGGACGTATTGATGTCGGTCTGGATCTATATTTCTTAAATCTTGAAACTCAAAACGTAAAGGATCAACTGATTCAAGATTACGCGATAATAATGGTATTATAGGATCATCATTTTGTAGTTTCCATTTTTTACTATTTATATCGTAAGATGGTTGAGTACTATTAAATGTAGTAAAATATGAAATCTGAGGCAATCGCTTAAAATAGTTTGTAATTATATCTGACATACCTCTATAAACATTTTGTAAACGGCTACTTCCAGACTGGGTTTCAATAAGATATGGCGTACTTCTATTACTTTTTGCAATAACAACTATGTGACTACTCGATAGTTTATTATACATAAATGTAATTACAAGTAATGTAGAAGCTCCATTGTTCATAATTTCAAATATACCTTGTAAAGCATTTTGTGTCATTATTATATTAGTAAAAAAATTTAGCTCGTCGGCAGGTTGCGTAGCCTGAGTAACAATGGGTTTTTGTTGAGTGGAGCCCAATCTCCAATAGTAAGGTTTTACTGAGGGGTAATTACGAAAATATAATTCTTGTATACTACCAAGAAGGTTTGCAATCTGTGGTGTAGTTAAATAGACTCCTCGATTAGTAGAATCAGAAATATAATTAACTAAACTTTTAGGAAAACCAATTTGATTTAGAGAACATGCTGTACAACTTATATTCTCTCCTGGCGTGCCGCGCTCGCCTATATGTTGAAGCTGTTCTGTTTGACGTGGGTGAATTTCAAATTGAATTCCTCCATTTAATAATTTACTTTTTTTTAATGTTTTTTTATGAAGTTTTTTTAATGTTTTTTTATGAAGTTTTTTTAATGTTTTTTTGTTAAGTTTTTTTAATGTTTTTTTATGAAGTTTTTTTCGTATCTTTTTTCTTTTAGTTTTAATCATTTAATATTATATAATAATTAAATATTTTTTTTTTATGCATATGAGAAAATTGATTTTTATGTATTTATTAATAATAGATATGTAATGTTATTTGTGACTATTAATATATACACAATAGTTATATTAGGAGCGGGATTAATTCCAGTTTCAAAATTACATAATAAATTATATTTCTTGCTAGGTAAAGATATAGCATATAATAAATGGAGTGATTTTGGTGGAAAATCAGAACGAGGTGAATCAAGATTAAGCACAGCTGCACGAGAAGGATATGAAGAAACTAATGGATTTTTAGGTAGTCAAGATAAAATAAAACAAAATATTATAAAATCAGATTTACCTATATTTAAAACACATGATAATAGACATAGTTGTTACTTAATGAATATAAAGTATAATAAAGAATTGCCTATGTATATGACAAATAATTATTATTTTATTGAAGATAATATACCACATGTTATTGATAATAATCATAATGGATTATATGAAAAAGATATTATAGACTGGTTTACTATAGAGGAATTAAAAAATTTTTCAGAGTTTAGAAGTTATTTTATAGATATAGTTTGGAAAATAGATAAAAAATATGATGAAATATTAGAAAAATATGATTAGAGCTTATGACAAAAAAGAGTTTTTAGAATATATTAATAAATTACCAGAAAATGAAGATATTTTTTATGGAGAAGTTAATACGCCATTTAGTTTTATAGAATTAATCCTATCTGTAATTCCTGAAAAATTTTATAAGAATCCAGATTTAAGGTGGTTAGATCCGGGATGTGGTACAGGAAATTTTTCTATTATATTGTATTATAAATTGTTAGATGGTTTAAAAGATGTAATAAAAGATAGTGAAGAGAGAAAACGGCATATAATAGAAAAAATGATTTATATGGTAGAAATCCAGTCTAAAAATATAACAGTTTTAAAATCTATTTTTGGTAATAATGCAAAAATATATCATGAAAATTTTTTAGAGTATATAGAGAAAGATTTTGATATAATAATAGGAAATCCTCCGTTTAATTTTATGGGGCAAATAAAAGTTCCAACCAGTAATAGTAATAAAAAAAATGATGGAACAACAATATGGCCAGAATTTATAATTAAGAGTATTTCTCTCTTAAAACCTGAAACAGGAATGTTATGTGTTTTTATACCATCTATCTGGTTAAAACCAGATAAAAAAATGATGTATAAGTTTTTATTGCAATATAAAATAGAATGGTTAAATTGTTTTACAAACACATTAACAAATCAAATATTTAAAGGAAAAGCACAAACACCAAGTTGTTTTTTTTTATTAACTAATAGAGTAACCGACAATATTATAACAATATATGATAATAGTATAAAAAAATATATATTTTATAAGCACATTACTAATAAACCAATACCAATTTTTGGTCAAGAAATTTGCAAAAAAATACAAAAATTAGATTTAGAAAATTTAAAAGTTATTAAAACAAATATGCCACCAAAAGGAGTTATAATATCAAAAACTAGAACAGAAGGGTATTTTTGTAATATAAGAACTTGTAAATTAAAAAATAATATACCGGAGTTAGAAATAGAGTATAGTAATAAACAGTTAAAATACGCAGATACTCCAAAATTAGTATTAGCACATAAAATGTATGGTTTTCCTTATCTAGATATATCAGGAAATTATGGTATTTCAAATAGAGATAATTATGTAATAATTAAAGATAATTTAAGTGATTTAATAAAAATCCAGAAATTTCTCTCTACAAATACAGCGCTATACTTATTTGAAACAACTAGATATCGAATGAAATATTTAGAAAAGTATGCTTTTGATATAATACCAGATATAAGTTTACTTAAAGATTTTCCAGAAGAAATAAATGATGATACAATAGGTGAATATTTTAAGTTTGATGAGTTAGATAAAAAGGCTATAAATAGTCTTCATAGTAAAAGATATAAATTTTTTATTTAATTATTATATATGCGTACAAGAAAATATAAAAAAAAAAAGAAACAAACAAAAAAGATTAATGGAGGAAAGCAGAATGCTTATGAATATGAGATATTGAAACTACAAAGATTACTAGATAAATATGGAGAGTCTGATAGAGTAAATCTTGAAGAACTTCAAACCAAAATAAATGATGCAATAATAAATTATATTATGAAAAGTTCAACCGATAAAAAAGAGATAATAGATAAACTAGAAGAAATATATAAGAAAACATTTAAAAAGAGAGAGAAAATTGAATAAAAAAACTTTAAATTATTAAAATATGTAAATGAATGTATTAGCGGTTACACATTTTAATAATTTAACTTATGGTGAAAATGAACGTTGGCGTAAAAATAAAGAATATGAGGGTTGTGTATATAATTGCCCAGTCTATATTAAAGATTCAATACCTATTAGTTATAAAATATATGTAATTGAAATGAATAATGAAACAAATATTATAACAGGTATAGGTTTAATTACAAATCGAGTTATTACAAAACGTCACAAAATCTATTCAGATAATAATTATAATAGATATACATATAGAGGAAAAAAACGAATAGATTCAAATTTACTAGATGAAATGACATTAAAATGTTTAGAAGAGAGAGTATTTACAGGGAAAAAACATTTAAAACGTTCCCAAGGTATTGCTGAAGTTCCAAAAGATGTTAGTGATAAATATTTAAATTATATTAAAGATTTATTTGAATTAGTCTTTTGTTAGTTCAGAAACATTATATTTCTTCTTTTCTAGTTGCCAAACATCATTAATATTAAGAACTGCTAAATTATATGTAACTGAAATTTTAGCAAAGCGTTTATTTGTATAATCTCTTAGATTATCTAATACTTCAATTTTTTCGTATAATGATTCTAGAAATTTAGAGGCCTCATCTATAGTAATCTTATGTTTACTCCCTAATTCTCTAGCATCATTATAGAGAGTATTGAAATTTTCAGTACCAACAAGATTTAATAATTCATAAATATGGAGTAGTTCACGTTCACGTTTTCTCTTAATATCACTTCTATAAACTTTATCAGCAAATTCATGTTTAGTAATTTCACTTAAGATATAACTAACACGTAGGGTACGGTTATCTTCTAGTGTATTTACATTAGTTCTAATTCTTGGTAAATCATAGAATGCAATATGTGAAATAATTCTATGAATATCATTAAGATATTTATAATATATTTCATATTCAGTATTATTATCAAGTGCTATCTTATCTGGATTACTGATAATGATTGTTTGTTTAACAACTGGTAGAATAGTACGGGTTAATTGATATACTTGAATAATACCACCACAAACAAGATCTCCAGGGTTTCGTGGGGCGGTTCCATTAAGATTATTTTCACGCATATATCTGTAATATTCTGGATTGTGAACACGTCCTGTATCAATCTTAAGAGTATTATAATCAAATGCTACGTGGCATTGTGTACACCACATCTGACTACAACCTTGAATTTTATGAATTCGAATTCCACATTGCGGACACGGTTTTGAATCTTTCTTAATAAATTCTGCACTTGCGACATTATCAGGATTACAAGTGTGTGGAATCTCTTTTGAAATTCCAATAACTTCTAGACAATGAGGACAAGTATAATTCTCACATAACTCGCATTTATATTGAGTAGACAAGAAACCACGACAACCTTCGTGTGGACAATTCATAATAAATTTACGACGTTCAGTTTCTTTACCATTATTATATGTACCATGTCTAATACGATGTATATTATTGTAGTGAACAGCATTAGCATCTTTAAGTTCTCTAAGTTCTTTATTTAATTCTAAAACTTTTGTTTTAATTTCTGCAATTTTTTCTTCTTCGCGTCTAATTTTTTTGGTTTGTTCAGCAAATATCATAGTTTCTGGAAGTTTGCTTAATTCTCGATCAACAAGTAGTTCTTTACGATGTTGTTTATATTCTTTTTCACAAAATGTTCTATTTAAATTTTTAACAAGAAATTGATCAGACCATACTTTTTTACAATTCATACAATTAGGATCTGATGTAGTTCCAACAAGATAAGTTCTTGTACAATTTTTACAAGCACTATACTGACAGTCTGCATATTCACAAGTAATCTTAGCACGTGTGCTTTGATTGTAATTTTCGCAGCAGATGTCACAGATTTTACTCATTATGTAGTATATTAATAATATTAAAATTAGTAAAAATCAATTTTTTTTTATTAATATTATTATTACTTTAAAATAAAAGTAATAATTATATAATTTATATTATGAACAATGTAAATTTAGATATTGATGATTATACAGATAATGAAATATTAGATATAGCAGAAATACCTCAAGATTCTTCTAGTGAGATAATTAATCAAAAATTTACACTATTAATTAGAAAATATTTAAATGGTAAAGATTATAAATTAGCTCAATTTTTTCATGATGCTAAAGAAAAAGTATTAAAAAATTTAATGAAAAAAGATGATAATAGAGATAATAGAGATACAGATGATGAAGTTGAAGCTGAAAAATGGTTAAGCAATTTATATCGTGATCCAGTAAATGAAAATCAAAAATCAAAAATTACAGACAGACGACATATAACAAGTATTTTTGATGATAATGTTAGACAAGTTATGTCACAAAAACAATTAGGTATAAATAATAACCATCCAGTTAATTTTATACAAGATTCACTAAATCCAACTTTAAGACAAGTAATAAAACATTACATTACAATAAATAGTACGCAGCGTTATAATTCTATACCTTTTGAAAATAATTTTTCTTCGAACAGTACATCAGCAAATTTTACTATAAATTTAAATAATCCAGTAAACAATATTGTTTCAATGAAAGTAGAATCTTTCAATATTCCAAATTCAATATATACATTTGATCCATTATATGGTAATAATGTTATGATGATATTAACAACACAAAAAGATCTAGATAAAGTAAATTGGGATAATTTTAATGAAGCTGAAGATGTATCTTGTTGTACTAGAGTAAATTTAACACCAGGAAGTTATAAAAACCCAATTGATTATGTTAATCAATTAAATTTAGATATTAGAAGATGTCAAGGAAATTCTAAATATCCATTATTAGGACCAGGCGAACCTGCTGACCCAGCCGTGGTTTGGAACCCAGCAGATCCTTGTGCAAGTGCAGATACATCTATAGGTGGTTGTTTTATGAGTTTACAAGCACATTTAGCAGACCCTCTCTCTTTATCACCACGAATAGTTTTTGTTAATACTAATGTAAAATATAATATTAAACTAATTTTTTATAAACGTGTAGGTTTAGGAGATACATTTTCCCCATTTGATAACTTTAGTGATTGTTCATTATGTGCTCCGCCATTGGAATCTAGATGTGGTAAAAGTGCAACATATACAAATAATTTAGGATATATTAGTGGCTATAGAATAGAAAATCGTATAGATACAAATGGTAATACTATATATTTAAATACTAATAGATTTGGAAGTGAGTTATCTATTGTATTAACAAAAGCTAGTAGTAAAGATGCTTATATAATTTTAAGTAAAATAAATACTTTATTACCTAGTTTAGATGGAAATATAACACCGGTATTTAGACAAGCTTCAGATGTGGAATTACCTGTTTGGATTGATAATATAGACGGTACTGGAAGTGTAGTTTTCCCCGATACACTTAATCCATTATTTGTTTTAAGTTATACTATGCAACAATATGCCAATGATATGTATAGATTACTAAATTTATATAGAGATGGTAATAATACTTCTGGTACACCAGTAGATGTTGATAGTTGTAATTATTATAGAATAGCGACTGTTCCATTAAATTTAATTGCATCAGAATATCTATTTATTTGTGTGAATGATTTTAATCAAAATAGAGCTGCAGAGGGAATGATTACAGTAGCCGAACAAAAACAAGTAATATTTCCATTACCATCATATAAAACTAATACATGGTCATCTAAAAGTAAATTAGAAGATCAAATATTAGATCTTAGTGCTGATATAATATGTGTTAAAAATAAAGATACAAAATTAGACACAGAAATATTTGTACCAACTTGGCCACAGCAATTAACTCAATCTCAAATTTATTCTTTAAATCAAATTAATTCTAATAATAAACAACAACAAGAATCACTATATGATATTACAAATATAAAAGATATACTAGCATCTATACCATTTCAAAATAATACAAAAATAGATGTAAGTGAGAGCAGTATTAGAGAGCGTCACTATTTTGGACCAGTAAAAATTGATCGTTTAGAGATATCATTAAGAAACAGTAGAGGAAATTTAGTAAATTTAAATGGACAAGATTGGGCATTTAATTTAGTACTAGAACAATTATATCAATATTAAATTATTATTATTTTCTTTAACATATATATATAATGGCAAAAGGAAATCCTAGTTCAGTTGGATATGCTAGAGGTACTATGGTATCTACACAACAAAATGCAAGAGAATATTTTGGCGGTAATTCAAAAGCAGGAATAGTATCACGAGTAGGTTTAAATCAGTGGACTAATGGTGCTGTTTCAAATTATGCAGCACCATATGCAGGCAATTCATTTATTCCTGCTTGGAAAGCAGGAGTTATGCCATCACCAATATATCCTGTTAATATGGCTAATCAGTTATCACGTATTGGTGTAGGTACAACCGGTGGAATGACACGTACACCAGCAGATGGTGTAAATGCTCAACAAAGAACAAATATGCAATTAAGTGTTAATGCTTGGAATCAGGTTTGGCCAGCAATGCCTATTAGAAGTACCCCTTCAGCATCAAGACCAATTCCATTTAGCTATTACACTCCTGGTAAACATTATCCCCCAGTTACAAATAAAGTATTAGTAAATACTGCTGGTCAAAGTGCTCCAGTAAATGTTACTCCACCAGTTACAGTTGCAATCCCAGATGGTGGAGGAACAGGTATTGCAAATGTTGTTGGTGATGGACCAGGACGTGCAGGTACATTAGTAGTTGGTACTGCAGTTACCGAACCATTTGGAAATTAACCTTAAATATATTAAATAGATAGTAATCGATAATAAATATTAAATAATTTAAATATTACATTTAATATTTATATAAATGTTAAAAAATTATCAAATTTTAGGATTAAATAGTAATGCATCAGAAGAAGAGGTAAAAAGTACATATAAAAAATTAGCACTTAAATATCATCCAGATAAAAATAATACACCAGAAGCAAGTGAAAAATTTAAAAAAATTTCCGAAGCATATCATAATATAATAAATAAGAAACCAGATGATATGAATATTAATAATAATATAAGAAAAATAACTCCAGAAGAATTATTTAAAACAATGTTTAGTCAAATGAAAATGTCAGAAGTATCTAATATAAATATATCTCCTTTACCATCGCAGACTACATTTACATCAAAATCAATTAAAATAATGGATCGAAAAGTAATAGAAACTATAACTGAAAAAAAAAATGGAGTAACTAGAACTAGAACAATAATTAAAGATCTTTAATTATTTATTATTTTTAACACGAATACCTTTAGGTTCAGTCCAACCAAAAAAGTATTTATAAATATCTTTATAACCTAATAACATTAAAAAAAAGTGATATACTCCTAAAGATAAAATAAATGATATAGTAAAAGTGTATAATGCTTTTACATATTCTGGAACTTCATCTTTTTGATTTAAAAGATTAAGTTGATACGAAATATTATAAGGAATAGTTCTTAATGTAAAAAGTATATAATTAATAGTATTTTGAAGAGTATTATGTTTATATTTTATAGGTTTTTGTTTACTAGAAAAAATAGAGCGTCGAACTTCGATTGCAAGTGTACTAATAGTCGCCCATATTAAGGATTGAATAATAAAACCTTTACGTAATTTTTTGTAATCAAGTTTAGTAGGTTGCATATATAATATTAAAATAAATTAATTAGTTTTAATTTTTTTTGATATAGAGATGACTGGAAATGTTTCTAGTTTATTTTTTTTAGATTTAACAGTATTTATTTTCAATGGATTAGAAACATTATTAATAATTAAATTGGGTAATTGCAATTTATTTTGTTTGTTAACTTTTAAAATTGGCGAAGGAGTTCGAGTACGTTTATTATTAATATTTACAGTAATTGGTGGTAAACTAGATGTATTATCAGAAGTATAAATAATTCCATCAAAAATGTAAGGCTGTTCCATATATATAGCCTAATAATCTAATTAATTACTTTAAATGTAATTTATTATTTTTAAGATATACTGTAGATTTTAATTTAGATATATATTTAGGTTTTTTTAATTCTTGTATGTAACGAACAGATGCTTTATGTGAGTTAGGTCGATAAATATATTTAAGATCAGGTAATTTAATTTTATAATTACTATAAAGTGATTTAGTTTTTCTAAGAATTTCTTCAGCATTTTTTTGTGTTTTAGATAGAATAGCAGTAGATGCAATAAAACTAGCAATTTCTAAATCGCAACTATTGCGTGGTAAATTTTCATATCTCATATTTTCAATATTAGAAATTAAGTTAAGATTTTCTGGAATTCTATTATCGGATATGATATGTTGAAAAATATTAGTATAAGGTAAATGTGTTAAACGAATTCTATAAGGTTTATTATTTATATTAAGTGTAAAAGTAACTTTATCAAGATCTCCAAGAATAGCATCACCATTTTTATTTAGAAAAATTTGAGCTGCTTTAGTATCAGCATGATGAAATTGTAATTTATCATATAAAATTCTCAAAATATTAGATATTTGTTTAAGCCATTTACATACTAAATCAATATCAATTGTTTTAGATTTGTCTAGATAATCTTCAAGAGAATTAAAAGTTTTATTTTTTTGGGTAAAACCAAATTTGTCAGATTCTAATAAATATTGTTTGTCAATATTACATATTTTATTATAATGTTCAACTTGTTGTTGTATAGTATTTGGGAGTGTATTAATAACTGATTGAATTAATAGGTTCATATTAAAGTTATCTAATTTAATAGTTTTATTATTAACAAGTTCAGTTCTATTATAAGTAGTAAGTTTTTCAGGTGGTGCTTTAAAAACTTTAGTCTTACATATTAAAATAGTTTGTCCAGATTGAGAGTTAGGAGAATGACATTTTTCAGAAATATTACATTTTTGATGTTTGCTAGTTTTTAGTGTAGAGAGAAAATTAGATAAACTAATAATAGGATTATTATATTTTTTACTTTTTTTATTAGTTCTTTTATTAGTTCTTCTGATTTTTTTAGTCTTCATATTATATATTACAAATATAAAATATATAAAAAAAATATATTTTATATATTTTGAACTTAAAGAAAATTTTTTTTTTTTTGCGTTTTTAAAAGTGAAATGAAATTTTTTGATTTTTGATAGAAATTTTTTAAAAATTCAAAATGAGAATTAAAAAAAAATCGAAAAAAAAACAGAAAAATGAGTTTACACCATAATGGTTTAAATTTAAAAATGATAAAATTTATTTGTGACCAACCATTTTTTTGTATTTTTATTAAAAAAAATATAAAGCGATTTTTGCGTCATCCAATATGGATGACAAATGGATGACAAAAAATCGCAAAAAATCGTAAAAAAATATTGTTGTAAAAAATGTGACTATTCTACGAATAATAAAAATGATTTTAATAAACATAATTTGACAGCGAAGCATTTACAGGATGACAAATGGATGACAGAAAAATCGCAAAAATCGCAAAATATATTTGAATGTAGTTGTGGTAAAAAGTATAAATATAGACAAGGGCTGCATAAGCATCAGACAAAATGTAATTATGTAGAAAATGCAGAAAATATAGATTATAAAGAGATGTTTTTAAAAATGATGAAACAAAATAATGTTTTGATGAGTCAGGTTACAGATTTAATTCCAAAAGTGGGAAATAATAATAATAATACAATAAATAATAAAAATAAGTTTAATATAAATATATTTTTGAATGAGGAATGTAAAGATGCGATAACAATGAATGAATTTATAAAAAAGATAGAAGTATCATTATCGAATTTATTAACAACCCAAAATAAAGGTATAAGTGAAGGAGTATCAGATATATTTATAGAGAATATGAATAAACTTTCTCTCCATGAGAGACCGATACATTGTACTGATGTAAAAGGAGAAATAGTATATATAAAATCAGATGATGATGGAGAAAAAGTAGGATGGAAGTTAGATGAAGATAATAAAGAATTAAAAGAAGCATTGCAAAAAATTAGCAAAGTTCAACAGCAAAATTTGAAAAAATGGACAGATGAACATCCAAATTGGGAAAAAGATCCTAATTTACAAAAAGAATATATGAAATTAGTAAAAAATGCAACAGATAATTTAAAAGAAAACAAGAGAGAAGAAAAAGTAATCAAGAAACTATGCAATAATTCTTATCTAAATGATAAAGAATAAATAATTTATAAATATTTAAATTATTTATTTAGACATTTTCGCAAGCAGCAGATTCAATAGTGACATCTTTATTTGGAACTTTAACATTAACAGCAGGAACTTCAAGATCATTCATTGGTTTGTAAACTTTAATTACAAATTCATCTTCGGCAACATCTGGAATAGCTTGATTTTCATTGGTGAAAGTTTTTTTAAATAGCGCAACGGAACCTCCCCCAAGATTAGGAGCTTCTTGTTGAAGACGCTCATATTCTTTAAGAGCCCATGTAGTA
>VMHT01180530.1_pt1 | contig 26172 bp, 26 predicted proteins | sample 4693611 | NCBI WGS metagenome assembly VMHT01 (sample SAMN12280063, study PRJNA550983) | marine metagenome | isolation source: seawater sampled from same location over 5 years 0.02-0.2 micron viral filtrate | place: USA: collected off the coast of southern California halfway between the port... ...
CACTATCACCAAGTACTCCCATGATGTCAACTAATAATTCATCAGCAGTTTCACTACCAATAAGATTACCTACTAGTGGTGCAATACGACTCATTTGATTCCTAGTTCTACTTCAGTCATGACTTTAAATTCCCATAAACGATCTTCACAGAACTCTGTTGCTGCTTTCCATTTTGCCTGATTCTTAGCGTATTCATATACTTCTCTTAAATAACTTTTTGTCTGTCTCTTCGGTTTCTTTGGTTTTGTTGTCTGTTTTAGTGGTTTAACTTCAATTAGATATCGTTTTATCTTACCTGTATTCTCTTGAACCTTGATATAGAAGTCAGGAAAGTATCTATGAACCTTATTATCAACAGGAGAACGATATGGTAATGCAATTTCTTCACTTCCCCACTCAAGTATTCTCTCATTTTTGTCACAATAAACCATGAATTTTCTCTCCCAAAGAGACCTATAAATAATGTTTGTAGGATCACCTTTATACTTTTTGGGATAAGAAGGATAATATTTTCCTTTATATGACATAAATAGAAATAACAATCATACTTATTTAGAGTGGCAGAAACACTAGTAAAACCATATAATATGTCAGCAGCCAATCGGATCATGGGTCCTTTGGCGCAAACAAACCATTTTTTGGTGTCACTTACATCACTGACACCTGAAGTTAATTCATACTTACAATCATATACGGATGCTTCTGATTTTAGAACTTTTTTAAGTCAAAGATCGGGAATTTTGTGTAGTGATGCGAGTTTACCTACAACTGCTTATGCAACAGCAGAAGTTAGAGATAACTTCATGGGCGTGCCACAGCAATATGCTCATACAAGAATTTACACTGATATTGATTTCACTTTTTATATTGATGACGATTATACTTTATTGAAAATATTTGAGGGGTGGATGGAATATATCTCAAGTGGAGCAAATGTTGCACTTAATCAACAAACAAAATCATTCTATCGTAGAATGAGATATCCTGACTCTTATAAATGCAATACATTGTATATAAACAAATTTGAAAAAGGTTTTAAAAGAACTATGAGATATCAATTTATAAATGCTTTTCCAAAGAGCATGGCATCAGTTCCAGTTTCTTATGGACCTGCTGATATATTAAAAGTCACAGTATCTTTCAATTATGACCGCTATATAGTAAGAGGTTAAAACATACCCTATAAATAATTTTACACAGTGAAATAATCATGCCTTTACCTAAGATTAGTACACCGTCTTATGAATTAACTCTACCTTCAAATGGGAAAAAAATAAAATATAGACCATTTTTAGTGAGAGAAGAAAAAATTCTTATCATGGCACTTGAAACTGAAGATCCAAAACAGATCACAGATGCAGTTGTTCAAATACTTGATTCTTGTATTCTTACAAGAGGAGTAAAAATTCAAAAACTTGCGACCTTTGACATTGAATATCTTTTCTTAAATATTAGATCAAAATCAGTTGGTGAATCAATTACAGTAAATGTGACTTGCCCAGACGATGAAAAAACATCAGTGGAGATGTCAATTGATTTAGAGACAATCAAAGTTAAGAAAAATAAATCTCATCAAGACACTATTAAACTTGATGATAATTTATCTTTAAAATTAAAATATCCATCAATGGATCAATTTATTGAAAATAATTTTGAAGTTGGTAATGAAACAATTGGAAATACTATGAAAGTAATCACATCATGTATTGATATGATTTACAATGAGGAAGAAAGTTGGAATGCTTCTGATTCAACTCAAAAAGAATTAGAAGGTTTTGTTGATCAATTGAATACGAAACAATTTAAAACAATTGAATCATTTTTTGATACAATGCCTAAACTTTCACATAAGATAACAGTGAAAAATCCTAATACGGGAGTAGAATCTGATGTCGTATTGGAGGGACTGGCAGCTTTTTTCAACTAGGTATGGCTCATACGAATCTGGAGTCATACTATAAAGTTAACTTTGCCCTGATTCAGCATCATAAATACTCATTGACTGAGATTGAGAACATGATTCCTTGGGAAAGGGAGATATATGTTTCTTTACTACAACAACATATTGAGGAAGAAAACTTAAAGGCACAACAACGTGGAACCTGATACAGTAAAGACACCTAAAATTAATAAGAGCACCTTTAAGATTGGTTCAGGTGATCTTGGGATGAGAGTCGCCAATAATGAAAAAAAGATAACAACATTAAAAAATATATTCAAGACACAAAGAATTGAAATAGGAGAAAAGATAACACCAAAAATTAATGTTTTAGAAGAATCATTAATAAGAACAAATGAAGTTTTAGGAAATATAGCGTTACAACTCAACAATGATTTTAGTAGGAGATTACAGGCAGAAAAAGATTTACTTCAAAAAGAACAACAAAATAAACTTGGTAGTAAGAGAGAAGATAAAGAAGAAAGATTAGAAGCAAAAAAAGTTTCTAAATTTGTAAAATCAACAGCAAGCACAGTAACTGCTCCTTTCAAAAATATATTTCAAAAAATATTAGATTTTGGAAAATTATTTCTAGCAGGTGTAGGTGTGAATGCTGCTCTTGCTTGGTTATCTAATCCTCAAAATCTTTTAAAATTTCAAGAAACACTTAAGAAAATAACTGACAGACCAATCATTAGTTTAGTTGCGTTTGGTGGAGCTGCATTTATTATTGCAGAGGTTATTGGAAAAGTAATTGGTGGGTTTAGAAAAGTTATATTTACTTTGTTAAATCCAATGACTTATGTTGATTTATTTACAGGTAAAACATTCAAAAACTTTTTACCTAAAATGCAAAAGTTAATACAAAAAGCAGGTAGAAATACCATGAAGGGTAAAGTATTAAAAGAAGTAGCAGAAGTTGGTATAAAAAAAGGTGGTCCTAAAATACTAGGTGCCTTACCTTTAATTGGTAATTTTATTGATATCGGTGCTGCGATCTATAGATTTAGTAAGGGAGATATAGTTGGTGGATTTTTATCATTAGGTAGTGCGATACCTGTTCTTGGTTGGGGTGTTGCTGCAGTTGACATTGCAAGAGAGTTTGGTGCATTTGAAGGTTCTATATTAGAAAAACAGAAAAAACCAGACAAAGAACTTGCTATGGGTGGAACTTTTGAAAAAGGTGAAACGATTGTAATTGATGAACAAACACCTAATGCAAAAAGATTTACGAGTATGCCATTTAGTGGTAAAGTTATGACTGCTCAACAAATGAAATCATTAAGAAGAGGGAAAAGGAGAAGAAGAACAACTATAGAAGAATTAAATTTACCAGACAAATATGTAGGTAATGATCAAACAATTCGTCAAATAGAACCTGGTGGAGATTCATTAGTTGGTGCAGCAGAGCATTTTAGTTCTATGAATCCGAGTGATCCATATCCTTCAGAATTTGCATTCTTCATGGAGGACATTGTATAATGGCAGTTGAAGATAGAGCAAAAGAATTAAATTCATTAGCAGAAAAAATTCAAGGTTCATTTACCAATTTTAGATCACAATTTAAATCTATTTCTAATAAAAGAAAAAGAATAAGAAGAAATATTACGGAGAGAAAAAAAAGAGATGCAAAATTAAAATCTTCATCATCATCTTTTGGAAAATCAATTGGAAATATAAAATCAAAAGTATTATCAGGACCGAGTTCAATATTGGGTAAAGTTCTTAACTTTGCTTCACTCTTATTATTTGGAGTCGCAATAAATGCCATTGCAGGAGTCAATCGTAAAGTTGATGATGACTCTAAGATGATGAAAGAAAATTCTGAAAATACTGGTAATTTTATTACTGGTATGGTTGCAGGTATACAAAACTTTATTGCAGGTTTTGGATTGATGGAGAAAAAAGTAAATAATACTTTTGATGATGTAGATAACAGTATTAAAAATGCAGAAAAAGAACTTCAAGGATTTAAAAGTGATACTGACAAACTAGATAATTTTAATTTATCAAATATCTTAACTGACAATACACAAGAAGATAATGATAGAGAATCAGAGGAGAAATCGATTGATTCAAGATTTAAGACATCTAGTGATAAATCAAATTTAAAAAGAAATGCGGATAAAACTGATAAAATCTTAAAAGATAAAGATATTGAGTTAGTACAAACAGAGGGTTTAACACCAGAGGATAAGAAAAAAAATACGTTTACAAAGAGACTTTTTAAAAAACTTGATGAAAATGAACTAAATATTGATAACTTGAAACTTGGTATTGAGTCAGAGGATATAGATGGTGATGGGGTAGATGAAAAAATTATTATTATACGACAAAGGGAGATAGTTAACAAATAATGTCATTAGCAGGACCATCAAATTATCAAGTTCTTCGTATGGAGAAATCTGACGAAAATAATCCACAATCTATTGGTGTTGAAGGAAAAACTATTTCTTTTAATTACTATGAGAGCATCTATTCACCAATGATAACTGCAAATGCAACCATTGTTGATACAGGTGATTCTGTTGTTGATAAAAGAGGTAATTTAGCAACGATAAAAGATGGATTTCCTCTTGAACATGACGGAACAGAAACTTTTAAATTTAAAATATCAAACGAAAATGGAACAATTACATCTTTAAAACCATTAGTTGTTACTGCTTCACCAGTTACTTTAGATCAATCTACTAGACAAGTTTTAACATTAGAATTAAAGTCAAAATTTTCTATTGAGAGTAGTAGTAATCCAAGATTGAGTTCTTATGGTATAGGAACTGTAGATGAGTCAGTGAAAAAAATATTAAAAGAAAATAAATTACCCTTCAGAAATGAAAACATCGAAAAATCAAGCACAGTAGATAAGATAGAAGGAAAAAATGAAACACCAATTGATTTAATATTTAATTTAAGTCGAAAATGTAAACCTGTAAAAGGTGCACCTGGCTTCTTCTTTTATGAAACTCAAGAAGGATTTAATTTTAGATCTATTGAAGGTTTGATTGAACAAGGTATGAATGAATATAAGGAAAATCAAAGTGTTCGTGATGTTCGCACTTACAAATATTTTAATAATCAGAGACAAGATTTAGGATCAAATGAAGATGATTATAATATGGTAAAAATGCCAATTTTAAAAAGAGATCATAATTTATTTAATGCTTTGAAGGCAGGAGTGTATAATGTTCGTATACAAACAAAAAATTTACTAACTGGTGAATTTAAAGATAATGTAGTAAATTTACTTGATAAAGATTCTAGTTATCTTGGAAGTAAACCTAAAAAAATAATCGATCAAAATGAAAATAAATTAGAAAAGTATTGTAAAACTTATAGTTATGTTCTTGCACCAGGTAATGTTGATGAAGGTGTAAGTGATAAGATAACAAATAGTCCTGCAGAATATGAACCTCAGGCTATGATGAGATATAGTATGTTACACTCTCAAGTGCTTGAAATCCAAGTTCCTTGTAATATATTACTGATGGCAGGTCAAGTGATAAAATTAGAAATGGAAAATGTAACTGGTGGTAATAAAATATTACAGAGAGAAAATCAACATCGAAGTGGTTTTTATCTTATTCTTCATTTAAGTCATCACTTTGATCCTAAACATTCATATACATCAATGACTTTAGCCCGTGATACCTACGGATTATATACAAGTAGCAAATAATGGATAGAAAAAAACCAAAAATATCAAAAGTTAATGATCGATCTCAGTATGGTAAAACACCACTTGAATCGTGGACAGGAACTGTTGTTTCATATGACGCACAAAAAGATCAACTTGAAGGTGGTTGGGGTTGGAGATATAAAGTTAGAATTATGGGAGAGAATACACAATCTGATACTATTACATCTGAAAAAATAGATTATGCATACTGTTTACTACCTACAACTGCAGGTTCTGGTGGTGCTTATAAGTTAAGATCCGTTAGAATTAGTCAGGGTGATTATGTATTCGGTGTGAAAGGTGGTGGAGGTCCAACAATTATCATGGGTGTTTTTCCTCGAACTTCTAAGCAAGTGCCTGGTTTTGGTAATTTTGAAAATCTATCAGGTTTTTATGGTTCTCTAAAAAATACTGGTATTATAAGTGGTGAGTTTAATGAACAGATAGGACCTGCAACACCAGGTGGTTCTGGTCTTGATCCAAAAGAATGGACTAAAGCAACTGCTAATGATCCATCAGAAAAGATAAAAGAAATAATTCCTGAAGCAGAAAAAGGAGATGAGATACCAATCGAGCAAACAGAAAAATATCAACCTGCAAGTGGTAAATTAATTGACCCTCTTGAGTGGGAACCAGAAACTTCTTTAAATACACCAACCATAGAAGCTATAAAAGATTCTTATGAGAAGGGAGAATTGAATATAGAAATTTATAAACAAGCACTTAGGCAAGCAACAAAGCAAGGTCTAGATGGGTATGAAAAAAATGTGGTTGATGAAATAATTAAAGGATTATGAAATATGATCAAAATAAAAATACCCTACTAAATAGTATGAGTAAAAAAGATTATGACTAGTATACCATTAGCAGTTAGTTTTGATTGTACTCCTCCTGAAAACGCATCAAAAATTCAAAAATCCTTAACTAAATTTTTAAATGGTGCATCAGGAAAGTTAGGTGGCGCTTTTAATATGGTTTCGGGTCTTGATACTGCAGTGAGTGAAATATCTGCATCCATGACTAGTCTCACAACAAGTATGAGTTCTCTTCTTGAGGATAAATTATCTGAGTTTGTTAGTACAGGTTTGATGGCAGCAAAGAATTATATTTTTAATACAATCACAAATCCTTTAGCTGCTATCGCACAAAATAATGCATTTTTAACAAGTGCATTTAAACCAATTGGAAGTCTTTTTGGTGCTTTTGGATGCCTTGGATCTACAATTCAAAAGGCATTAAAGAATACAATCAAAAATTTACTTACCAATATGATAAGTAAAGGATTAATTAATCCCCTTGAGTGTGCAGTTGAAGATTTTATTGGTACTATTACTAATAAGATAAGTAGTTTGATGGATGGAATCATTGGTCCTTTAATAGAACCAATTAATAAGTTATTCAGTATTATTGGAAGTTCCTTTGGATCGATCAAAGATGTTCTTGGAAAGGGTCTAAACATAGTTAATAAATTGAATGGTTTATTAAATTGTAAAGACAGTGGTGCTAAATGTCATGAGGTTGAGAGTTGGACTTTGAATAAAGGTTCATCAAAACCAGATAGTACGAAGAAAAAACAAAACTTTATAACAAAATCTATTGATGCAGGAACAAAAAAAATTGATAATATTAATGATAAACTTGATGATGCGATTGGTAATATTGATGTTCCTAGAATAGATCCAATTACTGGAGAGGAAATGGAGGTTACATGTAATGGAGGTAATATTTTAGATTGTGGATTGCCAAGAGTTGAGTTCTTTGGTGGTGGAGGAGAAGGTGCTGCAGGAGATGTAATACTTGGAAACTTTATTGAAGAACTTGATAAATCAATATCAGAAACAGAAGTTGTTGTAGATGGTGAGACACAACCTGTTGGTAGCATATTGGAAGACGTTAAAACAACTGGAGGTATTTTGGGTGTGGATATAACATATCCTGGTGAAGGATACACAAGTGAACCCCTTATCTCATTTGTAGATAATTGTGATCAAGGTTATGGTGCCTATGGTCGTGCAATAATTGATAAAGATCCAAATTCACCTACTTTTGGACAATTAACTGGTGTTCTTATGTTATCTGAGGGTGAAAACTACCCAACAGGAGAACAAACTGATGTATTTGTAGATGAAATTGTGGTTGAAAAAGGTGGTTCTGGTTATAAATTAAATGATAAAATAGATGATTTTGAAATTTGTGGTGTAGATGAAAATGGTTCGATTACAAAAGTATGTACAAATGATAAAGCATATCGTACATTACCATCTTTAGGAGTCAAAAGTTATACTGGAAGTGGTGCAATATTAACACCAATTATGACTCGTAAACGTAGACAGTCAGAAGTTATTCAAGTAATTGATTGTATTACACCAAGAAATAATATAGTTGGATATGTAAATGGAAAAGAGTATAATGGTCCTTTCCATGTGATGCCTAATGGACAAAAGATGACAGGAGCAGTTCATACTGAGAGTGATGATATAATTTATAATACACCCCAAGAGAGTTTGAGAGATGGATCACCACAACGTATTAGTTCTACGGAGGTTAATTTTAGATCGATTCAACAATTAGTTCAAGAGAGTGAACAAACACAAACAATAGAGAGCACAGATACTTACACTGATCCAGTAGATGATGCGATGGATATGGATACAGACATAGATCCAACACCACCAAGTACACCACCAAGTACACCACCAAGTACACCACCAAGTAGTGGTGGAGGTGGAGGATACGGTTATTAATTATGACAAGTAAAAGTGAAAGTAGAGTACTAGACGTTTTCGGACCTAATTTTCTTATTGAAACTAATGGTCCTGTGGGTGTTGGTGGTGGTATTGCATATCAAATTTATTCAGTTACAGACAAAGATTACAAGTGGCAACAGGCATTACATGCTAGTGGTCTTGCTACTATGGAAGCAGATGGTAGTTTAGAAATACAAACAGGATCAAAAAATAAAGAGGGGGATGTAAGTTACGTTGCGATGGCACATAATGGTGACATGGCGATAACTGCTGAAAATGGTTGGGTAAGAATATATGGAAGAAATATTGTGCTACAAGCAGCAGAAGAACTTCATTTACAGGGAAATACAGTCAAAATAGGAAATAAAGCAAATGAAACACTTGTTTTGGGAAGAAGAATAGAAATTGGAGATGCAAAAGAGACAAAGGAAGTTGTGGTTCCAAAAGGTAAAAGAATTACAAGAGAAAGTGGTAATATATTTCTTAAAGCTTCTAAAAATGGTTTATCTGGTATAGGTGCAGTACAGGCTGCTTTTATATCTCCATTTAAAAAGGCAGCACTCAAACCTGGTGAATTTACAGGAGGTTTATAATGGAAAGACCTACCGATGCCGATAGTCTATTTGAAGACGTATATATCTATGGGAAACTAAATTATGATTTTAAAAATGATGACTTAACCTTTGGAAACGCAACCTTTACAGGTGATATAAATCTTGATGAAATAACTTGTCGTAATGCAAATGTAACTGGGATTGCGACAGTCGGAACGAGTTTATATGTTCAAGGCAAATTATTTGATGGTGATGGTGATTTTGGAACAGCAGGTCAACTTTTATCATCAGATGGGACAGACACTGTATGGATAGATGCAAACACAACCAGTGTGGCAAATGCAAATAATGTTGGAACTAATGAAAACTCAACAAATGCAGATCAGTTTGTAACTTTTGTTGGTGCAAGTAGTGGCAATAATCCAATTCGTGTTGATGCAGGTGTTAAATATAACCCAAGTACAAACACACTCAAAGCAACTAATTTTTCTGGTGATGGTTCGTTACTAACAAACATTACCACTGGTCAACTTCAAGGTGCAGGTATATTTGTAACTGGTATGATTGTATTATGGTCTGGTGCTGCTGATGCGATTCCAACTGGTTTTGTTTTATGTGATGGTAACAATAGCACACCAAATTTATCTGGTAAATTTGTAGTTGGTTATAGTGCTAGTAATGGTGACTATGATGTGAATGATACTGGAGGTGCAGAAACTGTAACTTTAAGTATTGCTCAAATGCCTAATCATAAACACGATACAACTGTAGATAATACTAAATTGTTCCCCTCTAGTGGTCAAACATCAATAGGTTATGGTGGTGCTGGAACTTATCCTGCAACTACATTTTCAATGAGTAATACTGGTGGTGGTGGAGCTCATGAGAACAGACCACCATACTACGCACTTTGCTACATTATGAAAACCTAATTGACACAATTGGTGTTCTAGTATTATAATATAAATATTATGGTTCTAAAAAGAAAAAATGGACAAAGAAAAAAGTCCGATGGAAAGATTGCATGATGATATTCGTCAAGCAGTAAAAAAAATAGAGGACGATATGGATGATGAAATGGTACGCATCCATACAATTGAGAATGATGACGCAGGCTAAATAATTTACCTGCGTAAAAATCTGTGTACAAACTCTCTACTAAATTTTGCTGGTATGATGACAGTAAAATCATCGTAAAGATGTTTTTCATCAATGGACTACCATTTACTTTTGATGAATTACCATTTGGACACACATGGGATGAAGAACTCTGTAGTGTAGCAGACGAAAACCCTTGTTATGACCCAGAATACATGTATAAAGCATATGGGTATTTGATGTTAGAAGAATTGCACCCTCTATATTTTCCAGTTGAGTTGGAAAATCCAGAACTCTTGCCTGATGATTTAGAGTATCTCTACGAACAGGAAGAATCTACCTAACTAAATAGATCATAGGAATATTTTGTCAAAAATAAAGCGATGCCTCTTAATAAACTAGAGAATTTTATAAAGAATACCGAAGGTCGTATTCTTTATGTGAATCCAAATGATATTGACTCGACTGATGCGATTACGAATCAGGGTAATTCACTAGCGCAACCATTTAAAACAATTCAAAGGGCTTTACTTGAGTCTGCTAGATTTTCATACGTACGAGGAAAAAATAACGATTTAATAGAAAGAACAACAATATTAATATATCCTGGTGAGCATGAGATAGATAATAGACCTGGTTTTGGAATCAAAAATGTTGGTGGAACCGCAACAGCAGTATCACCCTCTGGTTCAGAAACAGCAGCACAAACAACACTTACATTAAATTTAACCTCTAATTTTGATTTAGATCAAGAAGATAATATACTTTACAAATTCAATAGTATTAATGGTGGTGTAATTGTACCTCGTGGCACATCAATCGTTGGACTCGATTTAAGAAAGACAAAGATAAAACCAAAATATGTTCCAAATCCAACTGATTTATCAGCACCTGCGACTGCATTATTCAGAGTTACTGGTACTTGTTATTTCTGGCAGTTTTCTATTTTTGATGCTGATGAAAGTAAGGTAGTTTATACTGATCCTGTAGATTTTTCTGCGAATAATCAATCAATACCAAGTTTTTCACACCATAAACTAACTTGTTTTGAGTATGCAGATGGTGTTAATAAAATTGATAGATTCAATTTAACAGATTTAGAAATTTATTATAGTAAACTATCTAATGCGTTCAATATCGCATCTACAAGAGATATTGATCAGAAGTTCCCAACTTCAACAGATGGTTTTGCAGCACAAAGACCAGAATTTGAGATTGTTGGTGCGTTTGCTTCAGATCCAATTGCGATTTCCGTAATTAAATCTGGTGATGGTAGCACAGCGGGGACTGTTGTTACAGTCACAACATCAACTCCACATGGATTTAGTAGTGGTACACCAATTAAAATCAACGGTGTATCGTCGCCAGAATATAACATATCAACAAAAGTAGCAAGTATTCTTGCAGAAGATGAGTTTACATATCTACTACCATCAGTTCCAGCAACTTTACCAGCAACACCAACTCCAACAACAAATCAAACAATCACCATAGAAACTGATACAGTTACAGGTGCATCACCTTATATCTTTAACGTATCACTTCGTTCTGTATTTGGAATGAATGGTGTTCTTGCTGATGGTGCAAAAGCAACTGGATTCAAGAGTATCGTTGTAGCACAGTTCACTGGTGTATCTTTACAGAAAGATGATCGAGCATTTGTAAAATATAATCCATCTTCAAGAAAATTTGAAAGTATTACAATAAATCTAGCAAAGGGTGCATTACTTCCTAAAGAATCATCATCACTAGATGTTAATAAGGTTTACCATTTGGATACTAACGCAGTTTATAGAACTGGTTGGAAAACTGCACATATAGCGATGAAGAATGATGCAATCATGCAGATTGTGTCAGTGTTTGCGATTGGATTTAATCGTCACTTCTCTGCTGAATCTGGTAGTGATGCATCAGTTACGAACTCAAACTCCAACTTTGGACAGATTTCTCTAACATCTGATGGATTTAAAGAAACTGCATTTAGTAAGGATGACGCTGCATTTATCAGTAATATAATCACACCAAAAGCAATTACTGATACACCAGTAAACGTTGATTGGCAATCATTTGATGTTGGATTAACCACAGCAGTTGGTATTTCAAGTCACTTGTACCTATTTGGATTTAATGATGTTGATGATAAACCACCTGTTGTAATTCAAGGTTATCGTGTTGGTGCAAAAGAAACTGATGTAATATCAGTCAATACTGGAACTGTCAAGAACGCATCAATCGTGATGAGTGATAATGTTGTGAGTTCTGCATCGACTGTTGTTACTGGTACAAATATAAGTAAAAAGACATTTAGAGTTGAATCTGGTCCTTCATTCGTACAAAATAATTCTGCAACATCTAATATCTTTACGATTGGAACTCATACAATACAAACAGGTGAAAAGGTAAGATTATTCAGTGATGATGGTGATTTACCAGAAAATATAGAACCTAATACAGTTTACTTTGCGATTAGAGTATCAGCAACAGAAATTAAGTTAGCATCATCTGTTACTAACGCAGAAAATGGTGTTGCAATTACAGTATTTAAAGGAACAAAATTATTCATAGAGAGTCGAGTATCAGATAAAACATCAGGTGATATTGGTTCACCAATACAGTATGATACTGTCAATAAAAACTGGTTCTTACATTCTCATACTACGAACGATATTTTTACAGAATTTTCAACTAAAGGTGTTAATGAATTAGGTTCTAAGAGTAATGTATCATTTATCTCAAGGACTGTTGATCCACGTTCATTAGATGAGAGGTTATATACTGTTCGTGTTGTAGTTCCAAAAGAGGCATCAAACGCAAAAGATCCTAATGATGGATTTGTTATTCAAGAATCAAGTAGCACAGGAGCAACTGCAAATACTGATTTCTCTGCATCAACAATTACAGCATCAGATGTATTCTTTGAAAGAAATCCAAGATTTATCAGTACTTGTTCCGCATCAGGTAGTACAATATCAGTCAGAACTGAAATACCTCATAATTTAAATGTGAGTGATAGAGTTAATATTCTAAATGTTAAGAGTTCTGCAAATACTACAGGTGTTGGAAATTCAGCATATAACGGAACATTTACAGTCACAGCAATATCAAATGATAAAGAGTTTCAATACTCAACCACTGATGTTGATGGTAAGACACATACTGCAGGTGATTTTACAAGTGATACTGCAACTAGATCGATTGATTTACCAAGATTCCAAAGAAATGATTTACAATCTAATCACTACATTTATCGTAGTGAAGTAATTAGTGAATACATTAAGGATGTTCAAGATGGTATCTACCATTTATTTGTTTTAAAAGCAGACAATACTATTGTCGAGGAGTTTACAGATCAAAAATATAGTCAAAATGTTACTGATTTATATCCACAACAAGATAAAGATAATGAAAATGATAATCCACCAGCAGCAGTTTCTTTTGCAAAAAGAGATCCAATTGGTGATGTTGTAACTAATAGCCTTAAAAATAGTATTACAAGAGAATCTACTGATAAGTTACTACAAGATTTTGGAACAGGTTTAAAAGTAACTGGATTTGATTCCACCACTGGTGTTACAACAATTACTTTTGATAGAGAACATGGATTAAGTGGAATCGTAACTTATTCTGACTTTACTGGTGGTACTGGATATACAAATGGAACATACCAAAACGTTAAGTTATTCAACACAGGAACTACCACATGGGATGGTGCAACTGCCAGAGTTACAGTTTCAGGTGGTTCGATCACAAACTTTGATATTATTGATGGTGGTTCTGGATATGGTGCAGAGAAATTAGAATTTGATCCTACATCTATGGGTTCACCAACTATCGGTGCAGCTGCGACATATACATCTGTTGGTTTATCTACAAACGTAGGTGATGTTCTTCAAGTTACTGGTATTGGAACTATCACTGATGGATATTACAGAATCGCATCAGTTCCCACAACTAAAACAGTTTCTGTTGCAACTACAACAGGTGATCCATCATTCTTATCTGGTCAATTTGCAATTAATTTAGGACCCGCTGTTGCAATTTCATCTGATGATTTTGAATCTGTAAGTGGTGTATCAACATTTACTTGTAGTTCTGCTCACGGATTAGTAATTGGTAGTCCATTTAGAATTATTGATAGTTCAAATAATAAACTTGGTGACTTCACAGTTAAAGAAAGAGTTGGTGTTAATACATTCTCAGCAAAAACTAATGCTGATTTAAACGGTGCGTTTGTATTACGTCATGGTATGAGTGCTGCTGATGCAACTTCTGATGAAGGTAACGAAAATCTTGGTACTAGAGGTTTATCATTCTACGATAATGAAACACTTACATTACAGGCAAACTTAACAAGTGGAACTGCTGTTCAAGTTGCAGTACCAAATGCAGGAATTGGAACTGCACTTAGATTCCCTCTTGGTTCTTATATACAGATAGATGGTGAGATAATGAGAGTTACTAGCTCTGAATTATCTGGTTCTTTGTTAAATGAAATAAATGTTGTTCGTGGTGCTTTAGGTAGTAGAAAATCAAATCATGAATCTGGATCACTAATCCGAAAAATCAAACCAATACCAATTGAATTTAGAAGACCATCAATTATTCGTGCTTCTGGACATACATTTGAATACATTGGTTATGGTCCTGGTAACTACTCAACTGGACTACCACAAGTGCAAACCAAGACATTATCAGAAAGAGAGGAGTTTTTAGTTCAGTCACAAGAAAGATCATGTGGACAGGTTGTTTATACTGGTATGAACAATGAAGGTGACTTCTTCATTGGTAACAAGAGAGTTAGTTCTGCAACTGGTCAGGAGAAAACATTTGACGCTCCAGTTCCAACAGTCACAGGTGAAGATCCATCAAGATTAAGTGTTGTATTTGATGAAGTTGTTATCAAAGAAAGGCTCAAGGTAGAAGGTGGAACATCAAGAACAATCTTATCACAGTTTGATGGTCCTGTTGCATTTAGTCAAGATGTTAGATTTGATGCAATTACATCATTCTCTAAAACAATTAATCTTACACAGGGAACACAATCAACATCAACCACAACAGGTGATCTAGTAATCTCTGGTGGTGTTGGTATTGCGAAGAGTGTATTCATTGGTGGTAACTTAACTGTATCTGGCACATTTAATGGTGGTGCAGTTGACTTTGGTAACATTCAAATTGCAAAAACAACTAACAATACCCTTGATACCAGTGCTGGTAATCTTGTATTAGATTCTACAGGTGGTTTAGTTGATATTAATGATAATGTTGATATTAGTGGAACTCTAGATGTTGATGGTAATGTAACTCTAGGTAATGCCACAAGTGATGCAACTACAGTATCTGGAACTCTTGCAGTCAACTCAACTACAAACTCAACCAGTAAAACAACTGGTGCATTAACAGTCAGTGGTGGTGTTGGAATCAATGATGATCTTCATGTTGGTGGAGACATAACTGCATTTGCCTCTTCTGATATTAATCTTAAAGAGAATATTAATGTTATTCCAAATGCACTAGATAAAATCAATGCAATTAGTGGTAACACATTCACTTGGAAAGATAGTGATAAAGGAGAAGATACTGGTGTAATTGCACAAGAGATTGAAGCACTTGGACTACCAGGAGTCACAACTATCAGAGATGATGGTACAAAGGCAGTTCGTTATGAAAAATTAGTTCCCGTATTAATACAGGCAATTAAAGAACTATCTGCGAAAGTAGATGCACTCTCATAAATAACTAAAAATACTACGAAATGGCGAATATCAGAAAATCATTTAGTTTCCGTAACGGAGTACAAGTTGATGAAGATAATTTTATAGTTAATGCTAACGGCTTGGTTGGTATAGGAACTTCTATACCTACTCAAAATCTTGATGTTCGTGGTACAACAAAGGTAGTTGGTTTAGTCACAGCATCAGATTTGTTTATATCTGGTGTTGCGACTGTTACTGAGATTCAAGTCGGAACTGCAATAACAATAGCAAGCGGAGTTATAAGTGCTACATCATTCTTTGGTGATGGTGCAACTTTATCTAACTTACCAACATCACAATGGACTGATGTTGATGTAGGATTAGGATTTACTTCAATACATTCAGCAGGTAATGTTGGTATCGCTACCACAGATCCAAGAACAAGTTTCCAAGTTGGTGGAACGCCAGGTGTTGCAGGTAAATCAGGAGTCGGAATAAATTCAATTGGTAATATTCATGCAACAGGTATCACAACCTCTGCTAGTTTTGTAGGTCCTCTCACTGGTAGTGTTACTGGTAATGTCACAGGAAACTTAACTGGAGCAGTTACGGGTAATGTCACAGGAAATATAACAGGTAATGTTGACGGAAATATAAACTCAACTGGTCTTTCTACATTTGCAACACTATCAGTCACAGGTTTAGTTAATGTTGGAACTGCTGCCACATTTAACACAGCAGGTCTTGACGTAACTGGAGTCACTTCATCTACGAGTTTTGTTGGTGCTTTAACTGGGGATGTTACAGGTAATGTTACTGGTAATCTCACAGGAGATCTTACGGGTGATGTAAGTTCTGGTATTACTACCGCAACTACAGAGTTGAATGTTGGTACGGGTGGAACTTCATTAACTTCATTAAATACAGGTAAACTTGGAATCGGAACTGCAATTCCTAGCAAAGATGTTACTGTAAAGAAAGAAGCAAATACTTCTGTTGAAGTTGTTTCAGAGAGTGGAGTACCAAATATAAGTATTGGATTGACAGGTCAAACTAAAAATAAAGGTATCGTAAGATTTAATAATGATGCTAATGCTTTTGATATTGTTAACAATGATACAGGTGATCTTAATTTTATTTTAGATGCAGATAGCAATAGTGGAACTGGTGATATAAGATTTATAAAGACAACTTCCGAAAAAATGAGGTTAACAAATGATGGAAAATTGGGTATCGCTATTACAAATCCATCACATCAACTTCATGTGGTTGGTACATCTACTGTCACAGGAAATGCATTTGTTGGTGGTAATTTATCAGTTGGTGGTACAATATCTGGACAATTAGCATTAGGACAAACTTTACAGGCAAATATCTTTACCACTTCGGGTGTGTCTACGTTTGGACAAGTTAATATATCAGGACCAATCGGATTTGGATCAGCAATACCTGATGCTGATATTGATTTTAAAACTGCAACTGCTGCGTTTGCAAAAGTCGGTATAGCTACCACAAACCCTACAGGTGCTTTTCAGGTAAAAGATACCGCATTTATTGATACTCTCGGTATTAATACAACAACTATTCAATCCGCATCTGGATTTGATTTAGGTAGATTGCAAATAGTTGGTAGTAAGATAGGACTTTTCCAAGCTTCAATTCGTTTAGATTATGATAGATTCTCTCAAATTGGATTCGGAACATTTGGCGCACAAGAAGACCCAGAAGGTGTATTAGATCTAAGTAGAGCAGGTGAGAAACATCCAACACCTTGGTTTAAATTGCCAGAAATGACAACTACGAGAAGAAATTCGTTGACATCTGACTTTAATAATAGTGGTATTACTACTAACTCAGTGATATATAATACTACAAGTAAGAGAATAGAAATTTATCTTGCAACACCAGGTTCCGTTGCTGGTAATTCTGCATACTGGGTTGGTGTTGCAACGGTCGCTTAATTTATGAAAAAAATTGTTATTGTTGGTGCTGGCACTGCTGGATTGGCAGCTGCGGCTATGATGAAAAGTTATTGGAAAGACAAAGTTGATATAACTTTGATCTATGATAAGAGTCGAGGAAATATATCAGTTGGAGAAAGCACTACCCCAATCTTTAGATTGTTGTTAGGACATCTTGGTGTGTCAACAAAAGATTTAATAAATGATATTGGTGGTAAAGCAACTATAAAACTTGGTATTAAGTTTAAAAATTGGATACCAAATACAGAGTATTTTCATGGTTTTGCAGAGATAGAGAGAGGAATTGATACAAATACAAGTGCAATATATTCCATACCAGCAGGAGAATTTAATGGTGGTATGAATTATAATAATGCAAAAACTACCATACCTAACAAACCATTTGAAGATTATGATTATGCGATGCACATTGATACAAAAGTATTTTGTGAATACATCACAGATAAATTAAAAGATAAAATTAATTTTGTTGATGGAGTTGTTAATCGAGTGCGAGTAAATCCTGAGTGTAATAAAATTGAACATATAGAATGTTCAACTGGAATATATGAAGCAGATTTATTTGTTGATGCATCTGGTTTTAATGCAGTATTATTTAAACATTTGAATCCTATATGGAATGACACATCTGATGTACTTCCAATAGATCGTGCAATACCACAACAAGTTCCTCATGATTTTAAAGAGACACCCTCATTTACAACTTGTGAAGCAACTAATAATGGTTGGATATGGCAGATACCAATAGGAGATAGATTTGGTACAGGATACTTGTATTCATCTAAATTTACTACAGATGAAGAAGCACAAGAACAATATGATAAATGGCTACAAGAAAAGTTTAACGTAGGATTAGAAACTGATCGAATTATAAGATATAAGCCTGGCTACTACGAGGATTATTGGATTGGTAATTGTCTTGCAGTTGGACTGTCAAGTGGATTTATTGAACCATTAGAAGCAACTGGTATTCAGATTATTATACAACAGATACAAGAGTTTATGATTGTTAATTCTACATTTAAAAATTTAGAGTACAATCGCACAATCTTAAACAAAGGCAATCGTACACTTTATAAAGATATTATAGATTTTGTTGCACTACACTATTGTACGAATCGAACTGACTCTGCATTTTGGAATTATATGACATATAATAAAATTGATTGGGTACGAGATTTTGAAGAGAAATGTAAAGAAGAGTTTTTAGACGCAAGAACTTGTTATAAAGAAAAAACTTTTTGGGGACTTGATAGTTTTATACAAGTTTGTTATGGACTTAAAATGTTTAATCGAGAATCAATTAAAAACTTCTTATTGTCTAAAATTGATGGGATCGAAATTTTTAGAACAGCAGAAGCAGAACACCAAGCACTAGAGAGTGAGAAGAAAAAGATAAAACAAATTGCTCATAAAAAAGTTTTAGACCACATTATGAATAAATAAAAGAAAAAGGTAAAATGGGTTATTACATCAAGAAAACAGGATTATCTGGAAAAACAGTTTACTGGACAGGTGGAGTTCATTGGTCTGATGATAGTTCAAATAAAAAAACTTATGTCAATAAGTCAACAGCAGATGCAAAACTTGTTAACACTGATGGTAAGAACGGTGGTTGGACAGGTGCTACGGTTGTAAGTGAATAATGGCTATCTCAGTTACTAAATCAGGTCCTTATTTCACATCTGGTGCGATAAGTTTTAGTGCGATGAGAAATACATTTCGGTTGAATAGTCCAACTGGATCTATATCAGCGTCTGAACTTTTAAGAAATACTGATGTAACAAATACAGATCCAATATTACCTGATGCAACAGAGAATAATGATGTTGCAACTTCAACTGATTGGAAAACATCACAGATAAGAGATAGTATTAAATTTTATAATGTAACACAAACCGATACAAATGTAAATCTAGATATTGATGGACTCTCATGGAATAGTAATTTAAATAAAAATATAGTCAAAAAAATGAATATTGAAGGTATTTGTGGTTCTAACACTACAGGTACAGCAGCTGCTTTGATGGATGATACTGCACATAATTTAACAATAGATGTGAGTGGAGATATATTTGGTTGTGGTGCATTAGCAGTAACTGATGACAATAATCCTGATGGTTTAGATGGTGGGGATGCACTCGATGTCATTACCTCTGGTAATAATGTTAAAGTTAATGTTCAATCCACTGCGAGAATTTATGCAGGTGGTGGTGGAGGAGAACATGGAACTGAAGGTGCTACTGGACAGAGTGGAACTTGTTTTGATTATATCTTTCAAAATGTAAATAGTGGTTGTGGATTTTGTGGAGATTGCAGTAGTTTAGGTGCAGGTTATAGTAGAATAGGTGGATGTAATAGTGGTTCAGGATGTAATTGTTCAGGATGGGGTTGGTGGTATGGATGTCGTAGTCGAAATTTGAGTGCTGCACAATGTCGTAAACAAGAAAATACAACTGTAGCAGGTGGAACTGGTGGTGCAGGTGGCGATGGTGGTCGTGGTCGTGGATATAATTATCAATCAGGTTCACTAGCAGGTTCTACTGGTGGTGGTGGTGAAGCATTTGTAGGTTGTGGTGGATTCACAGGTACAGTAACATCAGGTGGTACAGGTAATGATGGAGAAACTGGAGGAACTGGTGGTGAATGGGGTGAAAATGGTGCTAATACCAATGACTCAGGAGATGGAGGAACATCGGGAAAGGCAATAGATAGATCGACAAATGTTTCAGTTGGTGGTATAATAAATTCAAATACAATAAAGGGGTCTTATTAACCACTAGATTTTATTATGGGAAAATTTCCTTCCTTATCTGAACAATTTAAAAACCTACGAGAATCTTTCCACCATAACTTTACATACCTCGTTAACAAACAGTACCGAACAGAACAAGATTTACTTGTAAATAATGAGATATATGAAGAACGCTTGACTATTTGTAAGGGATGTGATAGATTTGATAAAGAACAAACTAGATGTATGGAGTGCGGTTGTTTTCTTATGATAAAAGCAAGACTTGTACCCGAACTTTGCCCACTAGGGAAATGGAAAGATGAAACTTCTAATAAAAGATAGATTTTTTCACAATGCAGATGTTTTAAGAAGATTTGCATTGAGTTTCGAGTATCAAGACAGTTCAAAGATATTAACAGATGTAGGTTGGAGAGGACATAGAACAGAAGAATTTGATTTACTAGATAATAAAATTATAAATGAAGCAAGTCAAAATATATTAGAGACAGTATCTAAATTCTACAATTTAAAAGGATATTCAATTACATCACATTTTCATATATCTACAGAAAAAACAAAAAAGACATTAAATGATTTTGATAATGACAAATATCATAAAGATCAATGTGAATATGCAGGGGTAGTATATTTAAAACCAAATCCCCCTAGAAGAACTGGAACATCATTACTTAATGGAAAAGAAAATAAAATTGTCAATATAAAAAATAGATATAATCGTTTACTCGCTTACCCTGCACATTTTGCTCATGCACCTACAGATTTATTCGGAGATGATTTTTACACAGGTCGAATGACACTCACATTCTTCATGAAAAAGGATTGGACTTGGGATTGAAATATAAAATCTTATACATACTCTGTATGGTTTGTTCCGAAGGTTATAGATTTTTTTAAAGGCAAGTTGCGAGTACGAGAATTTTGTGATATGATGATAAAAAGTTTTATTGTATGATATGGCAGAACATTTGCTATTTCCTACTCTGATCACTCAGAGTAAACGAGATGTGAGTGAAAAAGAAAAAATAGATTGGTTTGATTCGTATCTAGAAAATAGTAACGAAAATGGTGAATCTATGGATTATCTTGGATTTGTCTCAATGCACCACGACCCAAGATTTGAAATGGTTTTTTATGATATTGCAAATACAGTTAAAGAACATCTTGAGTCTCTTGGTATAGACTCTACTACAATTTGTGTAAATATCACAAAATCATGGTTTAATGTTAATACTAATGAAGCGAGAAACCCCATACATGACCACGCAGAAAGTCATTACTCGATGACTTATTATCCCCATATTAAAAAGGGATTTGAAAAAAATTTAACTTTTTATGATAAAGCAGTGTCAAGAAATGAACCTTATATGTCTTTTTTGCAAAATAATGTTCACAAAATTAATCATCTTAACGCACGTTCAGTAGAGTTTACACCGCAGGTCGGAGATATATTTGTTTTTCCCTCTTGGATGGAGCATGAAACTGGCAATACTTCAGATAATTTAGATGTTTCTACAGAAGGTCAATCATTTTTTTCACATGAAGAATTAGAACAATCACGCATTTGTGTTGGTTGTGATGCGATATTGACCAGAAAAAATACTTTTAAATATGATCACTTACTGACACCGATAACATTGTGGAAAAGATATTAATTTATGCTATAATAGGTGTATGACATCAAAAGCACTAGAAGCACTTACATCAACTACAGGTAATAAAACTGATTGTTGGAATACACCACCCGAATTTGTAGGGGATGTATTAAAATATTTTGGCACACTAGATTTAGATCCTTGCTCTAATGACGAGGATAATCCAAATGTACCTGCTAAGAGAGTATATACAGAAATAACTAATGGACTCGCACACAGATGGACAGCAAATAGTGTGTTTATGAATCATCCTTATAGTCAGAGTGACAAATGGATTCCTTACGCAGTATCACAATATGAGTTAGGATATGCAAAAGAAATGATACTCTTAATTAAATTAGATGTTTCAACAAAGTGGTGGAGATCAGTATCACAATATTCTTGGATTGCAGTAAATGAAAGAATGAAATTTGGGGATGGCACAGGTGCATCACCATTTCAATCAGCAATAATATATCTTGGTAAAAATTTAGATAAGTTTAATACTATGTTTTGTAAATATGGAACTCTTTATGCACCATACTATGTACCACTTAAGAATCTGTCACATGGGATAGAGACACCTCTTACCAAAGTGCTATAATAAGTACATAAACAAATTATTGTAATGCAACTAAGACCACACCAACTTGAAGCACTTGATAAGATGAACACCAAAAGATTAGGACAAGTTATTGTTCCTACTGGTGGTGGTAAGACTATGTGTATGATAGAGGATGCCAAGAAAAGATTTACACAGAGTAGTTTACCACAGACTATTGTTGTAGTTGCACCTCGCATCTTACTTGCAAATCAGTTATCAGCAGAGTTCTTAGAGTTCATCACAGATGTAGATGTCATTCATGTTCATAGTGGAGAGACACATCACAAGAGTACAACAAAGGCAGATGAGTTAGAGTATTGGGTTAACAATAGCACAGAGAACTTACTTATATTCACTACATATCATTCACTACACAGAGTCGAAGAGACAGGTATTGAAGTCGATACTATCTACTTTGATGAAGCACATAATTCAGTACAGAAGAACTTTTACCCTGCTACTGATTACTTCTCAAGAAATGCAGATAGATGCTACTTCTTTACAGCAACACCAAAACACTCTCGCACCACAGAGAAAGCAGGTATGAACCATACTAAAACTTATGGTAATGTCATATGCCAAATCCCTGCACCTAAGTTAGTCAAGCAAGGTTACATTCTACCACCAAAGGTTGAAGTCTATCGTTCAAGAATACTCAAGAAAGATGAGTTGGTTGCTGACAGAGACAATGAGCAAATGATTGATGCCATTGACAATCTTGACAAAGACAAAGTATTAATATGTGCGAAGTCAACCAGACAGATTGTTGCACTTACATCACAGACAGACTTTGTTAAGCAACTTGCAGTTCGTGGTTATTCTTATATGTACATCACAGCAAAGACAGGTGCGGTTATTGATGGAGAGAAGGTTGACAGAGAGAGTTTCTTTGACACTCTTAATGAGTGGGGTAGAAATGGTAAGAAGTTTGTTGTACTACATCACAGCATACTCTCAGAGGGTATCAATGTCAATGGTCTTGAAGCAGTATTGTTTATGAGATCAATGGATTACATAGGTATCTCACAGACAATCGGTAGAGTTATTCGTAAGGGTAATGCAGACAAAGTATTCGGACTTGTATGTATTCCAGTTTACTCTAACGTGGGTATATCAACTGCAAGAAAGGTCGAAGCAGTTGTTGATACTATATTCAACAAAGGCGAAGCAGCAACATCAATCGTAAACTCATGAATTTTATTGAACAACTAGAAACAAAAGTGAATTGGAATAGAGTATTTGGAGTCGTTGATTCTTTATACTCTGACAAAGGATTTACATCTAATGCAGACAACTTTGCAAGGGCAACTATGGTAGAGAAAGCTTTAGATAAGTTTTCAGACATTAATAGAGTTGACCAAAATGGTTATGACTTTGAGTGGGAAGATAAAAAGATTGAACTTAAGATGGGTAAGAATCTTTTTTACAAAGTCAAAGACCCAAAAGCAACTAAGAAGTTTAAAGTTAAATCATTTCTAAGTGAGACAAAAACTGTAGAAGATTTTAGACAGATAAGTACCTTTGATTGGTTACTTGTCATTGATCTTACAGCAAGAAGAGTTGTAGTTGTAGAAGATGAACACGCAAGAAGTTTATATCAAGAAGGTGCTGATGGTGCTATGATAGCACTTCAAGATGGAGATTATTATGAGTGTAATATTGGAGAGATAAATCCAATACTACCACCAATTAATCTATCATATTTGTATCAGCAAGCAGACCAACAGTTTCTAAATTTCTAAATCTATGCTAAAATCAGATCAACTACTCAGAATATACAAAGTGGTTAAGGTAAAACCTACACCAAAATATAAACCAGTTAGAACTCACTATAACATTCACACATACGGATGAAGGACACTATTTTATTTGGAGATTGTAAGGAAACTTTGAGTGCATTTCTACCTCAGAGTGCAAGAACTTGCGTGACATCCCCACCATATTACGGACTCAGGGATTATGGTACAGCAACGTGGATAGGGGGAGACCCTAATTGCAATCATAGGAGAGACAGTAAAGTCAAACCTGAGAATTGTAATACAGGGCATAAAAATCACGATGAAATGTATGGAGTAGGGGATGCAATATATAAAACTGTTTGTCCTAAGTGTGGTGCGATTAGACAAGATAGTCAAATTGGATTAGAAGAAACACCCGAAAAATATATTGAAAGTCTTGTAAATGTATTTCGTGGTGTCAGGGATGTTTTAACTGATGATGGAACTTTATGGGTTAACTTAGGAGATAGTTATTATAATTATCGACCAGGAAAAGGTCAATCATATCCGAAACAATCCGTTTCTAAAACAAAACAAGATTTACCAGATGAATGTAATAAAAGAGGTAATAAATTAGATGGATTAAAAGAGAAAGATTTAATCGGAATCCCTTGGATGTTTGCCTTTGCTATGCGTAAAGATGGATGGTATTTAAGACAGGATATTATATGGCATAAACCTAATCCAATGCCAGAAAGTGTAAGAGATAGATGTACTAAATCTCACGAGTATATTTTTCTATTCAGTAAAAACAGAAAGTATTTTTATGACAATGAAGCAATCAAAGAACCCGCAAAAGATTGGGGGACAAGAGACCGCACAAATGGTAAGTACCATAATCCTGGTACTGGCTTGGCTCCTCATAGTGGGTTATCCAAGTCTTATCCTACAAAAAACAAACGATCTGTTTGGTCTGTTACTGTAAAACCATACAAAGAAGCACATTTTGCTACTTATCCACCTGACTTAATCGAACCTTGCATTAAAGCAGGGAGTGAAGAAGGAGATACAATACTTGACCCATTCATGGGTGCAGGAACTACAGCGGCAGTAGCAAAGTCACTTAATCGTTATTATATTGGATGTGAACTCAATGAAGACTATGGTAACTTAATTCAGAAAAGAATACAAGATTATCATCCAGTTCAAGAAGTGTCACAAGAACCTTGCATAAACATCTTAGATATTATATAATAGAAGAGTAAACAAAAGAGAATCACAAATGAGAGTCAAAGTAGAACTTTATGTTGCAGGTCAAACTTTTACTGAAGAAGTAAGAGCAGTTGACTATCAAGAAGCAAGACAAGTCGCACTTGCCAGAAATCCTAATGCTAAAATTATAAGTGTAACTGCTGTTTTTTAGTGGCAAGAAAAGTTAATTATCAAACTGCTTGTCCTACTACATTTCCATCTTTATTAGATCCTAAAGTCGGACAACCGAGTGGATATGTCACTAAAGATGGTGTATGGGCAGCAGTTCCGTCAAATGGAAGAAAGTTTGCCATTGTTCATAATGGTATCATTGAACACTTCTCAAAGAATTTTGAATGTGCTATGATATACATAAAAAAAGGTATTCAAAAAGAGAAGAAAGATGCACGATCAAAACTCAATCGACAAAAATGAGACACCCTCTATGAAATATGATAGAGCATTGTCTTTATTCACAGAGTCAGTAATGAAACCAGACCACGATTTGCGTGGATGCGCC
>VMHT01159322.1_pt1 | contig 26165 bp, 43 predicted proteins | sample 4693611 | NCBI WGS metagenome assembly VMHT01 (sample SAMN12280063, study PRJNA550983) | marine metagenome | isolation source: seawater sampled from same location over 5 years 0.02-0.2 micron viral filtrate | place: USA: collected off the coast of southern California halfway between the port... ...
GCATAATGGCTAGTATATTAAGAGTAAACACATTAACAGATGCAAGTAGTAATAACTCTACTGCTATGAGTACCATCAATCAGGGTACAGTGAAGGCTTGGGTGCTATTAACTGGAACAGGAACACATACCACTAGAGATAGTTTCAATCATTCAAGTTTGACTGATGGTGGAGTAGGTCGTTATCAAAATAATATTTCTTCTGCTATGGGCAATGATGATTATGTAGTTCACGCAACTGGTGACATTGGAACTGTTGGTGGTTTTGCAGTTGCTTGTACTAATGATTCTAGTATTGCTAGAACAACTACATTGGCAGCAATGAGAATAGGCACTACAGGGGGTGCATCATCAGACACAAGTATTGCAGCAATGAGTTTTATTGGAGACCTAGCATGACCAAAGCAGCAGAATTAGCAAAGATGGGTGAAGTCCTAACCAATAGTCAGATTGGTGGGCGAAGGAATATTGTAATTGGAGGTTGTATGAGAGTTGCTCAGAGAGGTACAAGTTTTACTCTTGGAAATGCTTCTGCAAAATATCCAGTAGACAGATTTTTTGTGCAAGACGTAAACAGTAGTTCAGGAGAAGCTACAGTATCTCAATCAACTACAGCACCTACAGACTTTAAAAATTCTTTAAAGATTGATGTAACGACAGCAGATACATCTTTAGCATCAGGAGATCAATACAAAATAGAGCATCGTATAGAAGGTCAAGATATCGCACACTTAAATTTTGGAACTTCTGCAGCAAAAACAGTTACATTATCATTTTACATTCGTTCAAACAAAACAGGTAATACTTCTGTAGCACTTTTAAACAACGGTAATGATAGAGCTTATGTTGCAACTTTTACTATAGACTCAGCAAATACTTGGGAAAGAAAAGAGATAACGATTCAAGGTGACCAAAGTGGAACATGGCTTGATACTAATGGTATTGGTCTAAGATTACGTTGGGGTTCATTTGGTTCTACATTTCAAACTTCATCAGTAAATCAATGGGTAGGCAGTCAAGTTATGTCTACCGATAGCAGTCCTATAAACTTTTTTGACAGTACAGATAATGAATTATATTTAACTGGAGTCCAACTAGAAGTAGGCTCACAAGCCACACCATTTGAGCATAGGTCATTTGGGGAAGAATTAGCTTTGTGTCAGAGGTATTTCTCACATAGTGGTGACCCTGTAAATAATGGATTTGTTCATCATAACTATCTTACCACTCATGCGTTTGCAAATTTTTCTTTTCCTGTTGTAATGAGAACATCACCAACAGTCACAATGGTGTCTAGTGGAAGATATTATTATAGTGCTGGAGGAAATCACACAATTAGTTCTTTTAATTCTCAAAATATAAGCAACCATAATTTTCAACATTATATATCAGGATCTGGATGGGCAGCGGGTGATGCGGGTCATGTTGACACTAATTCGGGTGTAAGATTTTATGAAGCAGATGCAGAATTATAGGAGATGATATGAATATTACATCAGCACAATATATGAATGCAACGAATCTACATGATGAAACAACATATCGAGATAATATTAAAGCAACAATAGATGGCATAGAAATGTTTGTTCCTATTAACCCTGACAATAGACACTACCAAGCAATCCAAGAATGGGTAGCTGAAGGCAACACAATAGAGGAAGCTGATTAATAGTCAGTAAAAAAATTTTAACTAATGCCAGACACAGACATAGAATTTTATGGTATAATAAGACAAAAAACAAGAAGGTAAAAATGGAAATAGATGGAATGTTATTTTGGAACATCATACTGAGTCTGGTGATCGTTCCGTTTATTTATATATTTAAAGCTACTTGTAGTGAGTTAAAACGTGTCCAGATATTGTTAAATCAGACACGAGAAACTTACGCAACCAAAGAAGATCTAAGAGATCAGTCTAATAGAATTTTTGAAACACTCCACAGACTAGAGGACAAGTTAGATAACTTGATATCGAAGCATGGCTAAGAAAAAGAAAAAAGGATCTATGAAAGGTTACACCATTAAAGGTGGACATAAACGATCAACAAAGTCTGGAGCGGGGATGACTAAAAAAGGTGTTGCAAAATACCGTAGAGAAAATCCTGGGTCTAAATTACAGACAGCAGTAACCGAGAAGAACCCTAAAGGTAAAAGAGCAGCAAGAAGAAAGTCCTTTTGTGCAAGGTCAGCAGGACAAATGAAGAAATTCCCAAAGGCAGCTAAAGATCCCAACAGTCGTTTAAGACAAGCAAGAAGAAGATGGAGATGTTAAATGAAGATGAGAACTTCAACCACACATATTGTCATACATTGTGCTGACACCTATGCAGATATGGATATAGGTGCTGATGACATTAGAAAATGGCACGTTGATGAAAGAGGATGGTCAGACATTGGCTATCACAAAGTCATCAGACGTGATGGAACCGTGGAAGACGGCAGAGACATTAACGTGTCTGGTGCACATGCAGCAGGTTTTAACAGCGTCAGTGTCGGTGTCTGTCTAGTAGGCGGTCGTGGCAAAGATAATAAAGCTGAAAATAATTTTACTGAGGCACAAATGGCTTCTCTCAAAGAAGTTGTTGAAGACCTTATGGCTAAATATGAATGGGCACAGCCTATGGGTCATAGAGATTTACCGAATGTAACAAAAGAATGTCCATCATTTGATGTCCTTGAGTGGTGGCATGGGGCAGAAGATAACTCAACCAACTTTGTTAAATCGGAGACTTAAATATGATGAAAATGAAAGGCAAGAAAAAGATTAAGAAGCCTATAAAGAAAAAAGGCTACTAATCATGGCTATGTTTTGGCTTACATTAGCCAAAGTATTTTGCAAAATAGGCAACACATTTTGGCATATGCATGTCGATTGTATCAGAAAGAGACAATCGGAGGATAGGCGAAGATGGACCCAGTAACTATTTCTGTAGCTCTTTCCGCAGCGAACACTGCATTTAATGCAATTAAGCGTGGGTTCTCAATCGGAAGAGATATAGAACAAATGTCTGGAGATGTAGGGCGGTGGATGTCTGCTGTGTCTGATGTAGACAATGCAGCGAAATTGGCTAAGAACCCTCCCCTGTTCGGCAAGCTATTCAAAGCAGGATCAGTAGAAGAAGCCGCTCTGCAAGCCTATGCAGCCAAGAAAAAATTAGAAGCACAAAGACAAGAACTAAAAACTTTTTTGAATTTTACTTATGGACCACAAGCCTATGCAGATTTGTTGTCTATGGAAGCAGACATAAGAAAGCAAAGACAGCAGACTATTTATAAACAGCAACAGATGAGAAGACAAATAGCCGAAGGTATTGGTTGGGTTGTAATTGTACTTCTCTTGGGTGGATTCACACTTTTAATAGCAAGTGTTTGGATTAAGAGAGCAAAGGCTGATGATTATAAATATGTGCCGAAACCTTACACAAAGCAACAATTATTAAATAAAGGTGAGATTGCAAAAATACAGTACACAACTTGTAGATTAAAGAAGAGAGTTACATCGAAATTTACCAACAAAAAAGGATGTATTTATCAAGGCGGTAACAAAACATTTACCCTAATGATCGAGAGTTGGTGCCCTAGGAAATATCGTTGTGTGTATGACCCACACAGCAAAGAGCCCGATATCGATGATGTACTGGAAAGTTTAAGGAGTATTGGTGGAAAGTAATGTTTAAATGTCTCGTTATAGCATGTCTGATAAGTAACCCAAGTTACTGTCAGGTATTGGAGAACACAGAGTATCCAGTTGTATATGAGACTTATGATGAATGTAAAGACAGAGCAATGGAGATAGCATCACAGATTCCAATATTTCTAAGAGGATACAGAGCAACCAAGTGGAAATGTAAAGAAGTTCAGGAAGGAAAATTTTTATGAAAAAGAAAACTTTAACAGAAAGACAAAAGCAGACTTTGAAAAGACATTCAGTACATCACACTGCCAGACACATGTCTGAGATGAGGAAGTTAATGCTGCAAGGTAAAACCTTCACAGCAGCACACAAGATCGCAATGAAGAAAGTAGGTAAATAATGGATAGTACAATTTTAGATGCATGGAATGAACTAAGTTATTTCGAGGGCACGTTATTCACTGTCTGGTTGTTTATTCTTTATTACGGAAAAGTCTGGATAGACACGAAGTTTAAAAAGGAGTGCACATGTTCCAAGCGTTAATAGGACCTATTGCAAATCTAGCAGGTGCTTGGTTTGAGAATAAAGTTGAAAAGACAAAGGCAGATGGTGCGGCTAAAGTTGCAGAGGCTCGTGCTCGTGCAACTGTTGCAGAGAAAGTTGCATCAGGTCAGGTTGAATGGGAAGGCAAGATGGCGGATGCTACAGTGGATTCTTGGAAAGACGAGTTCGCCTTAGTAGTTCTATTGGCTCCTGCAATTCTAGTATTTATTCCAGGTATGAGAGAGTATGTGAAAGAAGGATTTCAAATACTAGCCACTCTACCTGATTGGTATCAATACCTTTTATATATAGCTATCTCCGCATCGTTCGGAATCAAAGGTGTTGGTCAAGCAGCAAAAATGTTGAAAGGAAAAAAATAATGGCAAAGAAACCTGTACCAAAAAACAAGGCTTTATATTCAAGAGTAAAGTCTGAAGCAAAGAAAAAATTCAAGGTCTATCCTTCAGCGTATGCAAATGCTTGGCTTGTGCGTACATATAAGAAACGTGGTGGGACATACGCATAATGGCTTATTCTGGTGGATTAAGAAAATGGTTTAAGGAAGATTGGCGAGATGTCAAGACAGGCAAGAAGTGTGGTCGTTCTGGTAAGGAAAAAAAGAAGAGACCCTACCCTGCTTGCCGACCAAAGGCAGTAGCTAGTCGAATTAGTAAAAAGGAAGCCAGTAAAAAGACAGGTCCTAAAAGAGTACAGTGGTCAGTTACTGCTTCTGGTAGAAAAAGGAAAAAGAAATAATGAAAAAACTATCTTCAAAACAAAAGAAAATCGCAAGAGTTGCACCTCCAAGAAATAAAATTACAGGTGCTGATTTTAAGAAACTAAAAAGAAAGAAATAGCTATGGCAAACTTTGGACAAATCTCAACCTTTATGAAGGCTATTGGTAATTCTTATCTACCAAAGGGTATGCAAACAGAACAGTATACCAATGAGGATTTTAACGATGAAACTAAAACCGCATTACTAAAGTTCTTACAAGCTAACTATGGCGATAAAGAAGCAGGCACTTACCCTGTATCTTATGATGATTTAAATAATTATTTTAAGACTCAAAGTGTTTTGAATGATGGTGGTTTGTTCTCTGATGCAGGTGCAATCAAAACTACACTTGGTGCTTTTAATGTAAATAAAAGACCAGACGGATCTTTCCAAATAACAGATACTTATGATTTCAATAAGACAGATGAATATGGAAACCCATTGAACAAAACACCTACCTTTGGAGATGTTATGTCTAGACTATCTCCAAGTAATATTATGGACAAAGGTTTTGGTAAAAGTCTTTATGGAGCGGCTAGAATGTTTGGGGGTATGAGAATACCAGAGGGTTCATCCAATGCTATTCCTATTAATATTAATTTTCCTGCACCACCACCTGTTCCTGTGATGAGACCAAATGTTGAGGAACAACAAGTCGCAGAAGTTGCCCCTCAATTTGGATTTGGATCTTTAAGAAAGCCTTCGCTTTAAGTGAATTATATAAGCTAACATACAGACAAAGATCAACGGTTCAATGATGACGAATATCCAGATGTTTATTTCATTATAAGTCATGCCTAATGGCTTGGCTAACTCAACGAGTAGCCAAACACACCAATCAAAAGTTGTATCCATTATTTCCATATAAGTCATTTTAGTTCTTCTCCCTTGTTGTAAATTGATTGTGAAAAAGTTGTGTCAAGATTTGTGTCAAGATTGGTATATAAAATATATAATATATATAAAATATATAAAATTATCGCCCAAAAAAATAATTGAGAAATAACTTGCCATCCTCTAAAACCTAGGCTACACAACAGATATATGGTTTTGCGAGCGTGGCGGAATGGTAGACGCACTGGACTTAAAAACCACCGATACATATAAGAAAACTCATACATATCAATTACTTACACTGAAAACACCACTGTGTGTGGCGACTTTTGTGGCAACTTTTCTTTTTGCCTCGTGTAAATCCTCTGTAAATAGATGAGCATACTTCTCTGTGATGGTTACATTTGAGTGTCCCAACAACTTAGATAAAGTATAAATAGGCATACCTTTTCGTATCTCATCTGTGGCATAAGTGTGTCTTAAATCATGCCAACTAAAGTCTTTAATGTTACTATTTTTCAGACATGTTTCCCAAGACGAACGGTTAGAGTTTACCCTATGTCCTGTGTCTGGATTATAAAATAGATGACCACTAAAGCTGGCAGGTTTTTTCAATAATATTTCTACTATCTCTAGTGCTTCATCACATAAAGGCACTACCCTGACCTTACCATTCTTTGTCACAGTATCTCTTAAAACAAACTGAGGTCCGTAGTTAGTACGTTCAAAGTCTGTTCGTAATAAAGAGAACTGCTCGTTCCATCTCATCCCTGTAAGTAAAGAAATTTTAATTTGATAATACAGATCTGGGTTCTTACTATTCTTTGCAGTATCTAGTAAACATTTCTTCTCATAATCATCAAGACTTCTTATCCTATCTTTACTTTCTTGTAGTGACTTTTTATCAAAAGATCTGACTATGTTATGCCCATCCCATGTACTATTCTTTATTATATATTCGTACATTTTACCAAGCATACTCAGATCTCTTATGATAGTGGGATCATTACATGGTTTGATATCTTTAGTACCTTCTCTTCGACATTCTACATAAGCTGCAATGTCCTGTCTGGTTATGTCTTTCAGCATCCTACCTTGAAAGTATGGGGTTACCATCTTAATACTTTGAAGATATCTTTTAGCGGAACTTTCTTTGATGGCTCTTCTCTGAAATACAAGTTCACCATTAGAGGTATACTTTAACCCACAGTAATTATTTAGAAACTTTAACATTGCCTCAGAAAAAGGAATGTCAGACTGTGTAGTAGCGAGTTCAGCTATCTTTTGTCGTTGTGCTAGAACTGACTGCTTATCAGCTTGCCGTTTAGAACTTGCATTAATTCTTGGTCTGTATCTTTTACCCTTGATTGTAAAGTCAGCAAACCATTGTCCGTTTCGGTAGAAACTTCCCATTCTTGTTCTCCTCTCTTTATCCATTGGTTAAGTTTGTCAGTCTTAAATCGCCAAGATTTATTAAAGCGGTAAACGCAACCATCGAATTTCCCCTCTCGAATCCACAAGTAAACCGTAGGTATTGCTAGGTTTAATTTGGAGGCTACATTTCTAACTGTATAAAAACTTGACGACATGATTATAATCTCTTATATGTAAAAAAAGCAACATTTAAATATAATGAGGGAGATAAAAGATTGGCAGAGGAGAATGAACAAGTATATGGAGTAGATATATACTTACATAAAATTAGAGGTTGGGTTACATCTAGAGGCTTTACACCACATGGATTGGCTAAAGCAGCTAGTTTTGGACCAGGAACCTTTGCAGATATGTACACACCTAAATGGAACCCACGAGTATCCACCTTACGGGAACTCGAGGACTTCATGTTAAGATATGATATAAGGATGAGCAGAGGTAAAAAGTAAATCATCTGCTCTCTAATCTATCTATCAGTCTTGTTAAATACCACTGAGCCTTTTTAAGATCTTCAGTACCACCCTTATGTCTCCATCTATGGACATACTTCTTAATGTTTCCCTCTACATAAAAAGCAAATCCTTCTTTGCCTAAACTATCTTCTAGATAATCTATGCATTCAATCTCCCCCTCTTTATAGTGAGGGGGATGATTTACCATTTCAGTTTTAACTTCGGCTTCCTTTGCTCTTCTTCTCATGTAGTCATGATGACTCTCAAAAGGAAACTCTAGTTGCTCTTCATCAGACACCGCATGAACCTCCATGTCCTGTGATGTCGCATATGTCGTGTGTTTCAAGTGACTCTTCAAATTCCTCTCCTAAGTTTTTACGAGCTTCTTTATATGGAACAGAAATAAGAGGTTGACCTCCTCTACTTCCGTCAGGGTAACAGGTGAAACCTCTCAGACGATGAGCATACTTCGCTAATGTCTGGGCAAAAGGTTTGACTGTGTCTTCATTATTTAACTCAGATCCCCAAGCAGGTAAGTTGATGGTACTAGATATGGACATATCAACGTAGTCTTGCACATCTGCTTGAAACTCCATTCTTCTCTCATACGCACTAGACAGATCAAGAGCACTCTCTATTGTGTCTGGGTCTGTGCCATAACGATCAATCACTTCTTGGGCTGCACTATCAACGACCATCTGATACATCCATTTCTTTCCGTCTTTGAGATATCTTCTCTTATATGCAACGGCAAATAATGGCTCTACACCTGTAGTTGTAGAAGCCAAGATTCCAATTGAACCTGTTGGTGCAATCGCTCTTACCTTTACAGGTCTACTAATACCTAGAGCATCTGCACTTTGTTTAGCTACTTTATCTGATACTGACTTGTAGATGTATAACCAACGATGCATCTCGTCTGTTACTTTATATGGTTGCTTTCTTTGTAGTAACCATTCATGCATACCCATAAGACCTAGTCCAAGTCTTCTATTCTTTTCACGGACTTTGTAAACTCTGTCATAAGGCAGTTCTGCTTTCACTGTACCACAGACTAAAAACTTTGTAGCCAGTTCAGTGCACTGAGCAAAGTCTTTAATGTCTTCTATTCTAGACATGTTAAGTGAACCAAGATTACAGACATCACTATCGTCTTCTGATGTCACTTCAGTACATGCGTTCCTGAGTGTTTCGTTTTCATTCTCAAAAAAGTTAAATGAAAATCCAGGTTCTGCTGAAGATAAAGCCTGTTTAGTATTCTTATACCAAAGCTCTGGTAGTTCGCCTGTCTTCCAATAGTCTTCTATAAATTTAGTATCCCAATTGAGTGAGATGTTTGTCATGTCTAGTGGACAGGCAAAATTAAAGTCTGCTTCTTTTAAGTCTGCCATTGTCTTGTCTGTTCCTGCGACAGGCATACTCTTCCAATCTTTAGCATGTAAGAATGCTTCAGCATCTGCATGTTGCCAATTCAATGAGGCATAAATAGCAGAACGTCTGCTACCACCTTGCATAACTTGTCTACCTATTTCATTAACGGCTAACATAAGACTGATAGGACCACTAGCTTCCCCACCTGTTCTTGATAACAAAGAACCTTTGGCACGAAACTTAGAATAATCTATACCAATACCACCACCACTTGAGAGACAGGACATTGCTCTATTTGCTAGGTTACCCCACTCTTCTCTTGTGTCTTCTTCGCCTCTTAGTAAATAACAGTTGTTAAAGAACTTAGCTTTTCTTCCTGCATAATATAAGTATCTACCCCCAGGGATAAATCTCATTGTACTGATCATAAATTTTAATTGATTAATGTCAGACTGTGGTAACAAACCACCACATACATCTTCTACTAATGTGTTAGACAATTCATCCCATGTCTCAGCACCCTCATGTTTATACTTTAAATTAAATATACTCTCAGCAAAACTGTTACGAAAAATATTCTGGTTATCGGTATACATCTTCTTCATTTCATTCATAATTATTCCTATCTTATTTTGCCTCGCCCCAAGTCTTGCCAATACCGCCTTCAACAAGTCCTGTTTGAGGTATGTTTTCAAACAATTTAGTAGCCGACCAGATCATGGTCTTGATCATTATGTCTTTCGCTTGGGTGGCAAACTCGTCTGGAACTTCTGCTATTAGTTCATCGTGTACAACGTGTACTAATTTTGCAGGTATATTGCCCCAGATTTTGGGAAACCTACTCAAACACAACAACATTATTTCTGCGGCTCCGCCTTGACATGGGGTATTAATTGACTTCGTGAACAATTGATTTGATCTTAAAGGAGCATAAACCCTACCCTGTGGTGTCCATAAATAACCTGTGTTGTCTGATAGTTTTCTTGTTTGTGTGATCCACTCCTTTAGTCCAACATAAAGATCCAGAACCTCGTGCTGAATCCTACTCGCTTCATGTAACGTGGTTGGGTGCCCATTAGTTGTCAGCACTTGTGACAATCCTCTAGGTCCCTGACCAAATAAAAGTCCAAAAATACAAGCCTTTGCCGCTTGTCTCATCCACTTACCAGACCCTGTTTTAAAGTGATCATCATTGCAATCAGCGGGATAGTCCCCTTTGAAACAATGTCTTGCGGTTAGTGTGTGGATGTCTAGACCGTCTTCAATGGCTCCCAACAGAACTTTATCGTTTGACAAAGCAGCGGGAACACGAACTTCTATTTGACCATAATCACAGACCACCAGACTATGGCGGTCTTTACTTTTAAATAGATGTCTGAATTCTTCAGTTGCATTTATAGTTTGTAATGCAGGTTCTGTGACACTAAACCTGCCTGTCTCTGTGCCACCAATTCTAAAGTTTGCATGAATCCTTTCAGACATTGGATTTATAAACCTGTTAAAGTCTGTACCCAATGTTGAATTGTTTTTCTTAGCATCTGCCCACTCAGCAATCGCAAGTAGTGGCGGATGATACTCAGTTGGTAGTTGAGATATATTCTCTAGTAAATCAATCTTACCACATTTAAGTTGACCTGTATCTGTCTTGACCCAATTGTCAGTTGTATAAGGTGGGTATTTATTAAGATGAAACCTAATCCAATTTGCAACTTGTATTGTTGAGGCGGGATTATCTACAACAGGGGCACCTTCACTCGAATGATTTTTAAACATCTCAAGTGCTTTCTGTCTGCCGTCTGTGTCTTTATTATTTAAATCTTCTGCTAAATCCTCATGAGCATTTCTATCAAAGCCAATACCATTAACCATAACTTCATTCACGGCTCTGATACTTGACCTTAGTAAATCATATATCCATTCACATTGTTCTCTTGGAATCCTTTTACTTTCTTTTATTAACTTCATCTGCTCAAAATGAAGATCCCAAGTAGCAACAACATCTCCTGCCGCATATCTTATTTGTTCATCATCTAATGGATCTTTAGACCAATCAGATGCTTGTTGTGTCTTACTTGGTTCTTTACCTAAAACATCTGCACATCTATATGCTAAACCTTTTCTTATTTGTGTAAGACTAACTAATGCTTGTGCCTGTAACAAAGTACAATGAGGATGCCTTGCGGGTGTGATCCCGTGTTGTGTTAACATCTTCACATCAAATTGTGCATTGTGTGCTAACCATATGACTTTGTCAGAATTTAAAACTTTGTCTCCAAGTTCTTGTAAGACAGGCATAGACACATGCCATCTATCTATGACGTGGACTTCTTCCCCACTGTAGATTTGGAGCAATCTAACTTGACCTGTATATACGTTGAGTCCCGCTCTTTTGACGTGCTTGGCTTGAGCATTGAGGTCAGACCTACACTCCGCCATATCTTGTTGGGTTTCCTTGCGAACTTTCTTTTGATCTTCTGTACATTTAGAGAGGATCGGAAACGAGTGAAATTTCTCAGAGACATCTACAAACTCCTTTTGTTTATCCTCATATATTTTAATAAGGCTTTGATCAGCAGTTGTTTCAACGTCAACTGAAAGCAGAAGTGGGTTGTCCCAACTATGATTTAAATCAATTAACTTCGCATAATACTTAGTGAGTTTTTTTACACCTGTATCATCAGTAATAAAATTCAGTTTCACTCCAGACATAAAATCATGGAATGGGGTAGGAGTTTGACCCCCACCCAATACCGATTTCATATCATCCACTATTCTAAAGGTATGTCTTTAGTTGGAGTTGGTTGTGTCTCTGGTTCTTGTCTAGAACCTTGAACAGGAACCGTGTCCGCCTGATCCATCCATCTTGATACAGATAGTTTTGGGATATAAACTTTACCGTACTGACTATGTTTATAACTGTCAGAATGGAAAAGAACTATTGGCACTTGATTGTCATGTTGTCCTGTCTTCTTTTGTTGGACAACCTCTCTAACCATTTCCCCTACTGCTTTCATGGCACCTTTTGAAGAGCCTGTGAATTGTGCAAGGATATGATTTTCCGTGCCGAGAGTTGGTTGTATCTGCATTTCAAATCTTACATTGTAAGACCATCCATCATTCTGTTGTGTGTACGGACCGTGATCGGGTAGATCTTCTTTAGAGGTCTTTTGATCTCCAAGATTACTCCACTTCTCATCAACTAGTTGTCCGTCTTTCCAACAAACCCAACCGTTTTGAACCATAGCTAAATTAACTAAGGCTTCAAACTTATTTTCTGGAAAAGTATCTTCGGCTTTTCCAATGACCCATTCGCCCTTTTTGAATTTGATATATTGGATACCTCCAACATTGAGTTCGTCTGCTACCTCAGACAATTGGTTTACAATGTTATCAATATTTGATACATCAAAGGTAGGGGTTTGGACTGTAATTTCATTCATATGAATGTTCCTTTCGTTTGTTTGTGTGTTTCTCAGTCTGTCAACTAAGTACGGTAAGTAATCGAAAGACGTGGTGAATAATCTCCTTGAGTTTGGAAATCACGATGGTCCAACCCCGCCTCTTTGAATTTACTTATATCGTACCTCATTGGTGCCTTTTGTGAGTACATAGACACCGATCCCCAATCAGCAGAAATCTTTTTACTATCTGCCTCTTTAAGAATTTCTTTAATATCCTGTTCTAATTGTTTTACTTCTCTAGTCTTTGCCTTGGCTTCATTGTTAAGTTTGTGTCTGGCTAAAACTTTCTCGTGTAATCTTTCTGTAATTGCTGCCGAAAAATTTGATCCCTCGGCACTAGGAATACTAGACACCTCTTTGTCTAGACATAATAATTTAAATGGACAGTAGTCACATTCTTTACCACCTTCTATTTTTCCTTCTGGCTCTGGTAAATTTTCAAGATTATATTTTGTGAATACAGATGTGGCTCTACCTCTTAAACCAAGAGCAACCATCTCATCGAATGGGATAACCCATGATTTAATTTGATTTACAAAACTTGCATTTATATATGTGATCACTGCATGTGTTGGAAAATAGTCTGTAGTACGTCTTACTAGATCCATACCTTGTTGCACTTGCATTCTATGTTGAAACTTAGGTTCTCTTAAATGTTCAAAGGCTCTTGGATCAATTGACTTTAATTCATTGTATAAACACTTAGTGTATTTCTTTGTTCCATCTTCTTGCTCTATTTCAAAAACTTCTTTAGCTACAAACAGTCCATCGGGTGTTGCACTTTGATAAGTTGTTATATCAACTAATGTCTGTTGTCCCTCATCAGTTGCCCATATTAATTCAACGTCACTACCTTTCAGACTTTGTTGCATGGATGGTACTGCCCAATCCTCAACCATATTACCACGTTCGGCGGCTCCTAAATCTTGTACAAAGTTACTGTCCTCGGGAGCATTATGTTTATCAAATACAATCGCTCTGATACAACCACCTATTGCAGATGCACCGACAGTCTTCTTTCTGTCATGCCCACCCCAGGTTTTAGCATCAGAGTTCTTGCTGATATTATTAAGTATTAAGTTGTTAGTATTTAAGATCATTGGGTTTTCCTATAATTTATTCCGTATATGCTCATGAGCAGAAAAGATCCAAGAATTTTGACTTGCAAAAAATGAGTTATAAAAAAACAAGCATTATAGGCATCTAAGACCGTAGACCCAACGCACGGCTCTCGAAAGGAGCGGATCTTTTCAACTGATAAATTCATTAACTAGCCTTTGCTCTTTTGAAAATAGAGATGTTGCGACTATCTTTTGGAAAAGGCATAGGTATTAACTCGCCATTGATCCAAAATAAAAGATCGCCTTGTTTTAATTTTTGAACTTGTAACAAAGGTATGGTTTTTGTATCGAAGACCCATGCCAACAAATCATTCTCACAATTCTCATCATCAACGTCATAACCTTTGACAACTAATGTTTGAGTTTCTGACATGTTATTTATTTGCATACTGTCGAAGATCATTACTTCGGGTTCATATTGTATTAAGAGCCTACCCATTTGCGATCTCCTTTTTTAGTTCCTCAAAAACATTGAGGTCATTATTGAAATCGCCATCAACTACGGCATTGCTCATGCCCATTTTCTTTTCAAGCAAACTGAAAAGTTTGTTATCAAAAGTATTCTCAGCAACAAGATAATTAATAGAACAGGATTTAGTCTGTCCATTTCTATGCACCCTGTCTTCAGCCTGTAACATTTCCATTGGAGAGAATGATGTCTCAACCATTAGAACATTGTTTGCTTTTTGTAGGTTTAAGCCTGTAGATCCAACACCTAACGTAAGTATAAGTATTCTCTTGTCAGACTTTGGATTTTGAAAACGAGATATATAAGCATCCCTATCCTGTTTAGTGGTAGAGCCTGTAAGTAAATCAACTTGCTTATGTAAATTATTGTTATCAACACATGTCAACATATAGAAAATATGTTCAGCTACATTTACATGATAGGTAAATACAACTAACTTCTCATCGTTGGATGCTAGAAAATCTTTTATCCAATCAATTGCAGACTCTGTTTTGAGGACACCAAGATCAGTAAAAGCCTCTTGAAAACTATCATAGTCATCCATACTAAAAGAAACTTTACAAGGGATGACTGTTCTCATTTTAGGGGGCAGATCTAAACAGTCATCCTTTGTAACTCGATGCATGTGACGAGATAACTTGGAATGTAGTTCAACTTTTCTAGATAAACCATCAGCTACATATCCAAACTTACCCATATGCCCATTGCAATATGTCTTGGTAAACTGATACCAATTATCAAATTCACTTGGTGCTACTATCTTTAATGGTGGGAATAAATCTACGGGTCTATTTATTATAGGTGTGCCCGATAAACCTAGGAAGTAATCCGTAGTTTTAGCCAATTGTAAAATCGCTTTAGTCCGCTTTGCCTTGGGGTTCTTAATGTAATGGCATTCGTCACAAATAATGAACTCTGATTTCCAAGTGGCTTTAGTTTCCGACTTTTTGTAAGCCTCGGCTCTCGCATATGAAACGAGTAATATCTCTCTTCCGACATCTCCAACTCCTGTAATGTTAGGGTATATATAAAGGGTATAGTTTGGTAGTAATCTTTTGATCTCTCGTTCCCATTGCATCATTACACTAGCGGGTGTGAAGATCACAACTCTGTTAGCTTGTATTGAATTGATAGCAAGGATCGAAGATATAGTTTTACCTGTACCCATCTCATGACCTAAGATTGATCTGCCATTGTTATCTATCCAATGACATACGGCATCTATCTGATGGTCATATGGCTGAACACCAAACTTATCTAGACTTTCAGACCAATCATTGGTCGCTCTCTTTTTAAGTTCACTGTTACGTTGCTTATAATACATGGAACACTTAGCCATGTGGTCAAGCATCATCTGATTAACATTCATTTTATGACCTAGCTTGATGAGGTCTTTATGTAATACATTAGTGATATGAGTGTAGACAGTTAGACATTGTTCATTACTCATACGTTCCATCTTTACTACCCACTTTTTTTCTTGCAGCAGGAAATTACAAAATGGAATTTTGCTAAAATGATTGGTTATATTTGGATCTTTGGAACCAGATATATGCAGTCGCATATTTGGTTCTAGTGAAAGCTGAATGTTCGTTTGCATAATTGCTCCCTTGTTTGCTTGTGTGTTTCTTAATCTGTCAATACCAATTATATAATAGCATTATGTGTCTGATGTCAACACCATAATAAAAATAAAAATCCCCAGTAAATATTTTACTGAGGATCTTTAGACTGACAGGAGTGCCAAGGGAGGAGGAGAGACACTCTATATCTTTTCTCTCATAAACAAAAATTTTTTACTATGGCATAGTTGACAAGTTTAAATAAAAATATTATTGGTCAGACGACAGACAATAATATATTATAGACATACGTCTAAGAGAGGAACCTCATGAACAACGAGCTAATAGTTGAGTTCTTGAAAACTATTTACAAAAATAAAACATCTGGAGTCCTAAGTTTTGAGACACAGGAAAAAGGTAGAGAGATGTTTAGATCCGACAGTCTCACTCAGCTACTAGAATGGATCTATAAGATGGAACAAGATAAAAGAGGTGCACATCTAAGACAGGCAAGTATGGATGGTGATAGTAAAAAATGCACCAGAGCAGACGTTGTCGCTATTAATCACTTATGGATAGACATAGACACAGGTGTTATTCCAAAGATATTAATTGATGATAAAGATTTAAGACCAACCTTTTGTATTAATTCTGGCAGAGGCATCCACTTATATTGGAGACTAGCCAAGCCTGTAGATAATCTCATTGGCATTTCTCAATGTGAAAAGATTATGAGAAAACTTGCAGACATACTTGGTGCTGATCCCGCCCCTACTCACTCAGCTTCAACACTTAGAATTCCAGGGACAATAAATTTTAAATATGACCCACCTGTACAGACAGAAAAAGTGAAAGCAATTTGGTGTGACACATCTAAGAATTACGAACTGGCAGACTTTGAAAAGTTTATTGAGAAGAACATAGATCCATACGAACAATTGATAGATAACATTACCGAGGGTATGGGCATATCAAAGTCTGCATCTGATTGGCAAAGAATAATTGATAACTTGTCGGTGAAAGGCTCAGACAATGAGTTTGGTGGCAGACACAACTGTGTCACAAAATTAGCGGGTTATTGGACAAGACAGTCTGTAAACCCAGAAGTACAACTTAGAACATTAGTCCAATATGGTTGCACCTTGAATGAATGGGAATGCAGAAACATTATTAATTGGGCATGGGAGAAACACGAAAATGACATTAGCACCTAATCCCGCTGACCCAACTACACATATATTACAACAGGTACAAACTGCACAGGCTCGGGGTACTCGACCGAACATACGAGACATTCTCGGACATTGTATTGATGCATTGATTATTAGGTTCAGACAGAATGGGTCTGACATTTTGCACAATAACGATATGTTTTTTCGTTACGCAGCGAAGGAAGGCATCTGGAAAGTAGCAGACATTGTAGACATAAAGACTGACATAGACGAATGGTTTCGCTCTGCAATCAATCTGGTACCAACAAAACAATTTAGGTCCGAAGTTCTGGAAGGCTTGATGATGAGAGTTCACATGGCTGAAGTACCGTGGGGTAATGTCAGAAACATTATCATATGTAAGAACTTGATAGCTTACGACTTGGATAAAGGTCAGACTGTGACGGTCAAGAAAGAATGGTATCTCAGAGAAGAGAACTTATTGAATGTTGATTGGGTTAGTGGCGGAGCATGTCCTGTCTGGGACACGGCAATGCAAAAACTATTTTCACACTTCACTGATCCAGTAGAAAGATCTGAAGTTATCCAATTAGTAGAAGAATGGATGGGTACTACATTATACAGACATAATAGACCTCGTGCATTATCCAAGTGTCTATTCCTATATGGAGAAAGACGAACTGGTAAATCAACAATACTTGATGTACCACGTCAGATCTTTGGAGAAAAATTAGCAACTGCAATAGACCTACAAGAACTAAGTGGGTTTGGTGCAGAGGCTCTAATGAATAAAGCGGTATGGCTTTCTGATGAGATTAAGGTAGGAACAGTCATGAATGATAGTGTTATTAAACGTGTCATTACAAACGAACCGCTTTCCATAAAGATTAAATTTGAAAAACCTTTTGAGGGCAGACTTAATTTAACAGTCGGTCTTGCGGGAAACTCTTTACCTAAGATTGATGATACCTCTGATGCAGTATATGACAGGATGATATTTGTCCCGATGGATACTGTGATTGGAGCATCAGCAGAAAATCAAAAGTTAAAAGATGAGCTAGAGAAGGAGCTTCCTGCGATCTTGAGTAAGATGGTAGACAGACTTGCAGACATAAGGAAACGTGGGCAGTATCAGATTCCATCGTGTCTGATTTCCAAGCAGGAAGAAATAAAACTAGAACAAGATCCCCTCCGTGGATTTCTTGATGAAGCAATTACTTCAGCTAATAATTTATGTGCCATAAAAAATGGAGACATTGTGTCTGCATATCGTGGTTACTTATTAAAACAATTCGGAAGTGATCAGGCTAAGAACTCAAAAATTTCAGCAGTCTGGTTATCAAGACGAATCTCAGAGGCTTTTCCAAACTCAACTGTGGGCAGAGTTGATCAGGGAACAGTCCGAGCAAGGTTTGGTTTACACTTTTCAGACAAGGGAAAAGCATGGTTGTCTGCGGGGTGGGGTCTGGAGGACACCTTTTATAAACCTGACCAGAAAAGACTTAAAGAAGCAAACATAAATACAGGAGTTAAATAGATGCCCCGCCCTAATACAATTGGAGAACCAACAACAATCTACAATGCATTATTAAAGAAGACACAATTAGAAAAATTACAATTCATTGCACATCAAGAACGTAAAAAGGGTAAGACACATATATCCGCCGCAAGTATAATTAGGGATGCCATTGACAAGTGGTTACAAGAGAATGTCTGATCCCGAATACCTAATCGCAAATGGATTCAATGATGCAATCATAGGTATTGGTTGGCGAATAAATCTAGATGACGTTGTCTGTTATGATTACGACAAGTGTGTAGAGATCCTTATGAAAAATGAAAACATGGAATGGGAAGAAGCAATTGAATGGATGGACTACAATGTTTGTGGCTCATGGATGGGAGACAAAACCCCTATTTTTATAAGGTGTGATCCCACATTAGATGGAACCATCAAAAAAGAAAAATGTGAAAATTAATCTTTTTGATAAGGCTCCACCACCTCGGGTGCATCATCCATACACTCACAAGGTATTGGTTTCCATAACTCGCCTTTGAAAACAAAACCGAGTCCATCGCAAGTCTCACATTGAATGTCGGTAAACTTTGGATGTTTGTGTGTTTGTATATCTGCCATAAAAAAACTCCCTGTATTTTTCAATCTGTCTAAGATCTATAATACAGGGAGCGACATGGAATACTATGGTGTCTAATTACTCATATTTTTGTGATGTAATTCACAAAGACATGAGGAATCACACCACATAAATTATTAAGTTTCTTTATGATTAGCATGTGATATATCGCCACTCATCAAGACTTCAAAATTCCTCAAGGCTTGGAAACATCTGCCTGTAGTATTTTTTGAAAAGGATTTTATATACTTGAGATAATCCGCACATGATTCATATAACTTTTCGTTGCCCATAAAAGTAGTTGTACTGCTTGATCTTTCAACTGTTAACCAACCCTCGGCTTCACATTCTTTGACAGTCTGACTTATTGTTTTCCTGTCAGCATTCATTTCAGTTGATAATTGGCTGATAGTATATGGAATATTAACCATATATGCATAACAAATAAATTTGGCAAATGCATTTCTGAATGGTGTTGAATTAAAGTATCTTTGAATAGGTGTATTCATACGAGACGTTCTTGTTTTATACATCTCCATCTCAGTCAAAAGAATAGCAAGATTATATTCTCTTTCTAAATGCTCTCTTAAAGAATCTGCTACACCTTTTTGGTCATCAATTTTTTTAACCTTATCGATGCCTTGGAATTCAAAATCTTTATAGTTTGGATACCTTTGTTTATTGTTAAAATGTAAAACTTTCTTATTATTATTATTATTATTCATTGAGTCTCTCCTTATCTGTCAATATTACAAGATTATAATCTCCTTTCAATCAATTGACAATACTTATTTCTGCATATTTTAAATTAATTAACAAGTTATTTAATGACAGTAAGATAATTTTACTGTCATTATTTTTGATTTTACTGTCAGTAAATCAGACTTTGGGGTGGTTTGGTTGAGGTTTTTTCACTTGGAATACTAGATTAATGACAGTAAACGGGTTTTTACTGTCATTAATTTGTTTTACTGTCAGTAAAAGCGGGAGAGATAAGTGTCTGTTTTAACGGGATAATTTGGATTTTACTGACAGTAATGACAGTAAAGTACAGTAAATATATAAACAGGTAGTAATATATAAATATAATTATTAGTTATTAGTTACAGTTTTACTGTACTTTACTGTCATTACTGTCATGGATTTACAAAGTCTGAAAGTTTGATGTGTATCCATTTGTACCTGCACGGGTGTATTTGTGTAGGAATATAAGTAGTAGACACAGACACAGTAACAGACTATGTTGGTGTCTATAGTAATTAATAAAAACTTTTTATGCTGGTTCGCTGCGACACAAATTTTACTGACAACACTTGGAATAGTAGACATAAATGGGAACACTAGTTGGTGTAGATATAGGAACTCTTTGTGGGGTTGCTTGGAAAAAAGATTCAGTCATTAGACATATTCAATTTGATACATCTAAAGCTAGAATTAGTGGGGGCGGGATGAGACCTCTAATGCTAAGAAGACATTTAATAGAATTATTTAGTGAGATTGAACCTATTGAGGAACTAGGTTTTGAATTAGTCCAAAGACATAGTGGTACATATGCGGGTCAAATATATGGGGAATTGAGAGGTGTCTTGATGTGTGTCTGTGAAGAGATGTCTATACCTTATAGATCTATTGGTGTCACAACTATCAAGAAACATCTTACAGGAAATGGCATAGCTTCAAAAGATGTAGTCAGACAGGCAATCGTTGAGAAGTATCCCAAGCTAGACCCTCAGACAGAAGACGAGGCTGATGCAATTAGTATTTTACAATGTGTTATAGATGGAGTTTTTTAATGGGAAAAATAATCCGACCGAGTTTTAAAAGACAAAAGAAATATCATCTAGCTTGTAATGAATGTAACTCTATTAATTGGAGTATTCATTTAGACCCTGAGATAGGTCAAGCAATTGTGGAACGATCTCCTAATTTTGATGATCTTGATTTTGAATGTACTGCGGTGGAATGTTTGGAGTGTGGACACACTATCCAAATGAGAGGAATGCCCCATAATTAGGGGGTACAATCATACAGACGAGTATCTTTAACCCGTCTGTATGGCTCTTAAAAAGGCTTGTTTTTTTAGCAAGTCTCAATTTGTTCGATGTTTTCGTCATAAACCTCTTCTAAATGTTCACAAACATCTTTCCAAGATTTCTGCTTTTCGTGGTCTCTTTCTGCCCAAACACCATCTAGATTTTCATTGTCACATGCGAGGATAAAATTACTGTCCTCTTCTAGAGTGCCATAGCATAAAGTTGTGCCACCATTTTTTCTTTTGTAAGTATAGTCTATTTGTGTAGTAAATTTTTTAGTCACTTTCTCAGTCTCCCAATATTGTTCAATGTCTCCATCAGACGTGATGTCTCTTGGACATTCAAACTGTTGATATAAAAGACGAGCATCTTTATGGATGCCCCTCTCTTTGATGTCTTGCTGACGTGGACTTAACTCTCCGTCTTCAGCAATACATTCGGGCGAAAGAGCAATAGCTATTTCTTCCCATTGCTCCCTTGCTCTTTCTTTAGTAATTGGATAAGAACCATTTAAATAGTTCCATCGTGGGTCTTGTTTTTCTCCATTGAAATTTATAAAAACTTTACTCATTGTCTAATCCTCATCAACATAAACAGTATCTAATTGACAATCCCCAAAGAACCATTGATCTAATTCCCCAAGAAATTTTTTAGATTTAGATGTGTGAAATACACTTCCGTTTGTAGGCTTTGTATTATTAAAGTCATCTTGAATTTCTTTCATTAACAGTTTAGCTTTTTCTTCAGCCTCTTCTTGAGAACTAGCCTCAATAGAAAAATTATTATCAAACCAAATGTTAACGTCAAACTTGACTGTGTAATCTTTTTTACTCATTACACTCTCCATCCAAGTACTAAGAAATCTATGTCTTCAAGGTTGGCTTTATCAAAGACTTGATCAGGCACATAGTCAGCAAGTGCGTGATGTGATTTACCACCAAACCAAGCACCACCAACGGCACTAGTTTCCATAGGTTGCCATCCTTTTTTCTTAATTAACTTTTCAAAGTCAGCTACAATTTTCTCTTCTGCTTTTGTATACTTACTCATCTTCATCCTCCTCTTTATTTTTGTAGAATATTACGATTTGATCTATCTCTTCTCCTTTTGATATATCGCCCTTTCTTTCAGCGATAATATTCTCAAGGTCTTGAGTGTCTGCATACTTCCAATTTGTATGCCCTAAGATTTCTTCACATGCCTCATCTATGGCATCACTATGAAATCTACTCATTATATTTTCTCCCTTACAGGTTTGACATCCATCTTGTTCCAAATGGATCGGTTGATTTTAAATTTGATATTATGGAATGGGACAAATACTCTGACCCATTTATGTCCGACTACTGCAAAGACATATCTAAGACCACTAAGTGGCAGTCTCATTTCACTCAAGTAGACATGAAATAATTTTGCATTAGACCAAGACTTTTCTTTTGGTTTCTGTTTAAGCAACATAGTCCGCCCCTTTCTCAGATCCAGGGAAGTAACCAAGTGGCATGACATCATGCATTTGAGTTACATAAAGATCTTGCTGATCAAGAAACCTAAACGAAGTCCAATAGACATTAGCTTTAATGTTCTCTGAATTTTTAAAAATATGAACATCAAAATACTTACCGTCATATTCAAAGAACTCCCATGTGTCTTGGAATTCTGTAGACTTGTTTATGGTATCTTGAACGAATGTCTTTATGTAATTTCTGAATTGTGGATGAGCATTATAATACTGTTCCATTTTACATTTAGGCATTGTTTCTCCTTTAGTCTGTCAACTAATAAATCGAGGAACTGCCTCGTCAGTATGTCTCAGTCACAAGACACAGACACCCAAGTAAACTTGGATGTTTCAACATTTACGATTTATTATTTTTCTCAAGATGGTGAACGATAAATTCAACACGTTCATAGGCAGACATGTGGGTTTCTACACCATCCACATATGTGTCTGCCTTATATTCATAGTAATCTAGCTGATGCTTGAGATCATAGGCAACTTGAAGAATTTCTTCCATTAGCTATTCTCCCATTTCTCTATTTGATTAAGTAAACTTTCAGCACATTCATGTCTGCCCTCACAAATACCATCAGTACCATCAGTAAGAATTTCTTTACCATCAATGATAGGTTGCTGATGATTAACCTCAGATACCAACCATGATTTAATTTTATTAATGAAGGCATCTTTCTGATCTATTGCAGACATAAGATTGTTTCGCTCTGTCTCAAGTGCTTTTATTCTATCCATAAATCTTCTCCCTGTTCTCTGCCTGTGCAGTTAAGTTAAGAATAATAATGTTTTGATTTGTTTTAGGATCATGCTCATAAGTTAAAGCAATGATATCTCCTACCTTGGATTTCTTCTTGATAGATTGGATACTAAATCTTTTATCCCCTCTAGCTTTAGTCTTGTAGAAGTTGATCTTAGTTGGAGTATCAGATCCATTGAACCTAAAGACTGCTGACAAAGTCTGCTTGTCTCCATTCTTCATGGTCTTGTAGTTGATACCATATAAAGATGCGAACCTCTCGAATACACCACCATCGATATTGTTTTTATCCCACATGGTATAAGTTAGTTTTAAGTGTGGGAATTGTGGATCAAGAGACTGAACCACATTAGTTTCTATTTCTGAATAGTTTTGCTTATTCATTTTCTTTCCTTTCATAAAGTAAATATGATTTTAAGTTTTGTAGAATTGTATCGATCGCAGATATACTGCGAACACTTGGAATTCTAGACGGTAAATCCTCTTCCAAACTGACAGGTGTACCTGTTGATATGGATAAGGCTCTGATCCTCATTGAGACTTTTAATCTAAGATAGTCTGAAATACCTTTAGGTATATTTGTTCTACCGTTTAACCAATTTCTTACAACTTGGTCATTGACCTTGAACAATCCACAGAGTTCTTTACTGGACATATCCAAAGCTAAAAGACAGACACGCAATTGATCAGACGTAATTGTTGTCTGTGTCTGTCTAATATCTTCAATTGGAAATGCTTTGGTGTTACCTGCGTGAGTGGATTTTTTAGAAAATCTTTTCCTTAAAAGTTCATCGGGAACAGATGGAATTTTATTTTCTGTTTCCATTGCTCCACCTCTTAAAGGCAATCTCATTCTCAATGATAATGATAGGCAAGAAACATCCTACTAATATAAAGATAGATGCAATTGCCCACATTAACCAATCGCTTGGAGTTGATAATGCTATGTTGGTTTCAACCAGATCCAGAATTAAAAATCCAAATAAGAAATAAATTGCAGACATAATAATTAAAAATATTTTTGTCTTAGGCATTTACACCTCCACTATTAAATTTAGTTGAAAGTGTATCTAAGTTTTGACTTATGATGGTTTTGGCATTGGCAAACTTATTAGTTACCTCTTGCCCTAGCTTTTCTTTAGCCATCCATCTTGGAAACTCAAAACAAATATCTTCACGACCTTTAAGATTATAAACCTTACGATTAATGATTTGAGATTTAGCAACCCAAACATCAATTTCATTAGCAAACTTAACAAAGATAGCTTTCTCACTTTCTTTTATGAACTTGCCATAGATAAAAATGTCATCAGCTTTATGACTTTGTAAGAGATTATTATTATCCAACATCGTGATTTCTTTGTTAGATAATGATCTTAAATGTTTAAGATTTTTCTTTTCAATCCAAAGAGGATTTAAATTTTCAAAAAGAAAATTCTCTCCATCTTTATCATAATCAACATGAAAACATTTTATAACGTCATCTTTATAAGCAGTCTTACCTCTCCAAACTGCAAAGACAAGGTTGCCTTTGTTTATTCTTTGTAATCTGCCTGTAGTGACCTCATACAAATTGAGTTCAGTTTTATTAGTATCATCCATGATGATCCCCTTTCTTGTTTGTGTGTTTAGTCTGTCAACTAAGTGATATTAATTAGCTACCACGACATAAAAAAATATGTTTCGACCATGCTAAAGGTCTTATCAAGTGGCTTACAGGGGCAATCCTAAGACTGCCCCCTAAGTATTTATTTTAGAATTTTGTTAAGTTCCTTAAGACCATTTGTGATCATGGTTTTAGCTGAACTTTCTACAATGTAGTGATCAAAGCATCCATCAAAAGATTTGATGAACTGATCTTCCGCTCTTTTCCAACTTGGATCAACATCACTATAAAGTTTGTAATGTGTTAAGACCATGCCAATAACCTCAATGCCCCACTTTGAAACAATCTCTTTAGCTTGTCTGCATTTTTCCACAGAGTTAGGAGTTCCATCAGTCACTATGATCATGACCTTTCGATCTTCTGATCTCTTAGCTAACCTTAGACCCTCACTCATCATGGCATCATGGGTGGGAGTACCACCATCAGACTTACCATGTTGGTATGCCACAAAGTGTTTAGATTTCATCCAATGCTGATCATGATCTTTTAGGATGTAATAATCTTTATCATAACTACTTTTACCTGTGGCACAAAATAGAGGTGAATTTGAAAAGTTAGCACTAGGAAAACAACCCACAGAATATTTAACTTGAACTTTATGTAAGGCATTACCTAGAACTAAAGCTAAATTGATACTCTCTTGAGAATTGTTAATTAGATGCCTACCAATTTTGCGAGATTTCATCGATGATGATGTATCAATCAATAAAGATACCGCAGTTTTAGTACCCGCTTGTTTCCAAGGCTGATGAAATATATTAGGTGTATTAGTACATAATTTACCTAATTTTCTAGCATCAAGTTTGCCCCTGTCTCTATTTCTTTTAGAGCCATAACGATCGGGATTTTTTAGAATTCTAGCCAAAGTTTGAGAACAGTCAGACACATTTAATTTAGATACAATGTTACTAACTTTCTTAGCTTTAGTTTGAACCTTTTGATCTAGGTCTTCATCAGAACTATCAACCATTTGCTCAGTCTCATAGCTTTTAGCCTTTAGAGGTTTATCATCAAGATCAACCTTTTTATTAGGATCATTATCAACATCATCCCTTAAAAAATCTTCTTTATTCTTAAATTCTTGATTACTCAAATCTATAGACATAGAACTTTCTGCATCATCTGATCCCTGTCTATCCATATCAACAGTATTTTGAGATGGTTTAGAATTTTCAGAACTATCAGCATCATCAGAACTATCAGCATCATCAGAACTATCAGCATCATCAGA
>VMHT01160530.1_pt1 | contig 26162 bp, 44 predicted proteins | sample 4693611 | NCBI WGS metagenome assembly VMHT01 (sample SAMN12280063, study PRJNA550983) | marine metagenome | isolation source: seawater sampled from same location over 5 years 0.02-0.2 micron viral filtrate | place: USA: collected off the coast of southern California halfway between the port... ...
TGATGTAAACTATGCTATCATAAACCGTGCACCGTACTCATTCTACAGCAACGGGAAATACATCAAGTGTAGACTCAATGTAGAGCAAATCTCCTCTAAAGAAATTGCCTTAGAAATAAGCGAAGGTGTTTGGGGTACTCTTACCATAAAGCAATTTTTAGGTTATCTTTCTCATTATCTGCATGGAACAAACCGAGGAAGTTGGGCCTTTACCTCCCCAGAAAGACTGTACGAAAGAGTGATGGGTAAAGAGGGACGAGAATCAGACATCAAAGTTATGGAAAGTTTCCTCATCCAAAACAGGACGAGAAACCTTGTAAATCAACGAGCAGAAGTCCTTCTAAAAGAAACACTTGAAAAGCACGGTGAAAAAATTAAACACTATAGTTTAAAGAAACACACCGCTACAACTAACATCCTCTTTGTTCAAGGGATAGAAAACGACTGGGTTATCCGGTGGACTTCTTCTAACTCTGACAGGGAAGGAAGACAGTTGGTTAGAACAGAATACATAGAAACCGGATTAATTGAACTACCCACAGGTTTTTTGAGCAAAAATAAATCGTATGGTATTCCTGATAGCGCAGAACGAGATGATTGGTACGGTGTTTGTGTGGATAATCTACAAACAAACTCTCCTCAAGTTGACCAAGCCATTTCTAGAGTCCTTGTTTGTTTGAACGATAAATCGGCAAAGCAAATGGTTTCCACAATGAGAGGTATTGACCCTGCTAAACTCAGAATAGATTTTGACTCCTTTCTTCAACAAGAAGAAAATGTCATATTTTCATTAAAAGGGACGGCGAAGTAGATGTTACCGTGCATAGAGTGCGGAGAAACCTCGTATCATTTTGATGAACATTTGGGAGAGCGAGTGTGTAATAGTTGTGGTCTTGTTGTTGTTACTGAACCATTTGAACAAGAGGTTAGACTGTACGATAAAGAAGGCAACGCCATCCGTTCAGTGGACAAACTTGTAGGTTCTAAGTCCGTCAATAAATACGACCGAGTGATGTCAACTCATGTTCTTAGAGGTTTAACCCTGAGTAAAATGTGTATGGCTTCTCTTACACAATCACGCTCCCTGATAAACAGGATAGAAAACGCTTATCTCTCTTGTTTCCGAGCGGGTGTTTTTGGCATGACCACCTATGAATGTAGGGCGACCGCTCTAACACTTTATCTTCTGAGAGAAAGAGACTTACCCTACACATTATCGCAAGTCTGTGAAGAGTTTGGTTCCAGTAAAAAAGATGTTTCTAGACTAACAAAAAAAATAGCAAAGCACTTTGGAACGGTTGGGACAAACCAAATGAATTATCTCGGACTCGTAGAGAAACATGCTCTCTCTATGAAAGACTTAGATTTTTCAAACTCTTGCGGAAGAGTATTTTCTAAGTTTGAAAGTCTTGTCCAAGAGAGAGGACAGACACTCAAGCCCAACTATGTGGCCGCATCACTCTACATTACGAATCTACTAGAATACAAAAGATTCACTCAAAAACAAATTGGAGAGGAGTGCGGCTGTTCCAAAAGGACTGTCCGTGGAATGACAAAAGAATTACTTGCCTTAATTGGTAAAACTGAAAAAGAAATTAAAGGGAAGGGAATACAATGGTTTACTTCGGTGTGAAAAAAGGAACAGGCAGGACTTATTGCAGGCTATGTTCCATGGCTATAGATGAAGGACAGCCCGTTATTTATGTTGGTGGCTACCGAACAAGTGGACAAGTCCACGCTTTACCTGAACATTGTCCGTATCTTAGGAAAAGATTGGAAGAATTAAAGGAGGAATAAATATGAAAATTATAGTTACGACATTAAAGACATGTAAGGAATGTGGAGAGTTGAAATTGACTCAACATGACCTTTGTAAAGAATGTAGAGGAACGCCAAACACCATTGGCGATGAAAAACAACGGGGCTTTCTCCGTCGCATCCTTGATGATGTGAAAAAGAAGGAGGAATAGAAATGAAAAGAAAAGTATTGATAATTGGAGCAGGTGGTATTGGGAGTTTCCTTGTGCCCCTTCTAGATAAGACGGGCCTTTACGCCATTACGGTTAGCGACCCCGACACCGTAGAAACGAAGAATTTGACTTACCAAAACTTCAACGAGGATGATGTAGGTTCTCTCAAGGTTATGGCCTTGCAGAAAAAACACACGATTAGCCCCAACAAGTTTCCTATCTTGACAGAGGGACAACTTGCTGGCTACGACCTCGTGGTTTGCTGTGTAGACAATTTGACTGCACGACGCCTTCTCTACCGCTCTCAGGGCTTCCCTTGGCTTGACCTACGAGCACAGGGTAGAAACTGCGCCTACATCACCTACAAGGCCGACCCTGCCACTTACGACACTTTGTTGTCCGGTCCTGATGGGAGTTTTTCTTGTCAAGGGGATGCTTGGGATGGCTCCAACGAGGCTGTCCACTTCATGCAGGTGGCAGTTGCGGGTATCGGTTCTGAATGGATTCAGCGTTGGTTTAACGACGAAGAAGTGAACGGGTTTGGAACCCTTTTCGTTTGAGGTGAAAACATGGAAAAGAAAACAACAGGAGAATTGATAGAAGAAATACGAACCAAAAAGTCAGCACATCAACTTTGGCTTAGAAGTAAAGTTGCCCCTTACATAACAAGCATTTGGGAAGACTTGCTAGAATCAGATGAAGGGTCAGGAAAAGATACCATCCACAGTCTTGAATTTCATGACGCTATTTGGATGGCTTCAACTTGGCTACTACCCGGTCTTGAAGTCCAAGTTGTGGTTGATGATAATTGGAACCTTTTCATTTCTTCAGGAACCGCAGGTTTCGTAGGGTTTCCAAAGGAACCCAAAGGATTGAAATTACCGATTCGTTGCTGGATTCATACCCACCCGTTCGGAAGCGCATACTTTTCCGGCATTGATTGGAACACGGTTTCTGTGTGGGAGCAACACATGGACTGCGCCTATGTCCTAGGTGGAGGCAACCACTACGGTTTCTGGGAACAAGAAAACCCCAACGAGTTGACAATCTACCATGAACCCGTTGATGGATTCAAGGATAAATTCAGAGTGCAAGTAAAGAGTGAAAGTCTCAACATACCTGAACCTAAAGGTGAAATGGAATGACCTACACAGAAAAAGATATTGGAAAGGTTATCACTTACGAGGGACATAACGGAACTCTAAGGGACGAGAGAATCGTTCATGTGTATTGTCAAATATGTTCTGCTCAGTTTATTGGCCCAATTAGAGAGGCCGGTGGATTTCTAGGAGCGCATGAGTTGTTTCACAACTGGGAGTTCGCCGCTATGATTCAAGAAAAGAATGGAGGTTTGGTTCCTTGACCGAAGGCGTGGAGGTGACAGCATGAGCCTACACGAGAACTTCGGAAAGGGAAACAGGGACGCCAATGAGAACCTTACGGCTAACGATGTGGTTTACACTCCTAGAGAAATTGCTAGACAAATGATTGCATTTTATGACCTAAAAGACAACGATAGAGTGCTTGACCCGTGTGCTGGTGATGGAGCATTCTTTGACCAATATCCAAAACATATACTCGCTAAATTCCGAATGGAGATTACAGAAGGTCTAGATTTTTTTGATTGGAATACTAATTCAAGCCCTAAAATTGATTGGATTATCACCAACCCACCCTATAGCATCTACGAAGAATTCTGTCATAAAGCGTTTGAAGTCGCAGACAATGTTTGCTTTCTTGTCCCCTTGTCAAAAGTTGTGTCAAGTTTAGGTCGCATTCAAGCCACCATGGACTACGGAGGTTTTGTTTCTATTCACATCATCGGTGCGAGTCAATGCGGATTCCCGTTCGGATTTCCTGCGGCGGCTGTCCACATGAAGAGAGGCTATGAGGGAAAAACTGAAATTAAGATGTGGGAAGATAAAACACAACGAAGCCTTCTAGACTACGCCTCAGTCGTTGACGAAGACGAAGAAGCCTACAAATATTCAGTGTGATACCATGAAGTGCTACAAATGCAAAAGCGACAATGTAGAAGTTTTCTTCCCAAAGGGTAGGAAGAGGAAAAAAATGAATCATATGGTTTACTGCCAAGATTGTAAAGCCGTAAAGTATGTTTTCGTTCTAGGCAAAAAATCTGAAAAAATCAGAGAATATGTGCAAATAGACGACTACATCAAAAGAGGAGACAATATATACCGTTGAGAATCTATTCTCCGCATGAAGCATGTCGGAGACTGGGTAGTTATCCAAATAGAAGAAAGCGAATCAGAACACGGAATTATTTCCACTGATGAAAATAGCGGTATGGTTGTTGATTCAGCCGTAAAGAAACTCATTGGTAAGAGAGTATTCTATTCAATTGATAAAGCAAAGAAAAATCAAGGATATGTCTTTGTCCCCTTTGCTGATATTTACGGGGTGATAGAATGATTAAATTCGGAGAAAGTGTAAAAGAAAAACTGCTAGAAGGCATTAATCTTGTAGCCGATACAGTGAGTCCAACCCTTGGCCCTCAAGCGAGAACAGCCATATTGCAAGGGAATCCTCCTATCGTTATCAACGACGGAGTGACGATTGCAAAACATGTCTCTCATGAGGACCCTTATGTGCAAATGGGTGTTCAACTCATCCAAAATCTGGCGTTCAAGGCCCAATCTAAAGCAGGAGATGGAACAACTACTGCGTGCGTTCTAGCACAGTCTCTATGCAACTCTCTCATGTCTTTGGATATTTCCAACATTCACGAATTCAGAGAGGAGTTGGAGTCCACAAGGGAAGATATGCTTCAAGCGTTGGATGAAATTTCAATTCCCGTAGAGAGTGGAGAAAAAATCCTAGAGGTTGCAACGATTGCCGCCAACAATGACCCCGTTTTGGGTCAACTTATTTCTGATGTCTTTTCTTTTGTTGGAAAGGATGGAGTTATTTCTGTAGAAGAGGGTCATGGATTAATCACAGAATATGAATTGAAACAGGGTCTTGAATTAGAGAACGGCTACATTTCACATCTATTTGCCAACCAAGACAGCGGGGAGTGTATTTTAGAGAAACCGCTGATTTTAACTACAAACAAAGTTATTCTTAATTTTGCAGATTTACTTCCTTCTCTTGAGTATGCTTCATCACAAGGGCGACCGCTCCTGTTAATTTGTGCCGACCTTCAGGGTTCGGCCCTTTCCAATGTTTTAGCAAATGTCGTTCAGGGGAGAATACAAGTCGGTGTTTGTAGAGCGCCAAACCACGGAGATGCTAGACTGGACGAATTAAAAGACATCATATCTGTTGTAGGTGGTAAGTTGTTTTCCAACGAAGCAAAAGACGATATGAAAATAATTGACGCTTCTTGTTTTGGTTCTTGCGAAAGGTCTGTGTTAAACCAAGTAAACACAACCTTGGTCGGAGGAGCAGGAAGGGAAGAAGAAGTCCAAGAGAGAGTAGAGTCCTTAACAGAGTTATACAAGTCTGCAAACAATGATTGGATTCGTGAAAGACTCACAACGAGGATAGCACGGCTGAAAGGCGGTGTCGCAGTCATTCGTGTCGGTGGAGGTTCCAGTGTAGAATTGCGAGAAACAAAGGAACGCCTTGACGACGCTCTCAATGCAACGAAGGCCGCTCTACAAGAGGGTGTAATTGTCGGAGGAGGTCTAGGAATTATCATGGCGTTTTCTACTCTTAGCAGTAAAAGGAAAATACATCCAATGTTTACGGATGTATTTTTGACCCCAACAGAAGTCCTCTTGAGAAACGCTGACGCCGACAATTCTCTTTGGGATGATATACATGCCGAGGAATTGGTAGGCTTTAACGCAAAGACACGAACAGTAGAGAACCTTTGGAATGCTGGCGTGATTGACCCTGTAAAGGTCACCAAGAGCAGTCTATCCGCCGCCTTTTCAATCGCCCTCATGTTTTTAACCACGGAAGTCGCCGTTTTATTGGAGGAGTAATATGAAAAGAGCCGTGACGGTCACGCTACCTGCCCCACACAAAGCGCAAATCAAATGCCCTATTTGTGAAGGCAACAAGTGCAAGATTTGTAACATGACTGGACATTTGAAAATAGATGTAGCCCCTAAAATCCCTATTCAGCGAGCGCACATCATCAAGTATGTAGTTGATAACATACACGATGTTGCTTCTGAAATTACACGCACATACGGTTTAACCCCTGAAATAAACACCAAGGAAATTATTAAGATAGAGGATGCTCAGTATGAGATTGTGCAAATCTCTTCTTTGGGTGGGGCTTGTTGGGTTGTTAATCGTTTAGACGAATTGGAAACTCCCAGATATTTTGTTTCAAGAAAGGAGTTGAAGAAATTTTCCGAGGGATGGATTGAATGACCTTTGGCGGATACTTTTTGTTGCTCTGTATTTTTGCAGGCTTGTATTGGTTGGGATTGAAAGTCAACCCACCATTACAGGAAAAAATTATTTCCGAATCTAATAATCTTTTAAGTGGTGATGAAGAATGACAGATACTCTTGATTTCCAAGGAAGAATCGTCAGAGACGAAATGAACCAAATCAAGATTCATCAGGGAACCTACTACGGAAAAGAAGTGGTAGATATTCGTTGGTACAAAGACGACAAGCCAACAAGAAAAGGAATACGACTAAACAAAATAGAATTCAATACAATGTTAAAATTATTAAAAGATATGGAGGAATTGAAGAATGAATAAAAAGCATATTGAAAAGCGAATAAATTATCTTATGAAGAAGGGACTCATACCTGAAATATATGACCCCTCCCTCAATCCCGCCTCGCCATTTTTCCGGCCTCCGGTAAGCAAAAAGAAAGAGGAGGAATGACTTATGAAATTAAGCAAAATAAAACTGTTAGCAAAATCAAAAGTAGAATTTGAAAAATGGGCAAGAGAAGTCTTGGATGCAAAAAACTCTCCTTTGAGTGAAGAGATGAAGGCAGACTTTAGCAATTCATGGCCGGTTGTCTGGGACACCAACGACGCTCTCCGAGGGGCTTTTGTCGTCCACTGGTTGCTTGTTCTCAAGAACCCACTTATTGATGTAAGCCTACCCATTGTCATGGGCTCCTTGACTTACATGCAACTCGCCGCTACATCCGTCGGTAGGGCCGACCTTGCAGAAGCAACTCAAACCTTGCTTCAAAACTTTACACGGATAAATCAAATGATTCTCAATGAAAATATACATGAAGAGGAATAGAAATGCAAAGACTAGCGATGAATTTAGAAACATTAGAAAAACTACAGGGAACAAACAGTAAAGTGGCATACATAGCCTCAATGTTTGACCACTGCGAAAGCAAAGATTTACCTTCACTCGTCAAACTTCTAACCCTCAATCTTACGAAAAATAATGTAGGGTTGGCTAAAGCCAAATCATGGATGTGTCGATTCTTCGGCATTTTTGAGGAAGAGTTTGACATGCTTTACGAGTCCACTGGAGATTTCGGAGAGACTGTACGAATAATGGAACCCATGGACGATTACGAACCAGTATCTCTCAAGGAATTAATTCTTTTTCTTGAGAAGGACTTTTCAAAAGAAGCAGACTTTACAGAGTTCAAAACCTTCTTTGAGAGTCTTTCGGATATTGGTAGAAAATGGTTTTCCAAGTTTTGGATTAGAACGCCGAATATTGGGGTACAAACAAAAGGAGTCCACAAGGCAATAGCAAAGAAGTTTGACATTCCTTTGGCTACGGTAGAATTAGACTGTTCATTTAATGACATCTCCTTTGTTGTTGAATGCTACTTTGGAGATAAAATCGTTCCAACAAACCTACAACACGGCAAATTTATCAAACCCATGTTGGCCAAAGTAAAACCGATTAGCAAATGGCCAGAAGAAGTTGTCTACGATATTAAGTACGACGGCAACCGTTATCAAATTCACAAGGAAGAAGACTCAGTTATTATCTTCAATAGAAGAGGTAAGGTAGTCACTCATCAATTTCTTGATGTTGTAGAACAAATCAAATCTTACGAAGCAGACAATTTTGTGCTTGACGGAGAAATCTACCCAGTACGAAGCGATGGTTCGCCCGACGAGCATAAGAAGATGGGAACGAGAGTCCATTCAAAAACATGGGAGAAGGCGTCCACCGTTGATGTGAAATGGGTAGTTTTTGATTGCTTGAAGTGGGAAGGGACCTCTATGTTGAATGCCCCCTTGCGACTGAGATATGAAAGCATCATGGATTCAGTGCATGGGGATATGGCACTTCATCAAATCGGAGGCGACCCAATGGCTTTCTACAACCGGGCCATCTCAGAAGGTTTTGAAGGTATCATGGTGAAAGACCTTCAATCATTTTACACCCCTTCAAAGCGTGATTGGATTAAATACAAACCAAGCCGTGTAGATTTAGATGTTGTAATTGTTGGAGCAAAGCAAGGCGAGAATTCTAACTCAAACTTACTCACAAGTTTTGAAATCGCTGTAAAAGACGATTCCTCAGACAAGGGCTTCGTATCTATTGGAAGAGTGGGTAATGGATTCACGGACGATGAATTGTATTCCCTTACAAATAGGTGTAAGAGAATTGTTCATTCTTGGAATAGCAAGGACGGATATAAACTGCATCCACAAATCATTATTTCAGTAGATGCTGATGCAGTTTCTAGAAATAAGCAGGGAGAGTATGGCTTACGGTTCCCAAGAAAAACACGATTCAGAGAGGACAAAGTATTGTCAGAAATCAACACAATTACTGATGTTATCAATTTGCATTAGGTGAGAACATGAACAAAAAAATGTTTAACCAACTACTAAACAAACGGTTGGTTAGATATTCTTTAGATAAGGAGTTGAGTGTCTTCCAACAACAAGTTTTGTCTATGTGTTTAGGTAAATGGCTACTACATAAAAAATGCCCCACGAGGTTTCTTTTTGATTTTGACCAAAAAGGCATTGTCGTTTATTTCTCAGGTCTTGAAATAGATAAAGCAAGGTTTGCAATAGAGAAGTTTCTAGAAGTAGAAAATATACAATATAAATTAATTATTGAAATGGGTGTGAAAGATGTTAGATAGAAATATGGTTTTGGGTATTTTCTTAGCCAAGGGAAACTTTGTTGTGAAAATTGAAGCCAGCGAAACAGCGGCTATTGGATACCAAATAACGATGCAAGCGAATGTCTCTTTCAGAACAGAAGAAATGTTGACAGCGTTTTCTAGGACTTTGAAAATGCTCAACATCAAGCACCACCAATACCATGTGAGCGGTCTGCGATTAGGGAAAAAATCTGCCGCCACGGTCATGGGGATGATTCCAGAAACCCTACACTATTTGAACCCCAAATTATCTACATTCAAAATGGTGTGGGATATTGTAGAAAACAAAGAACACAAAACTCTTATGGGACTTAACAGAATTATTAAAATATTATATGGTGAAAATAATGGGACTGACATCAATGAATACGAAGAGAAGTGAAATCTATGTCGGTAAGACAGGAACAGGAAAAACAACTCTTGTAAAATCTCTTTTGCCTAACGCTCTATACTATTATGCCAACGAAATAGAAATTTCAGATATTTATTCTATACCTACGGAATTAGGGATAATCATAGAGGATTTAGATTTTAAACCAAATACTAAATTAATTGTAAATGTTATTCGCTCTTATCGTGGCACTGTAGTTTTGACATCAAAGAACCGGAAGAGCATTCCAAAAGAAATAATCAACATATGTAAAATCAAGAATGTGGGAACGAAGAAACATCTTCGTGAATCCATCAAAGGCTTCGCACCTAGGAGTGAAGAACCGTTCTCCTTTGAACGGGATGTTTTTACTCTGATAAACGACTACTTACGAAACAGCGACCGTGAGTTGGTTAAGGATTTGCTCCTTTTCAACAAGCCCTCCGATACACAAATAATTTCTTGGTTGACAAACAATCTTCATCCCAACAAATTGTTGTTTATTGATGGTGTTGTTAAGCGCCGTTGGCCTCAACAATATTTCTATGAAATGTTGGCATACACTCATGATGGTAAGTTATTTCGTAAAACCAACATGGCAAAAAAAGGTAAATACTCAAAGGCCCCTCGTTTGTTAAAGAGAGTGGGCTTGAAGCCCGATGAGGAGCGCCTGTTTCGGCAACTGATAAACGACGAAAACTTCGTGAAGTTTGTAAAAAGAAAATACAACAATGAAGAATGCCGACTCATGGGTTTGGGAGAAAAGACAATTCGTAGAGAAAAACCCAAAAAGCCTAAAATGAAAACACTGGAGGAATTTCTTTGACAAAGAGAATAATAGACGCCGTTAGGGACTCTCTTAAGAAAGGTGCTAAATCAACTCAAGAAGTCTATGAATACATCAATAGAACAACAAAACACGGGATTACTAGCAGTCAACTAGGCTCAATCCTGAAACGAAAAGAATTCGTAAGAGAATCAAAAAAGAAAAATTCAATATGGAAATGGAGAGATGATAATGAAGAGGAAAAAGAACACCCGACCGATGAGAAATAAAAAAATACGAGAAGATTTAATTTTCCTATTGTCTAGAGATGGTCCGTTGACGGCCAACGAGTTAGCAGTAAAACTTTTAGAAATTAATGATAACAGAACCGTATCAGTGAATTCTGTGTCCCAGATATTAAGAGTTAAACAATTCGAAAAATTATCAAAAGCCCCCAACGGCACAGCCACTTGGACGCTTAGTGAATACGGGAACGACTGTATATCATATCCTTCTTATACTAAGTTAGTAAGAGATGATTTCTTGGAAAATGTATTCAAGATTCCGAAAGAAGACCTGCATCTGTTCAGTGATGAACCCGGTCTAGTAAAACTGAGCATATGGAAATACATAACGAAAGAGCAGTGGGAATCTTTGTTTACTCTCACACATGATAAAAAGTATGCTGAATTTATTCAGTTGGCGAAAGAAATGAATAACGCTTCAAAGAAAAAAAGAGCAAGTAAAGCCGCTCTGAAGAGAAGATATGAACGCTATCACAGCGATGAAGATTTCAGAAAAAAAGACTTGAAGAAAGAAAAGCGTATAGACGAAGAAAGAAACTAAAGGAGGAATAGAAATGTTATGGACAGAAAAATACAGACCAACAAAACTTGCCGAAGTAGTGGGACAAGAACACTTTGTTATGGATGCAGAAAATTGGGTACTGATTAAAGACATGCCTAATATTCTAGTGTACGGAACATCGGGAACAGGTAAAACAACGATTGCTCTTGTTCTGGCTAAGGCGATTCTAGGAGAAGAAACAGATGCTAACTTCTTTGAAGTCAATGCGTCCGATGACAGAAAATTAGAAACCGTAAGGACGAAGATTAAGGATATTGCACAAAGCGCAGTCATTGGGGATAATGTTCCTTTCCGTATCGTTCTTTTAGACGAGATGGATGGAATGACTCGTGATGCACAAAACGCCATGAAAAGAATCATGGAGAGATACTCTGCGAATATCCGATTCATTATCACTTGCAACGATAGGAACAAAATCATACACGCCCTACAAAGCCGGTGTGCAAACTACCGATTTAATCCGCTTCCTTTGGATTTAGTAGGTCGTATTGTCAAACAAGTTTTGCAGAAGGAGGGTCACAGAATTCCCCCCGAAGACGAATTGGGAGCGTTCATATACTCTCTGCAAGGTGATTTGCGTAGAACACTCACGGAGTTGCAGGCCAGCATTGTATCGGGAACAACATTAACGAGACAGATTGAGAAAGGCCTACAAGAGTACGAAGAAATAACGACACAAATAATAAACAAAAATACCAATGAAGCACTAGATAAAATTCATGATGCAATCTACGCAGGTCGTTCCGCTAAGGAAATCTGCATTGGCTTGCATGAATACATTATCCGATGCGATATGGAGGCTAAAATGAAACTGAAATTCCTGCGAGTGATTGGAGAAGGGGAGTGGCGTTCCACTACCATGACCCCGAAATTACTTGCTTCATGGATGGTGGGACAACTAATATAAGAGGTGAAAAAAAATGCAAAACGAAATTGCAAAAGCGGCAGAGAAGTTGGGTATTTCCGAAGAGGAAGCCCAACTGAAATTTGATGAAATACGAGCGGAGAACGGTGGCTTGGCGGCAGATAACCCTGTTGCTATCGCCATGTGGCGAAGTTATGCGGCACAGGTTATCCGCAGTCGTAAATCTACGAACAACACAACCAACAACGGTGGCGGAGGCCTTGCAAAGCAAGCCTTTGGTTTCTTCATTTCTCTAGAACAACCTAGAGATTTGAACGAATACAGCCGACGACGAGCAGTGGAAGAATGGAAAGAAGACCCATTCAACGCACACAAGAACGGGTTCGTTGCTATCGTTGAAGAAGCAGAAAACGGATTCTATTCCGTTTCCCGTTATCACAACGACGAGGTACAAACAAAGACGGTGAAGAAACTGCCGGATTGTGTTCAAGAATTAGAAGATGGCTCAGTCGTCATTCCTCTTGACAACACTCCCCGTTATCAAAACGGCGGAGAGAACACCAACTACGGCAAACCATTAAACTCCGTCATGCGGAGAAGCGGTGTCTTCATTGGAAAGGTTCACGATGATGAAGAGTATCAACTCTACAAGTTTTCCTACAAGAATAAAGGTGTTGATTTCCAACCGGAAACTTTCCAATGGTTAAGCATGGTTGTCATTAAGGATTCTAATCGTGAAGGCTACATTTATGGTTTCACAGAAAAAACCATTGGTAGCCTACGGATGAACAGCGACCAAGACCCCGAAGGAGACCTTTACAGAGACACTTCTACCTTGAACAAGCATAACTTGATTGCTTCTGCGGCTCCTAACCATGTTGTATATCTCGGTAATCTCCAAGAAGCACACTCTACCATGTTGGATAGTCCGGTAGCAGAACGCTTCGTTATCACAAATGGAACGGTGTGCAACATCAACATGACCCCTACCGCCAACGGGAACCGTATCATCAACATTACCGACCTCACGGCGGAGTTTGATTACGAGGAAGAAGGTATGGTCACTTGTTGGATTCCCGAAGACATTGAAATTGACTTTGGAATCGGTTCAACGGTCACTGTTGTAGGGCGAACCTCTCAGCGAGAAACGGACGAAGGACTACAACCCGTCACCATAAATGTGAGCGGTATGTTTGTCAAAGAACGCCGTGGTCAAGTCGTTGAAATTGAGCAGGCGACGGAGGAAGACTTGGACTGGTTTTGATACCGGTCACCTTTCCCAAGGGTAGGAGTTTCGGCTATCTCCTATTCCTTCTCATTGGCGTAAGCATAGGCCAAGGGGACCTGATGCTCGGATGGGTGCAAAGCCCTATCAAATTTAGGTGATACAATGATTATTTTAAAGACATCAATACAGACAACAAGAGCGTTTATTCGCTACAAAAACATACAACATATTTCTTGGGAGTTTAGAGAACACAAAACAAGAGCGCTTGTAAAAATACACACCTCGGCTAATGATAAAATCATTGAAGAGTGTACCATAGAAGACTACAATGAATTCCTTAAGGCCTACAGGATTTGGGCGGCAGACATGGACAATTACTTCCAGTATTCTATCCCTAAAGGAGATGAGTAAATGCTGGAATACGACGGACAATACATTACTTTTGAAGATAAGTGGACTGTGGATTTGAAGAAGGTAAATTTCATTACTCTCAAGCAGAATTGGGAAGACCAAAACTACCACATCAAACTACATATCGGCACAAAAGAAGTGAGAATTATCTTAAATACTAAAGAAGATTTAGAGGAACTACGAGAACACTGGAAAAAAATGAACGAAATTAGGTGATAATATGATGAATAAAAAAGAAGAAACGGAAATTAAATTGGAAGGCTTTGACGCCATCCTACAAGCACAGCAAAAAGAGTTTATTGCACAGAAGAATCATCTTCTTGCAGGAATTGAAGGAGAGGCGAAGACTGGTAAATCCGGACTCGCCATGGATACAGGATTCAAAACCTTCTACTTAGATTGTGATGTAGGAGCAGTCCCTACTTGGAAAACAAACCACGACTCTACGAATCGGATTGTGATTTACAATCCTAATGCCAAGGACGAGAACGGAGACTCCGACCCTTACAAAACTCAAGGCAACATTAGAACATTTATTGCTCATGTAGCCAAAGAAATCAAAGACGCACAAGAGCCTATCCTGTTTGTTTGGGATGGTATAGATTCATGGCTTGACGATTGTACCACTTACATGACAGGTATGGAAAACTCCAGAATGAGGCCCTTTAAACCTCAAAAACAACAAGAATGGCATCAAAGAAACAACCCGTTCAAGACCGTTGTTGGCGAGGCTATTGACCTACAATGTCATAGGCTTTTCATTACCCATACGAAAGAACCGTTTAGAGATGAACCTGCAAAGGCTATTTGGAACCGAGTTGATTCCAAACTACACACTGTTATTCGGACGAATCAACGAATGACCATTAAGGGCATGCAATACATTGCCACAATCAAAAGTAGCAAATACCATCCTAAAATGGTTGGAAAGAAAATTTCTTTCTGTACCTTCGGAGAGGATGGAGAAGTTAAGTGGGAAGGTATTTCCGAACTAAAGGAGATGAGAATCTGAATTTCAGAGTAGATGCAAAAGAGTTTAGAGAGGCAGTGGAAGACTGTATGTTGAAGGGTAAATACTACAACAAGAGTGGAGACATCGGACAATATATCTATCTTGAAGCGTCAAAAACAAAGGACGACCCTCGCTTCTTTGAGTTGAGAATTTGGAACGCTGACATGTCTACAATTACCATGTGTTCTATTCCAGCAACACCCATTGAAAATACAGATATGTTGCTATTGGACACCAAAATTGTTTTTGATACTGCCAATACGAATGGTTTCTTGAAAGGTTTCGGGGATAATATTTCCTTTCGTCTAGAGAGAGGTAGGCTTTTTCTATTCTCAGAGAACACCAATCTATCTATCTCGGTTATGACAGAACACCCTTATGAATCGTCCATTGACATGGTGAAGAAAAATAGTCTTCCCATGGCTGGTGAATTTGAAGCAGATAACAAGAGCGAATTCCCTTCTTTTGGGAAAACCAAGTTTGAAACTGCTTGTCTTCTAGACAACAAAGAATTCGCAACCACTGTTCAAATGGCAGAAAGAATTGGTGCAGGATTCAAATTAGATTTCATCTCTAACAGTCTCAATGTTAGCGCAGAGTCTAATTCTCAAAATTTCGCACGAAGCGTTGCGCCTATTGATAACTACGGAGAAGGAAGCATCGTTGAAATCTCAGCACCAATCTACAAATTCTTCAATGAACCATTTTGGCTTTTCTTGAAGGACGAATCTCCTGTTTTTGCTTGTTCTAATAATCGTCTTTTAATCCGTGCGCCTAGAATTAATTGAGGGTATCAAATGATAATTGCCAATAATGAAAATACAATATACAAATCTTGGAGAAACGAAAAAGGCGAGTTGCTGGTTAAAACTGATGAACATCGCCCGTACTTTTTCATTCCTGATTCGTATAGAGAAGTAAAAACCTACAGAGTCGGTAAGTTTCTCAAACGGCCCCTTTCCTATGAAAAAGGAGAATGGCATAGCATTGATGGGAAGAAGTTGAAGAAGGTTTACTACGAATTGCCTCGGCATGTTGAAGATGCTAAAAAGAAGTTCATTCATCCGACCAATGGAGACATGACTTATGAAGCCGATGTATCGGTTGTCAATCGCTACGCTGTGGACAACATTAACGACATGCCAAACTACAAACTCAAGAAATTTTATTGGGACATGGAATGGCAACAAAGCGGAGAACATGACGGCAAAGTTACATCTATTGGGCTTTACAATAATCAAACAAAAGTGTTTAACACTTGGGTTTGGTATCCTGAAGAATCCTTTGAATTAATTGATACTCCTATTGTGGAAGACTATCTATGCACTTTGCAGTACGCTGAAAGCGAAGCAAAAATGCTGTCTAACTTCATTCAATACCTCACGAAAGAAAAACCTGACATGATGATTGCTTGGTTTGGTCTTAAGTTTGACCTACCTAAACTGTTGAGTCGTTGCATCGCTAACAGCATTGACCCAAGAGTGATTTCCCCAATGGGAATCATTGAAGGCGTCAAAGAAGACATGGAAGGGGAGTTGTCTTTTTCTAAACAAAACGGATATTCTCAAATTTCACAGCCCGTTAAAGGTATGCTCATGCTCAACCTTGATGTTGCTTTTGAGCGACAGTGGAACGATGCACAGAGAGGAACCTTGCCTAGTTTAGCACTAGACTTCGTATCAAAGACTCTTTTTGGAGAAGGAAAACACATTGAAACGAAGTTTACAGACCCGAACGAATTCTATTCTAGAGCGTGGTTGGAAGACAAGTTTTCCTATCTACAATACACAATTACAGATGTAGAATTGCTCCGTAGAATTGACGAAGAGAACCATTGTAGCGAGGCAATCATTTCCTTACAGAGATTGCTAAAGGCTCCCTTTGAGTCTTGCTTTTTTGCTTCACACATGGGTTCTATCTACTTCATGCGTAATGCTTCTTGGAAATGTAAGACAGGAGTTAGACTGAAAACAAAGAAGTGTGAAGCATGTGGGTTTGAGAATCCCAAAGATAAACAATTGAAGAATTGTAAAAAGTGTGGCGCTTCTCTTTCGTATTCAGGCGCTATGATTTACCATCCTTTGAAAGAAGGAGGAACCAACGGATTGCATCTGAATGTAGCGGCCTTTGACTTTGCTGGCCTCTATCCTTCAATGATAGTGGCCCGGAACATCAGTTTTGAAACCGTCAGCGAAACACCCACCTTGTTTGGGGCAGATTTGAACACACCTCAAAATCTCCAGCCCGTGCCCGAGGGCTACACAGAGGACATGGTTTACTTCAAGATGGATGAGTTGGGACTACTCCCTCGCTCCATTCTTGAATTGAAATCGCTGAGGAACGACTACAAAGCCGAAATGAGGAAGGCCCGAGAGAACGGTTTGGAGGATGATGTCGTGAAGTGGAACAACAACCAAATGGCCGTGAAGAGGCTCATGGCTTCTTTCTATGGCATCCTCGCCTTCAAGGGCTTCGGATGGGCAGATTCAAAACTAGCGGCTAGCATAACAGCAAGTGCTAGAGAGGCTATTCGTGAAGCGGCTAGAGTCGCTAAGGAGATGAAAGTATGAAATGTATAGTATGCAATAAAAAGGAATCCGAGGTATGTTATATTGGTCGTTCATTGTGTTGGGAATGCCATGATAAAGGCAGATATGGGTCATTAAAACTACAACAAAAAAGAATCAGTGAGGGAACAGAATGAAATGCAGTATTTGTGGAAATGAAATTGATAAGCACTATCACAACGGAAAAATGTATTGGGACAGCGGGCATAATGCCCAACCAGTGAATTCAGGTAGATGCTGTGATACCTGTAATTCAGAAGTGGTTATTCCCCGTAGGTTGACTGATATGTTGTCGGGTAGGAGGAATGAAGAATGAATTTTCAAAAATTTAGCGAATGGTATGCTGAAAACTTTTTGGAAGAAACTTTTTACTTTTTGATGTTTTTAACATCATTAATTGTTCTTATTTTCATAAGGGAGATAAAGAAAAAACCCACATCAATTTATGATTTCTTAAACCAAACTTTGGAGGAATAGTTGTGAAAGTAGTTTACGGACATACTGATTCTATTTATGTTCAGATTGATTCTGTAGAAAAAGCACAAGAAGCAGTTAAGAATATTAATGAAGAAGTCAGAAAGAAGTTTCCGAATGTGTTAGGTCTTGAAGAACATCCAGTAGTCCTAGAATTTGAGAAATTTTACTCTTCTCTTGGAGTAGGAAATACGAAAAATAGAAATGCTGGTCTTGTTTCTTGGCTGGATGGTATTTGGCTTGAAGAACCAAAGTTTGCTATGACAGGATTCTCAGCAAAGAAAATTTCCGAAACTAAATTCGCTAAAGGAATACAACAAGAAGTATTGAAAATGTGGGTTGAGCAAAAATCATTTGATGAAATTAATACACACCTGAGAGAAAAATATCAGGAAGCATTGGACGGTAATGTGGTCTTTGAAAGTCTTATCAAAAGAAGAAGGTTTGACAAAGACAAGTTTCTTCTCAAGTGCAAATGCAAGAAACAAGTTTCGGCACTCCGTTTAAACAACGGAGAGGATTTGATTCAAGGTCTGTATTGTGCAAGGTGTGGTGAACCCCGGACTTCTTTTACAACCAAAGAAGGAAAGAAGCCAACTTACTCAGAAGGGAACGCCGCTATCATGTTTAGTATCCAAAACGGGCTACTTGCAGAAGACATTGACTCATATGTTTTCCTCAAGGTTAAACCTGTAGGTTTCTACACTCACCCGATTACGGGTAAGAAGATTGAAGGAAACTATATCGCTAGGAGAACCTACGACGAATTACGAGAATATATTCCAGACTACGAACACTACGCAGAGCAGGTTTTGAAGAAAGCCAAGCCTGTGTATGAAGCGATGGGCTGGGATTTATTACAAATAAAAAACAAAAAACAAGCATTGGAGGAATGGTTTTGAATAACGAAGAAAAATACGAAGCAGAAATAAAGAGCATGGACGAATACACCTATCAGTGGTTGCCTGAAAACTACGAGGACCCGAGTGAGCCGATTTTGAAAATCACAAAATCTTCTCTTGGTTCATTCTTGTGGTGTCCCAAAAAATACGAATTTTCGTATGTGGAGCGTAGGCCCATTGACCAAACAGAAGCGATGAGAAAAGGAACCATTATGCATAACGCACGAGAGGATTTCTTTAACGCATTTGACATCAAGAAAGCAGAGAACATGACCACCGACGAAGTAATTGATTACTGTTCATCTCTTTTCCCACTTGATGAATATTTTGATGAGTATTCCCACATGGCGGTGTTTGAAGCACAAAGATTTGTTGATGCACGAAGAGAAGACAAACTAGACGAGTTTTTGCCGGTTTGCAACGAAGGAAAATTTGATTGCGAAATTATTATTGAAGCCAACACCGACCCTAAGTTTCCCTTGCAACGCGACTATAAGATTCACCTTCAGGGAATCATTGACCGAATCTTTCAGGAAAAATCTGGATACATACCTATGGAGTTTAAAACTGGTGCATGGAAAGACCATAAGAAAACTTCTATGAGAAAAGAAATGGCTTTTTACCAAGTCATGATTGAGAATTGTTCGCCAGCGGTTTTAGAAAAGAATGGCCTACAGGAAGGCATTCCTGTATCTCATTGGGCTTGGTATTACCCAATCTCAAATCACTTCTTTGTTGAGAAGGTCGTCAAGGCTTCAAAGACTGCTGTGTTTAGGTCAATTGCTAGATTGATTCATGCTTACGAAAACAAAGAGTTTCCAGTAAAATTCTATGCTCCTACTTGTTCTCATTGCAGTTTCTTCCCTATTTGCGATGAAGAGACTTGGTTAATGTGAGGGTTAATTATGTACGAAGAAAAGATAATGGGAAAAATTCTAGAAAGAGATTGGGCATTCCATGAAATTGCTAATCTAAAAGATACTCTTTACAATTTATCCATAGAGATTTACAATGAATTAACTCTTCTTGAAAGATTTGAATTAGTTAGAGAAAGAAAAGTGAGTAAAGGATATGTCGGTTTCAGTATTGAAAACTTATTCAGAGAAAATGTCAAATTCGCGCTCAAAGAAAAAATAGCAGAAACCGTAAAGAACATGCTTGAAAATGCAACAATTAATTTTGGAGGTAATACAAATGAAGTTTCCGAGAGAAGTGTGGGCGGGAAGTCACATAAAGAACGCCCCACAGATGAAAAGAAAAATAGTGAAGACGAAGAGTGAATACATTGATTTTGTGAAATCACAAAACAACAGAACCAATGTTTACACAAGTGTTTATGATTTTGCCGAGTTTGCTGAAACTGCAAAAATTGATTCTTCGGTTATTTTGGATAGAGTCTTTCTTGACTTTGACGCTCACGAAGAAAATCTAGAGCAGGCTTTGGATGATTTGAAAATCGTTGTTGAGTTTGTAAATAAGAACGATTATCAATACACAATGTTCTTCTCAGGAAAGGGATTTCACATGTTTGTGTTCGGTGAGGAGACTGATGATATTAGAAATATACAGGAGTTTCACCGACAAATCAAATCTCTTCTCCTTGAAGACTCTACTTTAGATGATAGAGTGGGACAAGCCACGAGACTTCGTAGAGTCCCAAACACCGTGAACCTCTCTTCTTCTGACGAAAATGGCATACCCTACTATTGCATACCAATATTTGAAAATGACCTAAAATCAGGCCTTCAAGAAATCAAAAAATTGGCCTCCACCCCTAGACTCGGAGGGAGAAAAGTGCAAAACTTGAACCTCGTAAAATGGCCTGATTTGCCGCCTATTGAATATGTTGGTGAAGAGGTCAAAGTCACAGCGATTGAAGGCTCTCTTCCGTTGTTGCCCTGCATATACAACGCAATTATGGTGGAGAATCCTAGCCACATGGCGAGGGCTTACCTCGTCGCATGGTATCGTGACCTGTTATCTCAACGAACCATGCTTGAATCCACAGAACAGAAGACCAAGGTTCTAGACTTGGTGGTGGAAGAAATTGAAAAAATCGCTGAGATTGATGGGGTGTGGCTTGATTGGGATAAATCAACGACAAGAAGACACGCCAAGTTTACCGTCTTCAATAACTATAAAACTCCAAACTGTAAAACAAAGTTGATACCTGAAGGGTATTGTGTTGGTAAATGTTGGAGATACCCTGATTATCTAGACAAAGGAAGTGAAAAAAATGAATGAAAGAAAAAAAATTATTTGCCCGAAATGTAAAGAACGAAGAGGACTGTTCAAAGTTTTTCTTACAGTAAAAAAAGAAGAGTCTTCTAAAGAATATACGAATGTTAAGGCATTAGTTTGCAATTCCTGCGAACACATGTTCACCTTTACCACCAATGAGTGATTTACATGTTATTTGAAATTGTAATAGCAACTATTTTCTCTTTGCTACTTTTGCTTATTTTAGGAGGCCTTATGTCAATTTATGACAATGCACAATTCCACTATGGAAGAATAGCATCACTTCAAGCCTTGACGATAAAAATATTAGTAGCATTAACGGAAATACCGATGGAAGAAGTAGAAGAAATATCGCAGTGCGCCCAGTGTTTTGATGAAGGAGGGCTGTGCGAAAAACACGAAGTAGAAGCAAGAAAAGCCCTACGAATCATGGAGGAATCAAAATGAAATGGAATAAACAAGGATGGAATAAAATGATTTGCGCCCCATCGTATTATGACGATGACCCTTACGAAAAACACCCTAAACCTGATACCCTGATGGACATAGATGGATGGGAGGTAAACAAAGAAGGGAATCGTGTGGTATGGAAAAGATACCCTCTCTACATGGGCGAGTTTATCTATTCACCAAAATCATTCTCCAATGAGGGAAGTGAGTTTCCGGAAGAATGGCCCCCTTGGTTGGTTGATTTGTTTATTGCCAAGATGCGAGACTACTACCCAGTAACTTTACTCACCTCTTTTAAATACCGAAGCCTACTAACATGGACAGATTGAAATGTTAATTATTGACAGTAGAGAAGGGGACAGGTCAAAACTGTTCGGCAGGGTTGCTGACTTATGCAACAAGATGGGTATTCCGTGGGAAAAACGGTGGATAGAAGTTGGGGATTATGTCTTTGACGACATGTGTTTTGAAGCGAAATCCAGCGTGGACTTCTTGGCCTCAGTTATGAACAAGAGGATTTGGAATCAAATAGACAACATGGACAGAAACTACAAACACAATTTCGTTATCGTATACGGTAGTATTACAGAAGCAGTTGCGACAGTCCTTGAGAATTCTAAAACGAATATGTCCCCGCAAGGTAGAGCCTTGGTTATGCACAACAAATTCATAGGAGCCATCGCCACTATCTCTCTAGATACAGATACGCAAGTTATGTGGCTTGAAGATGAAAACCAAGCCGCAGAAATAATTGCTAGTTTCTGCAAAGTGAAGCCTCTTAACAGAAAAATACCAAGCCCCGAAATCATCAAAAGAGTGGCTACGGATGATTTACGGGTGGATGTTCTTTGCACCATCAAAGGCATATCCAACAAAAAAGCAAAACTGCTACTCAAGAAATTCGGTTCCATACAGGAAATCGGAATGCACTCCAAACAAGACCTGATGAAAATAGAAGGGATTGGAGAAAAAACTGCATCCATATTGTTGGATGTTCTATACAATGAAAGGAAAGTGAAAATATGAATGAAGAATACAACATAGAACAAGAATACGAAGAAACAGTTGAGTTGCTTAAAGCGACTGCCAACCAAAAACAACAGAAGACAAAAGAAGGCGTGAAACTCCCTGCTTTGATTAAGGAATGGATGCAGGAATCCTTGAAGTATTCCAAATACAACGATGTTCCAGCGGCTCTTACTTGCCTTGTTTTGCTAGGTCAAGCAGTGAAGGACTTCGTGCATATCCCAAGAGGAAAGTCAAGTGATGATTCTAGACTACATTTTGTTTGGATTCAAAACTCAGGAACCGGAAAAACTGCTATTATGGACTTTGTTATCCCAGTATCAGAATCTCTTTGGGGCAAAATTAACTCCGAAGAAAAGTATCTCCCGACAGAAGAAATTCAAAGAATACAGCGTGAAACCAACCAACAATTAGACGAGCATGAATCACCGATGAGTCTACCTCTACAACAATACGACAATTTCGATGTTGTAGAATACACGGACGCCGCACTTATTGGTTATCAGGACCCCTTCGTTGATGAAGACGGAAGGACTCGTTGGAACCACATCAAGGGCGAATTGGACGGCCACGGCCTTGCCCGTTGGGACGAGTTTTCTAACTCCGGTATCTTCAAGCAAACACAACATAAGGAGGGCATTGTCACTTACTTGAACACGCTATGCAACAGTCTTTGCGGTTCTTCTTGGGTCATTACTAAGAAGTTGAAAGAAGGCCCTAAGGTAGAATGTCGTTCCCAGCGCTCTATTTTAGCCACAACCTTCCACCCTGAAAACTTGGATAAGGCCATTGTCAATACGGGTCTTTTCCAACGGGCTTTGGTTCTTGTGAAGTTTGTTCCCGAAGAGAAACAGAGGAAGATTCGTGAAACAATTGTGCAAAATTTTGGGATGATTGAAGAAAGCACCCTGCCCATTGAGAGATTCGCCACGGCACTATTCAAGGTCTACCAAACTACGAAGCAACGATTTGAGCAAACCAGCCTAGACCCTAGAAATAAAACAGGTGTAAATGATGCTCGCTTTACGATACGCTTTGCACCAAACTTCAACGATGCTCTACTCATGCGTCTTGATGATATGGATGCTTGGAGCGATTCAAGCGTTGGAACAATCAGGGATATTGTCAAGAATTTCCAAACACGGTGGCTTGGCCTACTTGGTAAAATCTCAATTCTCTGCTGTATCGCAGAGGCAAACTCAATCAAGAAAGAAGAGGAACGATTTGTCGTCAATGCAAGAAATGTAAATCAAGCCGCTTTTATCGTCCGTAACTGCTATAAATCATTGATTGAGTGGTTAGAATTGACCCTGCAACAAGGTAGAACAGATGTTCTGAATGCGACGATGAACGGTTCAATCATGAAAGCCTACGAACAACTTGAGAAAAATGAAGAAGGGTATGTTCCGAAAAAGGAATTCCTCAATAAAATAATGGAGATTTCAAAGCGCAAACAAGCCATCGTATATCGCCACTACAAGAAAATCTCAAGCAACTTTGAGGAGAAGAAGATTGACAAGAAAGCATTTGTCCGATTAAAAGGTGAGTAAAATGGTACATTGGGAAAACAAATTCATAATATTTCAAGCAACGCACGGACCGAAGGTTATCATTGAGTCTCTGAATACATACGGAGAAGAAGGCTGGGAATGCAATGCCATGCTCACCGTCGCCAACACTAAGATTGTAGCCTTCCTTAAGCGTAGAGTTGACGAACCAGTTTTGACAGTAGATGAAACGACTCAAAAAATTGAGGACGCTTGGGTAAACGAAAACGGTAAGAAGAAGTGATAGCATGAATGTTCTTGCTCTTGATATTGAGACAAAGAACATGTCTCATGAAATAGGTGGTTTTGGAAATACTCATATGTTTCAAGTGTCTACAGTAGCAACTTGGAATGGACAGACAGGAACCGTATATGTTGATGAACCCTTAGATTCATTTGCTAAGTCAGGCCACATCATCAAATCTCTTAGAGAATTGAAGTATGATTTAGACGAACATTTTGAATCTGGCGGATACCTTCTCGGTCACAATATCGCTTCATTTGATTTAGCAATTCTCAAGGACGCTATGGACATCTATTGTATCAATAAATACCTGAACCAAAAGAAATACATTGATACCAGTAGAATCTTGGTTAAGGAACACGGAGAACGATTCCCCCTACAAAACCTAGGAGTCAACACGCTCAACGAGAGCAAATTGATGGAAAGTGCCGATGCTCCTAAACTGTGGAAAATGGGAGAATACGATAAGGTAGTTGAGTATTGCATGAAAGATACAAAAATTGTTTACGATGTATGGATGCATGGGAAAGAGAACGGCTTCGTAAAAGCGTTCTCTATTGAAAAAGAAAAATTTGTAGATTTGGAGGTTGATTGGTGATGTCTACTTGGGAATGGATTGGATTACTTTTCTTTGTCTTTGCAACTGTCCTTCTTTTCTTTGCGGCGTTTGGTGGTTCTAAATTGACCGAACAATCCGTTGAAGATTATATGAAGAGACTTTTGCACAGCAAGGAAGAACGCAAATGAGTTTGAAAAAGCCGTGCCCTTATTGCGGTGCTAAAACCATCGCAATAAGGATTCAAGGTTTCTACATCGGTAGCGATGATACAGTTAAACTTTGGGAATGCCGCAATTGTGGAGGCATATGGAAATGAAGGGTCATGTTATCGTCTTAACAGACGATTTCATGGCCCGGATTTTTTAATGCAAATTTTTGTATCTCCGCACTAATTTTAGTAGGTTCCCTAAGGGCTTCACTAGGAATCCCACAATCAAAACCCCACGCTTCTAGATGTCTAATAAGAGTTTGAGTGGACAAGTTTTCACCACTTAATTCAGCAAACGGACACCCTCCTAAACCTGTAAGGCTCGTATCAAACTCATAGATTCCATGAAATAATGCAGTTTTAACAAGAGAGATTGCTGGCTCCTCTCTTCCTCTGTGATGTAGATGTAAAGCAGGTTTGACTCCTAGTTTTTTAGAAATATCAGCGAACATTTCTACATCCTGACGGATACCCACACCTACAGTATCACAAAATACTACGGTATTACCAAACATTCTAGCATCCCTAACACATGATTCTATTTTTCTTCTCGAAAACTCTCCTGAGTATGGGCTTCCGAAAGCCATAGAAATGTAGACTCGCACATTTTCTTTCGGCACTTTATCCATGAATGTCTTATACATGAGAACAATTTCGCTTCTCGTTTTACCCATGTTCTTCACATTGAATTCTTCACAAGGAGAAAACACGATGTTTATTTTATCAACGCCTAGTTTCTTGGCTCTGTCGTATCCTCTTTTATTCATAACAAGAGCAGAGCCTTTCATGTAAACTTCTTCTGCATCTGCCATTTGCGGAAGAAGTTTAGGATTTGCAAAACTGACTTCTTCTATTTCGTCAAAGCCAGCAGAATATAAAGAAGAAATTAATTTTCTTTTCATTTCTGTAGGTACTATCTGTTTCATAGATTGTAGGCCGTCTCTTGGGGAGACTTCTACAATCTTCACTTTCATTGTGGCCCTCTCCGTAGGCCACTCCAGCACATTTCGTCTAATTCTTCCGGGCTGTCAAAGACGATGAAAGAGTCTCGTGGAGAAGGAGTGGCAAACCAAATGACTGCAAAACCAACAACGAAAGACGCCCAAAATAAACCCCAAAGACTCATGAATGGACCAGAGCGGTGTAGAAAATAAACTTTGCTGTGATTCAATTGACTTTATCAGGAAATCAATCCCGTCAATTGCAGTTTATCAATCAACAAGTCCACTTTAGTTCTAAGAAAACCTATTTCGTCTTCTAAGGTTTGAAGATAAGCCGCATTTGTCGGTTCAAAACCCGGCGCTAAAGTAGGGTCGTCAGGAGGTCTTGAGGCGATAGTGCTTGAATTTAAATTAGCCACAGCCCCTCTTGCAGTAGGAGCAATTCCGTAAAACCCGACATTTGAACC
>VMHT01216133.1_pt1 | contig 26148 bp, 21 predicted proteins | sample 4693611 | NCBI WGS metagenome assembly VMHT01 (sample SAMN12280063, study PRJNA550983) | marine metagenome | isolation source: seawater sampled from same location over 5 years 0.02-0.2 micron viral filtrate | place: USA: collected off the coast of southern California halfway between the port... ...
AATAGACCTGCTTCGGCTCAATCTCTTCAAGGACAACGCCTTCAAGGTTCAACTCGCACTGGTGTTAAACCTTCAAACTATACTCGTGTAACTGGCACATTTGGCCGATACACTCAATGAGGTGATTATATGACTGAACAATCGGATGCGGAACGATTGATGGGTGTCTTAATTACTAAGATGGAAAGCATGGATAACGACCTTGATTCTCTTAAAAGAGAAAATATGCGTCTTCAAAAAATGCTTTCAAATCCAACTCAAATGTTAAAGAAAATGGGTTTGGTTAAAGCGACTACTCCCCTCACAGAAAATGTCATGAATGATGCATTCCGAAATGACATGAATGATGATTCTATTATGAAAGGTGTAAACTCTACAGTTCCTCAAACAAATGAAGAGTTCCATAACATGTCGTGGGAAGATATTCACGAAATGGCATTAACAGCAAAAGAAACCGAGGTGTAAACATGAAGCCAAGATTTGAAGCAATTAGTTACGAAGTAAAACAAATACTTGAAAAAGCAGAATCTATGACACTACGCATTGATAATATCCAAAAGGGAAAATGTGATTGCCCTAAAGGAGAATGTGATTGTAAAGACTGTCCAAGTTGCGGTTCTAAAATGAACAAGATGGGTTGCATGAAAATGGGCTGTGGTGGAAAGATGGCAAAGGCTGACCCTTTGGCTGACGCAAAACCCATACCAAAAGAAAAAATCACCGATGTAAACCCACACTTGGTTACTGAAAGCGGCGGTCAAACAAAAACCGCTTACTATACTACAAACGGTAATACTATCGAATATGAAGACGGTAAAGCAAAGCGAGATAAGCATGACAAGAAAGTTGACTTAGGTAAACTCGGCGGTCGTATGAACCCTCACGCTGGAACTGGTGCTGAAAGAGAAGATGCAGAAGGCGGAACTGAACGAAGATATTGATGTGGTAACATGTCAAAAATAGCCATCAAAAAAGCAAATCCTACCGCTTCAATGCGTGAAGCAAGTGAAAGTGGCGCACCTATCGCATGTCGAACATGTGGTGGTAATGTTCGTAGTGGTTGTAATCTTCATGATGGTATGGATGTTTTTGCTTGTCCAAAGTTTCAACCGCTTTCTTGAGGCGGTGAAAACATGGTAGCAGAACAATTCAACATCGCAAAAGATGAACTTTTACTTTCTTTAGCAGATGGTAATGACTTAGCCTTTAGTGCCGCTGAATACATTATTGCGTGGGAGTCTCTTAACAAAGCCCCTACAGACTTACTTTCAAGGTCGTTAAAATACACGGCTGAAACAATTCAAAAAGCCAAAGACGATGAAACATATGTAGAAGAAGACAAAACTTACAAACCGGGTCCGGGTTTTCTTCTTGCACATCACCATACACACGGTGAACAAACAAATCACATTTGGAAAGACCGTTTAGCGGGTGCAGACGGGTTAAAAGAATCTCATGCTGTTTGGCCTCGGTATGTACCCACTACATCACATCCATATCGAGAACATAATTTTCCCTTTCACCATACTAATCACCCGATTTTGCGAATGGACTCCGAAACAGGTAATGCCGCTTATGTTGAAGTATTACGAAGTCACATATTTGGTGGACACGCTAAAGAAGAAGCGGAGATGGAAAAACAATATCAAAAATACTTACAAGAAAAGAAAAGTCCAATAGTATTTGGACATAATAAAAAGAAGATTTTAGGTTCATTAAGAACACATAAATCAAACCATACTCACCAACAAGATTTGTATGAGCGTGATTTTCAACGCTGGAATAAACTTAACAGTGAATTGAAAGACAACTATCTTGCTGATGGTCGTTCAGCAGAAGAAACTGAAAATCGTTTGCGAGTGGACCACTTTAATCAACGAGCAAAACAATGGCAAAGTGACGGTTATGTTACCGATGAAAATGGTGATGAACACGCTGTTGGATTAGGACAAGAGGGGTATCACCTCGGTCTTGAGTGGCTTAATCCCGAAGAACGCACTGCTGTTATGCGCCATATACACGAAAAAGGAGTTGATGAACATGATGATATTAAACTACCAAATGGTGAACATATTCCTACAGCAAGATTTACTTGGAATAATTTAATGCGCCGTACACCCGAAATGAATTGGGCGTTAAGAGAAGCAGGGCATTACGGTCCAAACAGTCATTTCCGTCAAGAAAGTAATGAAGCCGACTTTAGACAAGGTGAAAATCGTTTCATGCAAGCGGCGTTTGGTGAAGCGGCGCATACATATGAAATAGGGGGTCAACCACTTTCACATTACATCACAGATGCAATACACGACCTTCATGGTATAGAAATAGGTGATGAAGAAAATGAAGGTGTTGGTAAACCATTTGATGTCTTACCGAGGCTAAATACTCATTCAACCCCAATTCAAGATAGTTATTCTTTACAAGACTTACGAAGTGGAACTTTTAGGCATTATAAAAAGACAAAGGGAATGGACCCGAAACATACCCGTATGCCAATGGAGGATATTTTATTTCTCGCTGGCTTTGACCCTAAAACACGAAAGCCGCTTCCTAATCATCCAATATACGGAGAGATGGATGGACCGATTATCCCACTTCACGACTTAGAGCAAATGGAGTCGGAGGCTAAATCTCATGGCTCTTTAGAGCAAAAAGCAAAAGAAATTAGAACTGACCTTGCTTATCTACAATCTCCGCATGGCCCTCATCCCGATGAAGAAAAACCTCAACATTGGCAATTAGGTAAGGGTGGTAATCACACTGTAGGACCAGCAAAGTTTTGGAGTAAACCTTTTGCTCAAGTCGGTGGTGCTGGTTTATCGTTGGCTACATACGATGAAATTATTCACAGCACCACACATAATGAAGATGAATTAACAGAAGAAGAAAAAATCGAGCAAGCGTATGCAAACATAGCGAGTAATGAGCCTGTGGATATTACCGGTGGGCCGCAAACCGAAGACACTGCACACATTCCAACTCCATTTCAACAAAAAAAGAAAGACATGTTTTTCCCTTTAACTTCGGGGTTATTTGAAGTAAATGAGCAACATCATGGACAACTACACCCTAATGAAATAAACATGGCTTTGGGTATGCACTTTGGCCCCGAAAAAGCAAGAGAGATAGGCACTTACGAAAAAGGCTTTGACAAAACAAAAAAGAAGTCATTTGATAAGTTTGTACGACATAATGATGCAGAACTTATTCAAAATATACTTTCACCGGCAAATACATTTACAAAATTAAGCGATGGTCGTAAACATAATTGGACACTCCATAAATCAACTTACAATCCCGATTTAAAATACACACTTCGTAACATGACCCCTGCTGAAAAGAAAGAATACAAAGGATTAACATACATGAGTGATGTGATATCACATCATCCGTTGACTACATCACATCCACGAGCAACTTATGGTGCGAATACATCGGACACTTCATTACTTGAAAAAGCGAGAAAACAACACTGGCGAAAAACAATGTTGGGGCATACAAATGACCCATATAAGCCACAGAAAAACTCGGTTCAATCATTAAAAGATTTAGTAAACGGAAACATACCTGTAAGTTTTGGTGTGGACCATGAAGACTATATGGATTTCATGGGTTGGGCTTCAAAATCTCAAAACTTTGCTAATGTTAAAAATTATATTACGAGTGCTGAAAGTGCAAAAAACATGCGTATTTTAACTGCAATAGCAAAAGAAGGTGGTAGTAATTCCCCTCATAGGGTTTTTAACAACATAGACAATATAACAGAAGATGACCCAATGTATGCAGACATTAAAAATCGCTTAGAGCAAGAAGGTTCTGCACTTAACGAAGGAGACTTAGAAGGATTTAAAACTTGGTTAAATGGTTTTGAGTTTCACCTTCAACAGCAGAAAGGTGAAAAAGCCAAAAGTACCAATCAGGTAAATCGAACCCGTATAAAACCTACAAAAGATACCACATTTACTACAAGTACAATTGATTCAGCATTAAAGTTCGGCGGTATGTTACCCGCAATGGAAAAAGAAACGCAATTGAATGAGCGATTAAACATTATTAGTGAAATGATTCAATACATGGATTCACCCGAACAGGTTCAAGCACTGCGTCAAGAATTATATGAAGGGCAAGTAGAACTAAATAAATTACAACACCGTTCAACTCAAGCGGCTATTGGTAAAGGTGATAAGCGTTGGAAACAAAATCCTAATATTACTGATAAAATTGCCAAGAACAGTCGTAATGCTGTCCTTGAAGCCGCAAAGCGATTATTACCAGTAGTTATGGAACATGACCCAAATCATTTTGATATTAACGACCCGGAGAAGTTTATGGCAAATCATAACCGTTTGATGTATGACGCTGAACGATGGCTTGCAAATGCAGACCACAGTGTACACGGTATCAAAGCGTCTGTTTACAGACAATCGTATGAAAGTAAAATGGTTGTTCCTCAACAAAAAGGTTTTCATCGTAATGTTATGAGTCATATGCTCGATAACGGTTTTGAGTTAAATGGTAATATGACACCCGATGAAGTCTTAGAAGGTATGGGCTTAGAAGGTAAAACAAGTGAACAAAAATCACGATTAAGAGAACATGTAAAGCAGTTAATTGATGAATCAAATGCAAGAGAAGTTCCGTTGCGTGTTGCGACTGTCGGACAGTTAATAACGAGTGGTAATTTTGATGACGAGTTTTCACTTCATAGTATTCACGCTGATGAACAATTCACTCAAGACTATCAAGACAGTGGAATACACACTGCTATTGATAACGCTCAATCGAGAACTAAAAACTGGAAAGCGCATCCTATTCATAATATAGTAAGTGCTGTCGGACAGCACAGATTTAACTCATCGCAGTATGGTAGAAATATGTCAAACAACGGTTTATCCTATTATCCAGCCGGTGGTAAACTCGATGTGCATAACAGATTAGGTGCTGGTAAAGGTGGTAAAAAACCATACACACGGAAAACAAAAAATCACCTTGATAGTATTGTAAGTTTAGATATTGATAGAGTGAATGAAGATAATTTGACACCTACTCAAGAAGATGTAAGAACTTTTGGTGTTAATGGTGAACCAGTTCCTATCGGCGGAGTCAACCCTTCCACTCACGGTATCATGCCTACACACACTGGTGCTGATGTAGTACACTCTTCTGCTGTTCCTCAACAGTCATCGTTTGGTGTTGAGTTTGATGCTCAAGGACAACCAACAGTTGGTACTTATACCGAACCTCAATTATTTCATCCTACTTGGCAAGGTGCATTAGAAGAACTCCACGGCACAGATATGACAAAACAATTACTTGAATCAATGCCCCCACATCCTAATCCTATTCCACCTTTCATGGATTATGACAAAGAAACTTTTGATATAATCGGAGAAAACAACCCTACTGCTCTTAACTTGAGTGAAATGAGTGAATACATTACCTCTCTTTTGAACCCCGATGTCTTATTGACAAAAGCCGAGGATGCTGAATGGGTTCCTCCGGTAAGACCAATGCATCGTATATTCGATTTAAGTGACCTTGAACATCTACGAGGGTTCAGTGGCTCGTGGGTTGTAAGTAAATGGTATGATGGTAAGCGGGTTATTATCGTACAAAACGATAATGAGATTACTACCTATGATGAAAACGGGCGTAAGGTTGGATTAAAGAAAGCCTTCAAAGAAAGCCTTGCTGAATTAAATGACAATAACTTTGTCATTGATGGTATTGTAGGTGAAGAAGATTTGAACATTATAGATATTATCAATTACGATGATACCAATGTTGCTGAAATGTTGATGCACGAGCGCATGAAAGTTCTAAGAGGACAGTTTGATAGCCATGAAAATGTTATCATTCCGGGTCCACATGACACTAAAATGACTGATGATGAAGGTCTTGAAGATGCTGTTAAAATCTTACAAGAAGAACATGGTATAGTATTGTTACGAGATAACAAGTCCACATACATGAAGGGTGAGCGTCGTCATCCAAAGTGGTTGTTATTGCGTGAAAGCCGTGACTTTAACTTCATTGTTCTTGACCGTCGAGGTAAAGGCCCGTTCACTTACCGATTAGGTGCAGGGCCGATTCTTGATGGTGATGCGCTTGGTAATCGAGCGATTGAATACAAAAACCAATTCTACATGGATGTAGGCACAGCACATAATCAACAACGAACTTTCAAAGTTGGTGACATTGTAAGAGCAACTGTGACTGGTGTTACAAAGAAGCGTAGAAAAAACCGTGATGTGTTCAATGTTCAAGTTCGTGAAATTGAAAGTGAAGGAGAGGGTGAAGGTGCGGCCAGTGCCGAATCTCTTGATTTAATGACAAAATCTTTTGCACCTATACTAATCCCGCATGACTTAGAATACAATGATGGGGTAATACAAGTAATACTCAAAGACATTGATACTGTTTCATATCAAGTATCGAGAATCGAAGACCAATGGTATTTACATAATCCGTCTGCCGCATTAGGTGATTTAACAAAATCAAACTATTCTTTGACATTGGCGGAAAGTCTTCATCCTTATTGGCATACCTTAGCCCCACTTATGCTTGAGGGGCATCTTGTTAAAATGGAAATGATGGAGGAAAAACCCCCAAGTCGTGAAAGACAAGATAGGCAATCGGCGGGCGTACTTGAAGAAAAAGACGAAAACCGTTTACTTAAACCTTCAACAAAGAAAGCACTTGAAGTAATGAGTAGGGCTTTAGACCAACTCGCTAAAGAAAAGTTGACTTGGACTGGACCAAAGGGTTTGGGAATAGACATGGCGACACCTGTTGAATCTCCAAGCGGCCCTACAAGATTGACAGAAGAAAGCAATTTACCCGACTATGATGGCAAAAAAAGACCCGATGAACAAGAAAAAGATACTGATTCGGGCGATGACAAGAAAAAGCCAGTTACACACATCGAAATGAAGACAGATGCAGACGAGTCTATCGTTTTAGACGACGAAGATGGCACTCCAACTCTTTCAGTGTGAAAGAAACCTTCTATATACCATGACAATGAATCGGAGGGTAATGCTATCCCTTAAGCGACCTACCTCCGGCATTGCTCTCATCAAGGGCAGTTCCGATATGGTTATCGCTGGCTATGCATCAGTAGAACTGGTGGATAAGCAGGGCGACCTTATTACCCGTTCAGCACTAAAGGATGCGTTTGGCGGGTTCATGAAGAGTGATAAGTTCCGCAATGTTCAACTTGCTCACTCAAATATTCAAGTGGGAGAAGTTATTGACTCCTATGTAGATTCAAATGGTCGGATGTGGAAGTCCGAAGTTGATGATGCTGGTATGTTTGTCGTTGTTTCACTTCGCAACGATATTGAAAAGGCTCGTGAAGTGGCCGCAGAAATCCGTAAAGGAAACCTGCAAGGATTCTCCATTGGTGGACAAGCATTCAAGAGAGTGCGTAAATCGGATGGAGAACATGGAGACTACCAAGAAATTAGTAAAATGGAACTGCACGAAATTACGATATGTGAAAAAGGAATTAACCCCGAAGCACAGTTTCGTATTTTAAAGGAGGACACCCACATGACAACAGAAAATGATTTGAATAATGTAATGAGCAGACTTGAAGCACGACTTGACGCAATGGAGAAAGGTGAACTACCTCCGGCACTTGCGGCTTCTATGAAAGATAAAAAAGATGATTCCGAACCTAAAGAGGAAAAAGAAGAATCTAAAAACCCATTCGCCGCTAAAGACAAAGACGAAGAAAAAGAGGATGATGACAAAATGAACTACGCAAAGAGTGAATACAGTGATGTTATAACCGCAGAATACCTAAACTGGATGGAGGACACCCTCAAATCCGCTGGTGTAAATACAATGCAAGCACGAACACACTTCGATAACTTGGAGAAGGCGCAACTTGGCGGCTTTGACAATCCCGATGCTGTTGACGGTGCAGACTACTTCGCTGGACAAGTCCGAGGTCGAGGTCAAGAAAACGGTTCACCTTCAACTGGTGCAATTTCAGCAATCACTTCAACTGGTGGTAAAACACCATCCGGCGCACTTGGACCTGTTTCAATGGCTAAGGGTTACATTAACCCAAGCAATGTTTCAGCATCCGATGTTGAAGCCGCTTACGAAGTTTACAAAGCCGCCGCACTTGAACAAGGATTCCGTGGCGACCTTGAATCTCAATTCTCATCTCGCTTTGCTAATGAGCAAAACATTGCAAAGCAAGAAGCCGAAAAAGCCGAGTTCGATGCTCGTGCGCCTCTCAATGAAGTTATGAAGTCAATTAACGCACTAAGTGAGCGCATTGACAACATGACTGTCGAAGGCACTACAATTCAAAAGTCGGCTTCTTCATCTAATGTTGAAGTTCCATCCACGCAAGACTTGAGCAACATGTCTTGGGATGAAGTACACAATCTCGCTGGTTCGGTTATCCGAGGGGCTTGAAAATAAAAAAAAATAATGGAGAGTGAAATATATGGCACGAGACTACATACGAAGCGTAACTGACATGGAACGGTACTTTTACGGTGCTGGCAATGCAATGGGTTATTCCTACTCCGGTAGTGAATTACTCAAGGCAGATAGCCCCATGCTATCAAGCACAGCCGGAACATACCAAGCGATTTATGGTCGTAAAGTATGGTCGCAATTGAACCAAGAGTTCAACGCATTTTCAATTCTACCAAAGCGACCGTGGGAACGCAGTGGATGGCGAGTCATCACTGCACGACCTTCGTTCACTGTTGGTGGCGGCGTTGCAGAAAACGCAACACTACCGGACACTACCAAACCTACCTTCCAACACATCGCCGCAAAGCCAAAGACGATTGTTCACACATTCGACATGAGCGAAACTGCAATGTTCCTTGCTGACAAGGATGACGGACTGGGCGACATTCGTTCAATCCTCAAAGAAGAAATGGGTAAGCACCACGCCGAGCATATTAACAAGATGCTTCTTGTTGACAAGGCTACTGCCGCTGGAAACGACTTTGAATCTCTTGACCGTATCACTACAGGTGCATCATCCAGTGCAAACGAAGACATCTACTCAATTGACCGAAGTGCAAACTCTTGGTCTTTGGCTGAACACGATGAGAACTCCGGCACTGACCGAACTTTGTCTCTCGACCACTTGGACACTATCTTCCAAAAGTGCTGGACTCGTGGTGGCAATCCAAAGGTTATCCTCACTGGATATGACACCTTGATGCGACTTCAACAACTTCTCCAATCGCAACAGCGATTCATGGAGGAAAAGCGTATCACCCCTACCTACAACGGAGTTAAGGGTGTTCCGGGTATTGAAGCAGGTTTCATCGTTGCAACTTACAACGGCGTTCCTATCATCCCATCTAAGGATGTTCAAGCAGACACATTGAGCCGTATGTATTTCCTCGACACGGATTACCTCTACTTCTCTACTGCTATCCCAACGCAATACTTTGAGTCCGGTATCGAAACCGGCGACCCATTCGCAATCAACCGTCTTGGACAAGAAGGAATGTATCGAACTATGGGAGAACTATGGACTACTTTCTTCGGAGGACACGCTTCAATTCGTGACCTAAAGTGATGGTGATTGAGAAAAAATAAAAAAAAATGGAGATGACATAATATGGCACACAGTAATTTGACAGTAACAACAACCTACTTGGACATTGCAATCGGTGGAAACACACCGGGCGCACCTCAACTTGTTCCTAATGCAGATGGAACAGTTGGCGACAACACAGCATGGCAATCCGGCACAGCCGCCGCAGGAACTTACCCCGGCGCATTGACTGGTTTCCAAGCGGTGAACTCAAGCAGTAACAAACCAGTTTCCGGTCTAAGACTTATTTCAGTCCTTCTAACTGGCGACACAGGAACAGCACACACTTTTGATGTAAACGCATTTGATGGTGGACTAAGCAAGGTTTACGCTTTGCTTTCCCTTGTCAACGATACCGATACCGACGAATCTTTGTTGGCGGCGGCTACCGTAGTTGCACACGAATCGGGAACAATTGCATACACTACTGGTGGAAACACCGATGTAGTGCTTTTGACCGCTATCGTTGGATGAGGTGGGCTAATTGCCTACTGTTACCTTTTTGGGTCCGTTCTATGAACGCCCAATGCGACATACAATGGGTATGTGGACTCGTGGTGTTGCAGTAGAAGTTGAGCAAATATGGCTCGATGAATGGAGACACACACTACCTGCATCACGCTTCTTGATTGAAGGTGACGAAGGTGTTACCACAGACGCAGGTAATGACGGCTTGCCCGATATAGGGTGGAGTCGCAAAGACATTCTCACTTGGTTAAAAGAAAAAGACATCTCTACGGGTGCTGGTTATCTTACAAAGACAGCCGGACTTAGACTTGTAGAAGAATACTTGAATCCCACAGTAGTTGAGGAACCTTTAAGTCAAGTCGAAGATACCACAGAAACATTAGGAGATGAACTATAATGGCCGCAAGCACAGCAACAATTGACCCCCGACCAACCGTATTTGGAGATAGACTTGTAATTACTGGCAGTTATACTGCTGGCGATACAGGCACATTATCAATTGACCTTAGTTCCCAACTTTCAAGTATTGACTGGGCAGGTAGCAACTTTTCGGGCGCACTTGCTCCTATAACTATCACTGACACTGGTGGTGGAGGGAATATCCAAGATGTTCACTTGAACCCAGTATTCACTATAGATGGAACAACTTTGAGAGTGGGTAGCGGTTTATCCGCTTTCCCAATCATTGCTGGAACATTTATTGCAATTGGTCGCCGTTCTTGAGGTGGCTTAAATGGCGGCATTAACCAAAATTGGCGTAAAGTGCTTTGGCCCTTTTTCACCTAAAGAGGTAAATGATGCGGCTACATGGGCGGCGGCGGTTGAAGACCTTATTCAAGCAGTAGCCGATTCAAATAGTACGAGTTCTGTAATTGATACCGAAGTGTTCCCTGTATTGGGTAACATTTTTGTCATGGTGACATACCAACTCGCTTGAGGTGAGTGGGTATGGGATTCGATGTTCGTTCTCTTGACCTTAGCGACATGGTTCGCTCGGAGAAACAAGGCGTTAAAATTGATACTGACTACGGTTCTTCGGCTGTAACGAATGAACAAAACCCACTCAAGGGTATTACATCTCAACAGCGTAACCGCAATCGTAATATCGGTGATGTGTTGAACATAGGTTCGGGTACACGCTGTACACACTGCGGCTTTCTTCATTTCTTATGGAGAGCCACATGTGCTACTTGCGATAAACCAATGGAATACAACTTAGGCGACCGTGACGAAAAGAACAGAATGTGATACTATGAAGATTTTGATTAAAGCCGTAATGCCTCACCGACAGAAAGTTCTTACTCAAGACGGCCAAGAAATGCGCCTTCAACAATGGGCGAACAAGCAAGCCGCTTCTTCTCTTCGTGATGCTGGCGGCGATGCTCAAGGTGAACAATTCTCACAGTCTCGTGATATGCTCATGAGAGATGCTGTAGAGAACCCGGACAAGCATGGACTCAAGTTTATGGGCGAGAGGCTACCCTTTGAGGGGCAAAACCTCCAAGAATCACTTAGTGAACCTACTTTTGACAACGAGGCTGATAAAGAAATAGCGGATTTTCACCATGAAGAAGAATTACGCACTTATGGTAAGGATGAAAGCGAAATAGAAAGGGATGCTCGTTATCCGGGTGGTGTTAAATTACCCGGAGAAGAATTGCCTAATTTGTTTGACAGTGAAGGTAAACTCCGTGATGGTATGCCGCCCGAAGAAGAGTTCAACCCCGATGAAGAGGCTGAACACATGCGCCGTATCATGACCTCCCGCCAAGTTCCTATGCGTGATGCTTGGAGTATATTGAAAAACAAAGAGCGTTGCGGACTTTGCGATGCTAATATGGTAAGGGGTGGTGGGTGTAACAACCCCGATTGTGAAGATTATTACATGAATAGCAGACTTTTTAATGACGATGTGTGAGGGAGGGTAATGTATGCCAATAGTATTCAGCCCCGGTGAGCCGGAAACTCGGCCTCTCAATCCCTCCGAGACTGTGTACACTACCGCCCAAAAAGTCGCTGACCTACTCGACATTGGCCCTACCGAGGCTGTTCTTGTAAGTTCCGACAGTGCAACTGACGGTGTGTTTGTCACTGGCGGCGACTATCGAAGTATAGGATTCAGTGTTGGTGATACCATACTGATATACTCCGATGCTGACCCTATGGGTTTTGAAAAAGTTATTACTGCTATCACCAGTTCAGCCAGCGGTGTAAAACTGGCTTTCAGTGGTAGTATTACGGCGGCTGATTATCAAGCCGCTGACAATACATATGTGCAAAATCAAGCATCGTTTACTGATGGGCGCACTCGTGGAATGACGAAGGCCAAAGTGGACCATGTAATTCTCAAAATGCAAGACCGCATAGACAATATGACTCGCAACGCTTGGCGACCTTATTTGGTTTCAGCCGAGTATATCAACTTCGATACCTACAAGCCATACCGACGACGATATTATACTGATTATGTCGGCACTGCACCCCTGCTTTTTAGGAATATCCAGCAAATCCTTCGCCTTGAATTATGGCAAGGTGATGATTACCGTGAAATTGGTGCGGCAGAAGTCCGTGTCAAGTTCGATGATGTTTCCGACCTTGCTTCGGCGGCTGTTTACATGTCACCCGGTAATGGTAGTGTGGCTACTCTTGCTCAAGGAACAGGTACAGGGCAGTGGCGAGATGACTTTGATGCTTCTACAGTAGCCCAAAACTTTGCTGACCTTGTAAACAAAGAAGACAGGGTAAGTAAAGTGGCTGTAGAGTTTTCACCTACTTTTACACTTGAAGGTTCAACATCAAATGTTGCATTGCATAACGAGTTTTACGCTACTGCAAATGCTGATTACGGAACAGGTGTTGTCAAAGTTACAAGTATGCGTGGTGTAAAAAGCGGTGAAGTATGCAGTATCGTTACTACATCATCAAACATTGAGATAGACCAAACGCAAACCAACAGCACTACCTTTTCAAGTCTTGATTCTACCACAGTCAATGTAGCATCAACCACAGGATTCGTAAACGCTGGTGTGGCTATTGATGCCAGCGGTGATGTATTCCGATACACTGGTAAAACCGCTACATCGTTTACTGGATGCGTAGCGGTCACAGGTAGTTTGGGTGCAATTACAGGGGCTATCACTCAACAATCTCTTTTGGTTGACCTACAAGGCGGCTCAAGTAGTGGAGACAGCGCACGACTTCGTGATTGGTGGATGGACCATGAAGTGGGTATTATTTACTTCAACAACTCATATCCGTTTTTTGAATGGAACGCAATTAAAGTGTCTTACATTTACGGTGAAAGATATTTAGAAAAGGCTATTGAAGATATTTGCACCAAGATGGTAGCAATTGAATTACTCATGTCCGATGACCGTTCAGTGCTTATTCCCGAAGGAACTCAAAACATTGACCTTGCCAGCAAGGTGCAACTCTACCAAGCCGAGATTGACCGAACCCTACCAAAGTATGTTGAAATGGTGGTTTTTGAATGAGCGTGAGAGAGTTCACCAAAGCCGGAGACAACTTTCACACTCAACTTACTGAAATGTATGTCAAAGACAAGCAGTTGCAACAACAAATGCGAGAAGAGTTTACTCAAGAACCCGAAGACTTTCGTGAACGAATGATGGACATAGAGGCTACTGCTCATGGATTACGCAAAACCGAGCGTGGTTACTTTAACACTTCAAGTAAAAAACAAGCCACCGATGAAGAAATGGAGAAACTCTTGAAAGCCACCGATGATGCAATGCTACGCATGAATCCTAAGATGGCGGAAAATAACCTTCAATTTAAGGATGGTTTTATTATTCCTTTACACTTCAAAGAACTTAGCGACAAAATAGAGGGTGGTATCTAATGGTAGCGACATGGACTGAATCACTTGATGTTGTCATAGGTTTATTTCAAACTGAATGGAATAGGGCGAACACCAGCAATATACGCCCGATTGTTCTTGACATTGCAGACACTTCGCCGGAAAGAGGAAAGCGTCTTGACCTTCAACGGCATGATTATGTCCTGTGCTACGAGACAGCGCATAACGAAGAAGCACCCGAATTATTCTACGATTTCGTCACTTCTCGTATCAATATCACCGTTGACATGCGAACAATTAAGGGTAGGAAGCATCTGCAAGCACTTGAGAACGAAGTGCGTAGGGTAGTTCATAGTAAACGAAAGGGGGATGGAGTAAGTTTTGACCGTTTAGTTTTCAAGACCCGCACCGACCTTTCCGACCGTAGCAAACAATTATTCCGCATGACATTCCAAATAGAAGTAGTAATTCTCGCAGAAGCAATACCATGAGTTGATTAAGATGCCAAGCACAGTGTATAAGGGAGATTTAGCAGAAGTATCATTTGCACCGGAGGTTGGTATGAAAATTAGAGTCGGTACTACTTCTACTGCTGATGTAGGTATGACTATTTCTACATTGGATAATATAACGATATTAGCATTTAAAGCAGAAGTAAATACTACTTTATTTCAATCAGCAATTACTTTTACTGATGCTACTTGCGACACTAATCATACATCCGGTTTATCGGATGGTGTCTCAACCAGTGTGAAACATATTACTATGGACTCAACTGCGGCTTTGCGAGTAGGTATGGGAGTAAGTGGTACAGGTATTGCAACAAACAGTATAATAACAAAAATTAACAGTACTACAGTATTTACCGTTGATTTAGCCACCACTGCTACCAATTCCAACCAAACTTTGACTTTTTCAGCAACCAATTTAAAATATCCAAAAAACATGCTGGTCGGCTCTCAATTAGTTTGGACCACTGCTGGTGGAACTGATGTTGATGATATTGTAGTGGGTGATTTACCCGATACTGGTAACGGTGGTCGTATGTTTACTATTGTAGAAAACAACGGTTGTTCTATTAAAATTACACCGGCCATGACTACTCCCGACATTACTACAGTTGGACCGGGTAATATATTTGAAATCCTACCTTACAAAACACCACCAATGGATATAGCAATGACTCAAGCCACAGTAGCCGCACCGGGTACTGAATCAGTCAAAACAGACCAGTTCTTGGGTATTGCTACGGCTCTTACTCTACCGGAAACTAAAGTGGATTTGAAGCGATACCATGTCGTAGGGCTTGGTCGAGATGTAAGTGTACAAGTTCCGGGCAAACTTACCAATGAAGGTGGGTCGTTTGAAGTCGCTATGCATTCTGCTCGATGGTTGAAATACTGTCTTGGACATGAATTGTTAAGCAAACTGCAAACTTCACTTGCCAGTGATGTAACACTTGCTCTTGGTTCGGCTTCTTATGCCGGTCAATCACATATTGTTCTTAACTCTCACGACGCTCAAGTTGCTGTAGGTACTTATATTGAGATTCAAGACCCTACAGAAGTTCCTATTGTAAGCGACCATGAACCCGAAACAAGTTCGGCTGAATGGGATGGAACACTGACTGACTTTGATTTTGATTTGGCGCAAACTAATGAAATACGAAGGGTAATCGGAGTTTCGGAAGACACAGGCGACCATACGGTTTACTTAGACGAACCTTTGAGTTATCCTCATGATTCGGGTAGAGTAGTTGAAGTGCGAATTATTAGTGACGCAGATACAAACTCTGTAGCGATTGGAACTGACAATACTATTACGGACCCAGTTACACACTTACTTTTTTCAAGAAGCACTCAACCTTCATTTGCTCTTGAAGTATCGCAACGCCGCCGTGATGTTGACTCAAATGCTGGTAGTACTGATGGTGGAGTTAATGACTCAAAGGAATTAACTCGTGTTTTCCGTGGCTGTAAGGTTACAGACTTTACCATGACAACCGACAACGATGCGGCACTACGCCTTTCAGTCAATTTCAATGCGGCTCTTTGCTACACTGATACTGGTCGTTTAGAAGCAACACCACTTACACGATATTCCGCTAATCGTATGTTTGACGACACCGCTAATACAGAAGCAAAGCGTATTCAATCGGGTATAGGTAAGGGAACACAGAAACCATTTATGTTTTACAATGGTAGTATCACATTGGCTGGACAACAAGTTGCTCAAGTGATGAACTTTTCATTAACCGGACAAACAGGTATGCAAGCATTCCATACCATTAACGGGCATTATCAAGCAAGTTCCGCTTCTACCGACCAAGTGCCATTTGCTGGTGCAAGGAACGCAAGCCTCATGGTTGAAGGTCAAACATCGTATGAAATGACTATGGAGATTGCAGTTGATGACCCACTTTTCTATCATAAAATGCGCACAGGAACCGAGTTTAGTGTGCATGGTGAAAACAATTCAACTACCAACCAAATCCGTATAATTTTTGAAAAGAATAAAATTGGTAGTACTGCTGACGGTGATACCGAAAAAATGGTGCTATTGATTGATGATTATTACATTATTGAAGCACCGCTACAAATCCCCGAAGACAAAGGTGTAGTAAAATCCACATTGAAAATTATGCCAAAGGCTATCAAGGTCTTGGCTCGTGATACTATTGCAAAGTATTGAGGTGAAAACATGAAGCAATCACTACAACAATACCGCCGCCTCGGACCAGTTGGATATGCCAAGTGGGTGATTAAGGCAAACGGTCTTGACTTAGTGGAGACTGACATTGACTGTGCTTCAAACCACACCATTCACGCCGCTGTTGCTAACATCCTCAACAACCCTGTTGAAGTGGTCGAAGAAGAAATTAACCCACTGGTGCAAGAAGAAGCACCATCCCCCTTCGTCGTTGACGAAATACAATACGATTCCCTAACTGTCGCTGAATTGCGAGAACTATGTAAAGAACGAGGCTTGCCCGTTTCAGGTACAAAAGCCGAGATAGTTCTGCGACTCAACCAAAACGACACAGGAGTGACTGACGGCCCTACCGAAGAGGTAGCCCCCGAAGAAACGCCGGATGCCCCCACCGAAGAGGTGGCCGCACCCAATGGAAGTGAAATAGATGAGCAAACAACAAGTAGTGATGAACAAGAGCCTATTATTGAAAAATGACGATGTTACCAAGCATAAGATTCGGGTTGACCCCGATGACGAAAGTGCTATCATCGAAGTTTGGGTTCGTGAAATATCATTCCTTGACATTCAAGCCGCCGCACAAGAAATGTTCCTTGTATCAAACGGCGATGTAGCATTGAACTTGAAAGGCTACTGGCAATTCGCATTCACCCATTGGGTCACTAAAACTAATCCATCCTTGACTACAGAAGAAATGCTGTCTCTCAAGGGTTATGTCGGTGAGCAACTCTCCAAAGTGCTACCGCAACCTAATGAGATGGCGGAGGCTTTGCAAGGGGGGTTTACGAAGCCGACCGAGTGAGGGTCGAGAAGTTTCTTCGTAAAGATAAAATTGACAGTGAAAGTGATTTAACAACTCAAGTAGAACTTTGGGCCTATACAATCGCTAAACATTACTCAATATCTTTGCTTGAAGTTTACTCAATGCCCCCTCGGTTATTCAAGCAATCACTCGTTTGGGCGATGGTTGCGACCGAAGAAGAGAAAAAGAAAACCGAACATAGCAAACAACAGGCGAAGGCAGGTGACAGGGAGATGGTAAGTTTGGATTACTCGTTTTTAGATTGGGAGGGTACTGAATGACACTCTTAGCCACACTCGCCTCCATGTCAACGATGGTAAACGGTATCGGACCAGCGTTCAAAGGTATAGGCCAAATTGCAACGAAAATGTTTAGCGGCCTCAAAACATTCGTCAATGATAAGTTTTTCAAACCAATTCAAGAAAAACTTGATGGATTAGGGGAGTGGTGGGAAGGATTTAAGACAAGTGCGGCAGATGTATGGCAATCAATACAGCAGTTTGCAGTTGATAATTTTTTTACACCAATCAGTGATTTACTAAAGTTTATTGGTACAGGATTTTTTGATTTTGGTAAAGGTGTTTTTGAGGTCTTTACAGACATATGGAACTTTGTAAATGATAATTTTTTCAGTCCTATTGGTGACGCAATATTATTTATTGGTACAGCGTTTTTTGATTTTGGTAAAGGTGTTTTTGATGTTTTCAAAGCCATGTGGGATTTTGCTGACTTTGTTTTTATTACACCAATATCAAAAGGAATATCATTTCTTATTGATTTAGTAGGTAATATTTGGGATTCATTACCTTCTTTACCGGAGATATTTTCTTTGAAATATTGGATTGGGCTTGGTTTAGCAATCGGCACTTCAATTTTTGATGCCTTGAACGGTGTTGGTGATTTATTAGGTGATATTTTTAGTATGGAAAACTTAAGTGATACTTTGGGTGGTGTAACTACTTTCTTGGGAGAGGCATTTAAGTTGGCTATCGAGCCGTTTAGAATAGGTATAAACAGTTTACTTATTGATGTAATCAACGGTATAACTGGGTATCAATTACCTATTATTGGGGAGAGTCTTCGTTCAATTACAGGTTTTGGTGAAATCCCTCATCTCGCTAAAGGTGGTATCATCAACAAGCCTACACTCGCTATGATTGGTGAGGATGGGCCGGAGGCGGTTGTTCCCCTAAGCCAGCGCAACAACCCCAGTGGTGCTGGCATGGGCGGCGGTACATACAACATTACCGTCAATGCCGGAGGTATTACAGACCGCACAGACAAGCGAGCATTAGCAAGGGAGATTGGTAACATGATTCAACAAGAACTTGCTCGCAGTATCGGCGGCTCAACCATGCGAGGGCGGTACTGATGGCGGTAAATATCCCTATTCGATTGGTGCGTAAAGACGGTGGTTTGATACCGTTGAATGTAACTACTCTTACATTGGATGTTGACCGTAGTATCAACCCACATACCATTCCCTTTGCTGGTGGTGAAAGGTTTGCTTTTGATTTAAATATGGCAAAGGCTGTTATTCTTTTAGAAGGTATCATTACTGATGATGACTTAGTAAGTATAGAACTTGGTAAAGGTGCAACCGCTTCTATTGATTTTTCAAGAGTAAGAGATTATGATAACAGAACTTACGCCTATGTAAGTAGCACATTGCAAGCATTAACCGATGAAATGACTAATGATAGTTTCGACCATGTAGATACTCCCCAACTCACAATTACCGCAAAAGATGGTGAAACATTTGTAATACATTTAATTAAGTCATCTACTGCTCATGGTTATAACTTAGGGAGTAGTGGTAAATATCACATTGCCATCCATGACACCACTGATTTAAACACGGCTACTGAAATTGCTACTAATTTACGAGATTTACTTAACAGTAGTGCAGGGCCAAGTAGTAACACTTTGAGTAGCAGATTTACGGCTTCACTTGCTACTTCGACAGTAAGCCATGAAGCAGATACTACTGTTATTATATCTCTCGACACAGTAGGAGATACAAACAATAACAATACACCTTCATGGAAAGAAACTGGGCGTTACCCTCCTATCACTACGCATTTTGTAGGAGGGGTGGATTCTGCATCTCAATTTAACAGTATGAGTGCTGGTGATAAGGTAATGTTCCTTTACGCCACGCTTAACAATTCTAATGACGGTGGCTCTATCGTACCTTTAGTAACTGCCGCCCAAAGAGTATTTACTAAAAATAATTTAAACAAAAAATATGGTGATTACATAAAAGGTATTCAAATACCTTTCAATTCTTCTGTTAATAATAGCGGTGGTGACAAATATGTTGCTAAAAACTTTTTTATGCCTACTGGCCCCTTACACGATACTGATTCAAAACACCCCAGTCAAGCCGAAGATGCTTCTACTGAAGTACTAAATCCAAGTGCTACTGGTGATAAAGCATTCATTAAAGGCACAGTAACTAAAGCCACCTTTGTTCAATTAGGTGGTGAACCTATTTATCAATTTAATATTCAATTTGTTCCTGTAGAGCATATCATATGAGGTGTATTTATGGTAGGAATGGGTAGAACAAGCAATGCTTTCTTTTTTGACGGTGTTACTGATTCTATCCTTATCCCTCAAGGTAACTTTACCAGCGTAGGACCAGCACGAGATATTCTCGGTAAAACTGGCAAAGGTAGTGACGAGTTTACAAATATCAATTCTATGATGAATGGTGGTTTTGCCATTGAAGCATGGGTTATTCCCGATTGCGGTGGAGTAGTTGCACATCGAGATGGACAATTTACACTTGAGTTTGGAACGGTAGATACGCCCGGACCCGCAAAGTTTACTGTACAATTATCATCATCAAGTGGTACAATACCTATAGTGTTAAGCACTGCTACAGCAACATCTACTCGATGGGATGGAGTAGTGTACCCTCCACAAGAAGTAGGTGGCATACATGATACATACAATCGTTATTTAGAAGGCAGTAGTGCATTACATAACGATGCTACAAATCTTAACTTCAAGCATCGAGGTTTGTATCATATCGTTGCTGGCGTAACAAGAGGTTCTGTATTTTTATATGTTAATGGGCTAATTGTCGCCAGTCAAAAAATTAGTAATAACACAGTAATAGCAGATTCAACAGACCATGTTTACATTGGCGGTAAAGGTGGAGAGTTTAGAGGGGCTATCGAGGCTATTCACTTTAACAGTGATTTTGATTCTAATATGGCTGTAGCCACTGTTCCAGTCAACAGTGTTGAGACAACCGGTATGTATCGCTTTGAAGAACCGCTGGACATTGTAGAAGAGTCGTACGATTTTAACGCATTTACAGTCGCCGCTAATGGAACTACTACAACAATCACAGTTGCCGCCGCTGATGCTCAAGCCCTTATCGCTCGCTTGACTGGTAAGGCATATGACAGTAGTAGCCCTACTACAACATTCACAGCCACTCCATACAGTATGGGTAATTACAAAGTCAATGATTTTGTTTCTACACCCGGCACAGAAGCGACACTTGCCATACCCCATACACCGTATAACATACTTATCAATCCCGGCTCTATTAACCGGAATACAGAAAAACCAAACGCTTCTCCGCCGGAAAGAGCAAGAATAGAGTCAATAAATGGCTCTACTGGGGTAATTACAGTAAGTAGTATTCACATTGATTTTATCCTCGGCACTGGTGGTAAGCGTGGTCTTCTTCATTCTCGTACTGCTGATGTTGACAATTATTTTGTTGTAGTGAATGCTGACTTATTGATTGATAACGGAACAGGTAAACCATATCAACCGCCCCATTATGGTAGTCAAATCTTCGATAAAACAGGACAAATGGTGCTTGATGAAAGCGATTTTGCTCAACATGGTTTAGTTTATTCAACACAGATGGCTACTACTGATAATTCACCAAACAATCCTTTTGCTGTTACTTGGCCCGCTACTCTCGATGCTCTTTACCAAGTTGGACACAGCGGGCGACACAGGTATTCGCATGTCACAGGACACGAATATATGCGTCGTTATCCTAAACCAGCATACCTTTCAGTGGACCAAATGATGGATGGTTCGGCTGATGTTGTTGAAATGGCATATGACAGTAACACCAAAGGTATTTCAAATCTCTTTAGCATGAATGCCCTGTCCGATTTTTATGAAGAAAGTACACAAGTTACAGTGGCTAATTTTATCAATTCTACCACTGCTACTTTTGTAGTCTCAAACGGATTGCCCGAAAGTAAAGAACAAGCAATTGCTATTGGTGGAACAAACTTTGACTACCGCCCGTTTATGCTAAAAGGTCCAGTACCGGAGTTTGGTGACATCAATGACGATACACGGTTGTATCATCTGCGACCGGAAAGTGTAAGCCGTATTGCTTTACTCAAAGTTCCTACTCTTCAAACCACGCATAACCTTGCACCGTATGTTGAGATACACTACAATGCGATTGATTTGACAGGGGCGAGTATGAGTAAAACTACACCTTGTTTGATGATAGAAAAAACTGTACCGAGTGGTAATTTTGTCTTGACTGGTTCAACTACAGTGCTTGATGTTATAGAAGCAGACTTGGCTGATGCGACAAAAGACACTACACTGTTCGCACCCGGTGGTATTATTATGGTAGGTAATGCCTATACATCAACTACATTGCATTTGGAAACACCGCATTCGTTGGTTGGTGACAATACCGGAGGATTTGAACTTGACAGTGAATTAGATTTTAGCCGTTGTCCGGTAAATTATACTCCGCCGAATGATGCAACAGCAGAAGGTAATACAACACCTCAACACCTTACAGCATCACATAATAACGGTGTGCATGATTCAGCATATCATAAATTATGTATTGAACCCCTTAGTAGCAATACAGTAAAAAAGATAACTGAAAAAGGCATACAATTTATCAAACCTGCGGCTGTCACTAATTCTGGTACAGGTGTTTTTGACGAAGGTTCAACAAACGATGCCACTAATAATTTTGAAATGTTTGATATTATAGATAACAGACAAGCGAATACACATGAGTATTCTGCTGTTATTTATGTTCAACCATCCGATAGAACACGAACAAATCAGTTGTCTAAAATGCGTACAAATCTTACAGAAGGTAATTCACCAAGTACTGCATCACTGTTATATTTAATGAGTCGCACTCGTATTCGCTCGGTAAGAGAAGACGAAGACCCCGAAAGCAATGAAAAAATTGTCACAGTATTGGCAACGGGTATTGCAGAAGGACTCGCTAATCAAAATGTCAACATCACCGGTAGCGGCTCACCGGATTCGCACATCGTCAAAGAAATTGAGCCAAACGCCCCTGTTGTCACTGTCACACTTGGCGGGCCGGGGCAAGGTGCGATTAACACCAAACCTACCAATGACCCAAGCCCGTTGATGCGATTACCCGGTTCAACCCGCCGTAGTTGCGCTGTACAGTCTGTAAATGTCAATACCGACACCGATAGGCAATACATGTCTGTTCAACCTCTCAATAACTTGTCAACAGACATGGCATCATGGGGAACATATTGTTTTCCTAAAGTCGGTCGTATTTACCTTGAAAGCGGCGCAAGTGCCGCTTACAGTTCAAAAACTGGTGCTGGTTTTAATTTTACTGTAGATACAAGCGCATTAGATATTATTACTCAAAGGTCATTTATAGACGCTGATGGTATAGCATATGCTACTTTTCATGAATGGTTAAACGCCACTGGTTTGCTTTCCAATTCCACACCGGATGAATATGGTCTTGTAGCAACCATATACAACGACCCTCATTTTGGTGACGATAACCTTTGCGAAGACGGTAGCACAGTTAATGACCGATTGTTTCAAAGTATGGACACCGTAAATCATGATTACCAACTTGGTACGCAATATGCCAGCACTCGTGCAATGGTAGAGATACCATTTTTCCCAAAACAATTTTTCGACCACGCACCAAGTGGTATTTTTCCCGGCCCCGACAACAGTATGAAAGTTCATCTTGATGCTACATACACAGCCCATTCATGGAATCCCACTCCTGTCGGTCGGCGGGCAAACGATGTTGCTGTAAGCGACCGCAATGCTCATTCAGCGTATGGATTTAATGCCAACAGTGATGAACACATTTCATCGGCTACCATTACTCAAATTAAAGTAAGTTCTAATTTTACTGACATATATGTTTCACACCCAAAGATATTCCCAACTGCTGAATCAGCGGCCAATGAGCATCGAAACATGAAAGATGTAGTGCGCTATCGTCGTGTTTTCTTGTCAAACAATCAATGGGGTATTTACCAAAACGACCCTGCTACAGACGGCTATATCCGCATCCCGACTTCATTTAGTGCAAGCCCTTCACCCGATACATTTGACGGTGGTTTTTCGGAGGACTTCTTTACAGATGCAAGTATAGGTGACTTACTGTATGTAGCCGGTGGGTATCGAAACGAAACACTGATGCCTATTGCATCGGATGAAACTACCCCATCATCCGACTTAGAAAATCGCTCACCGTATTACTATGATAATGCGAATATGCAAACTCAAGGCGGCAACCTCGATTACGGATTGCGTCAATATGTAAGCGCAGTTGAGTTCAAAGAAGGCCCGCTTACCAATCCCCATGCCCCTCGCATACAATCAAAGACGGCTACTGCTACTATCATAGATATACAGACATTATTTAGTTTAGTCTTTATCACATTAGACGATGCTTCGGCTTTTCCCGAAGGTCCAATTCTTGAGGCTGTAATGAATGGTGATGCCGCCGCTGTTTCCGCTGGTGATACCATCTATGCCATAGAAGTTCTTGATGATGAGCCATTTGAAATGTATTATTTTGGCAGTATTACTCTTGATGACCCGAATAAAGTGTTGTGCATAAATGCCAGTAATAACGATTTAAGTAATTTAACAGGTAAAAAAATAAGAATTAAAAGTGCAGGTCACGCTGTTATGGGTATTACAGACCCGCAAAATGCATACACTAATGAAGATATAACAAGTACTTTTAGACCAAGTGTAAGCGGTGAAATATGGACTTACACGGTGGCTGTGGGTGACATTGGTGGTGCAACTACACTTTCAGTAGCACCTACTACTGCTACTCTCATGCCGCAAGCAAATACTGTTGGTATGAACTTAAGACCCGGTGATGACATATACCGTGAAGCGGCTGGTGATGCTACTGAAATAGATTACATCGGTAAAGTTTTGTTTAGCGAATCACCAATTGCTGGTAGTGGACACGCTACAAACACAGTAATCACTCTTGAAACTTTTACACTTACCAGTTCAATTACCGCTTCCAGTAAAACGGTCACAGTTCCCGATACTACAAGATTGCGTAAAGGTATGGCTATTACTGGTACAGGTATAGACACTGGTGCGTATATTACCAGTATCACCAATGCGACTACATTTGTAATGAGTCATAATCCAACAAGTAGTGGTACAACTACCCCCACACTTACCTTTGGTGGTAACGCACACGCTATTTCCAGTGGCGACAAACTCCGTATCAATGCCAGTTCAGTATTAGCAGAAGACCCCGATGCTATCTTAAATCTTGACTGGTTAAACCCTTATGCTCAAGGTGGCCTACGCAATGGTGATACCATATGGATGAACATGACAATGAACAACCCACATGCAGTAGAAGGGTTGTTTGCAAAATCTCGTGGCGTATTGAATGACAGTCAAGTATGGACAGGTTTCAATGGCGGTAGAGGTGCATTAGCAAACCGCCCTCGTGATTCTATACCACTTGAAAACTTTTTAATTGGAGATACATGTCTTGAAACAGCAAACAATTTTGTTCAACATGTAAACAAAACAATTGAATTAAATTACGAATCAATGGGGTTGTTATCATCTCAAGCACCAACAGTTGCTTATCTTGACCCTTATCTTGCTAAGAAAGGTCATGCACGAGTATTGATGTTTGATGTAGCACATGACCGTGAGTTCATCGCATTTCATGATTTACACATGCAGGTTCAATCCAGTGCCGCTACACCACACATTGGGTTTGGTCGGCACATTGTAACTGCGGCAGGTGTAACTAATCTTGATAAGTTTACCATGTCGCAAAATGGTGGTGCGCCACATTACTTTACCACTCAAATAGATGTAGCAAATGGATTCCCAAGCGAAAATCCGTATATTCGTCGCACTCAACAATCAAAGTTTATTGAAAGTGCTTATGTTCATAATATCGGTGGTAATACATCCGAGGACATGATGAGTACAACATCGGAGGGAGAAAACCCTGTATTGACTTACATTACGCAAAATCCCGCTACTGCTGGAACAGGGGCGGCAAATAATAACTCACACTTAATGGGTAAAAATCACGGTCATTATGTACACACTGGTTTAATGCACGAAGGAACAAGTAACTCATTTACAGTTGCAGATAGCACATTACCTCGACTTGAACCGGCAGTTTCTTCTGTATATTGGGCTAATGAGAAACATAAACAATCAATAAAAACAACTGCTATATTATCATCTTTAACTCGTGATTTAAAATTACATCGTAAGAGTCACGGTGTAGCCACTTATTCACTTCGTGATGCCAGTACAATGATGGACACACCCGATGGAACAAGAGCCATCTCCGCATTCCTTTGCTTGAAAGGTATTCGTAATGAAACGCTCACCCTTACAAATCACGAAGAAAGCCGATTGCAATATCTCGACCATTGGAGTAAAATGGACTTCGTGCGCCGACTTACCATTGACTGTGGAGAAGTAGGAATA
>VMHT01177736.1_pt1 | contig 26147 bp, 40 predicted proteins | sample 4693611 | NCBI WGS metagenome assembly VMHT01 (sample SAMN12280063, study PRJNA550983) | marine metagenome | isolation source: seawater sampled from same location over 5 years 0.02-0.2 micron viral filtrate | place: USA: collected off the coast of southern California halfway between the port... ...
AAACAAAAAAACTTTTAAGTTTTAAGATAAACGTTACAGTAACAAACTTCTTAAAACATTTTAAAAAAACTTCTTGACTAGTTTGAAAAGAAAATGTTAAGGTGAATACAAGATAAGAAAAGAGAAACGACAACTCTATAAAATAGTGCAAGTGCGAACTTTAAATCGAACCTATCAAGGGCAAATTCCCTAAACGATAGATGCGAATTCTTACCCTAGAACGAAAGTTCCTTAATTGATGTGGGCAAGACATGGGCTAACTAGGTGTGCCAAAAGGGTAGTAACCTTCTAGACTAAGCAAGTGCCAAGCGAGTAGACTTGTAGAATATAGGAGAAGTGCGACCAACGAAATCCTAGGGTGGTCAATGGTAAGAGTGCGAGAAAGTAAAAGAGGCTAGTTTTGTGTATTGTCTAGTCTGCCTTCCCTTAATAACCTAATCAGGTGGGAATCAAAGTGAAAGCGAGGAAAAATCTATACTACTAGATTACTAGTAAAGTTAGCTATAAGTTTAAGTAAAAGAAACTTGGTTTGAGTAACTAAAATTTATACCTAATCGTATTAAGATATATACGACTAGTAATTGAATTTTATTCTTTACAATTCGTATTGTTTGAGGGTATAATGCCCTTAACTTTAACTTTACGTGGAGAAAAAAACTATGGCTATTAAAACTATAAATGCTACTTATTGGAAACAATCAACAGGTTTAACAGGTCAAAACTTGACTGAATCTAACCAAAAAAAGTTTTCAAGAATAGCAAAAAAGTATAAGAAAGTAACTGAAACTTCTTTGTCTAAGACTAGACTATACAAGGCTAGTCGTATTGGTGCAAGGCAAGTAAAACAAGAATATGGTGCTAGAATTGGTAGTACAAGTATTGCTATGTTTGAAATGTTACTTACTGCTATTGATAAAGAGTTAAAAGGTGCGTATAACTCTATTGACTTTGGAGAATTCCAAGTTAAATCCCATAAAGACTTTGCCAATTCTATTACTAGAAAGAAGGCATAAGTGCGAAGTATAATGTAACGTTTCCCCTTACGTTGCATTATACCCTCTAACTATACGAAGGAGACTACTGTGAATTTAACTAATGTAATTAATAAATGGAAGGCTATGCCTAAAACAAATTTAGAAAATGATATTGGTATATTAATGGATATGATTAAAGCCAATAGCACATTAAAAGTGCATACATTTTATAACGAAGATACTTTATACAATGGGAATGATGACTTTGTATTATTCCTAACTAGTAGAACTAAACCTAGGGATAGGCAATTTATGTACACTACAAGAGCAAATAAAGTATTTCCATGCCACTTTTTTATATAGGAGACTAAAATGACTAGACTTGAAAAGAAAAGAAAACTACTTAGATATTCTGACTACTGTTCATATCTAATGTTATTTTTCTATGTAAATGCTATCGTTGTAACATTCCCTTTAGCTATGTTGTTTAGTAGTGAGTTAATCTTTTGGACACTATTACTAGGCTTTGGCTACATGGGTATAATGTGTATGGCATTATCATTTATATTTACACATAATGCTTATAATAATTAACTGTTACTAGTATAGGGAGAATATACTATGATTACGACTAAAAATATAATCGCAATATACAAGTTAGCTAATGCAAGTGAAATAAAACATGGCTTAACTTGGTACGTAAATGCTAACGCAGATTGCAAAAGAATTGCGACACAATTAGAGTTACCTATCCATATTGTCATAGGTGTAGTAAGTGCATTATCGCCTAACAATAAATGGGAACGTAATATAATTAATGCAGAAGATTTATGTATTGCCTTTATCAATGGGCAAGATATGGATAGTATCAAGGTTAGTACATACCATAAAATGAAACAAAAGGCATGGCATATATTGGAAACAATGCCAACCTATGATGAAACTATTACTATACTCAATGGTAAAAAGATTGTATCATTCTTTAGGAATATAAGTGGAGATGAACAAGATATTACTATTGATGGACACGCAAGAAATATATACTATAATGATAGGCAAGGATTGACTACACCTAACACCAACATTAAAAAGAGTGAGTACCTAGATATTCAAAAAGCATATGCTAGGGCATCTAAAAAGTTAGGTATCAAGGCATATGAATTACAAGCGATAACATGGGTAGCATGGAGAAGAATACATGGAATTAAATAATATATCTAACAATAGACTAGTACCAATATATCTAATGAGTTCATACTTATACTATGAACATGACAAGAATGTATTAGACGATACACAATTTGACTATCTATGCAAAAAGATATTAGATAATTGGAATAATATTACACATATGCATAAACATTTACTTGATAAAGAGACTTTACAAGCAGGTAGTGGATATGGTATAACTTACACTAATATGATTATGAGTAGTGCATTACAATGGTATGAGGAGAATAAATAATGATACAAGTAACTAGACAATCAATACTAACAAGAAAAATGAATACAATGGAATTACCTATACTACAAGAGCATTTAGACATATACGATAAGATAGGTGGGTTTAATATACAAGATATATTCCCACAATTAGACGCAGAACAAAGAGAATTTTTAATTAATGGAGTTACACCTCAAGAGTGGAACAAGTACATAGGAGATTATAATGACGAATGAAGAAGTATTAGAAAGAATTAAATCTTGGCTAGATGGTAACATAGAAGAACAAGAATTATCTTCAGAATTAAGACTTGACAATGCGAGATTAAGAGATAAAATACAAGAATGGGAGAATGAATAATGTTACATTGGAAAACTAGAGAAGAAATGGGCGAAGGCTACCAATACAATCAAGATGAACATGACGAAAATCAATATAATTCTTTGGTTGTAATTGATGAACATGAAACTAATACTATGAGAACAAAGTATCTTATACGAGATGTATGGGATATGAATAAATTATTAGACTTAAAAAATCACTTAGATGATATAATACTAGAGAGGAAACAATAATGGCTAAAAATCAATTTGGTAAATCAAAAAAAGTAGACAATGCATATGCAACATATAGGATTGACAACCCTAGTAATGGTATGTACTTTGAGTGGAAGATACTCAAGACGTATCAAGTAAAAGATAACGAAGATAAAAACCAATATGCTAGATGGTTTACTGCGTGTAAATCCCCTATGACATACGATAGTTGGGAGTATGGAGATGCCTACATAAGTGAGATTATGTCTGTAAACCCAAAGTTAATAAGTGCAACAGACGAATGGAAGAAGGAGTATCAAAAATAATGGTAAGACATTTAGAATATATGAAAAATAAATTCAAAGAGTTAGAAGATAAATCGAAGGAGCAACAAGTGAAATATTTAAGTGGAGTGAAGAAACAAGCACAAGAACAATCTGACCATAAACAAACTATGGATATGGTTAATAGTCCTATTCACTACAATAAGGCAGGCATAGAAACTATAGATGCCCTACAAGCTATGTTAGTAGATGGATTTGACTACTACCTACAAGGTAACATAGTTAAATACCTATGGAGATTTAGATATAAGAATGGCTTAGAAGATTTGAAAAAAGCACAATGGTATCTTAATAAATTAATTGAAACATACGAGGAGAAGTAAAATGAAAATACACAGAGTAGTAACAATGCTAGGTGCAACAACAACCACAGGTAAACTTGCAGATGATATGTATGACTTGAATTACAAGACATACTACTCAGAAAAAGAAGGTAGATATATACCTATCTCACATATGGACTTTCAACATATGGTCAGAGCTTTTGTCAAGCTATGCGACCAAGAAAATATGCTTGACAGGTCTAAGCACATGGGTAGAGTTAAAGATTTAACTGCTAAACTAGAGCAAGTAGAAAGTTTTAATGAACATAATCATGAGGTGTATAAAACAAACTTGAAAGAGCAAGAGGACAGACTACAAGCTATCATAGATGAAAAAGACAAGTTGTTAGAGAAAGAAACTAAAGATAAAATTAGTTGGAGAGATGCCTACTACAATGAATGTACTACACAAGGAGATAGATATATATTCTCTGAAATACCTAATGACACAGATGGTCAAGAGGTTGTGGATAATATGAAAAAATATCTGAACAAAGACTCATATAAAATGAGAGTGCGAGGACAACATATTAAACCTAGCCTACGAGGAACAGGTGCTACATATTGGGGTCAAAGTATAAGTGAATCAACTCATATGAGAGTTTATATAGATAAAAAATAGGAGTAGTAAATGTGGGAAGAAGAAGATTTGTATTATCTTTTCGAGGAAACACTACGAGAAGATGAAGAAGATTGCATACCAAATGAGGAGATACCAACTTTATATGGAGATTGACAATGCTACCAAATAATGATAATACTATATTAATATTAATTGTGAGTGGAATAGTTATGCTATACTTCTCATGCTACATAGGAGTGTAATATGGCTACATCAAATATAGTTGTGCAAGAAGTTAATTTAAAACTAACACCTAATGAGTTAGATATTATTAGTAATGCTCTGTGGGAATCTATTGACCAACACGAAGAACATATAAATTGTTTTGGTAAGTTTAAATCTATAAAAATAGATGATAAATATGTTTCTGATAAAGTAAACAAAGATGAGACAGATTCTTTGGACAGAGAAAACTACATAACTTATCTAAGATTATGTAAACAAATACACAGAGTAAACAGAGGAGTAAACAAATGAATGTACTAAGTTTATTTGATGGTTGTAGTAGTGGACAACTTGCCCTTGAAAGAGCAGATGTCTACGTAGAAAATTACTTTGCAAGTGAGATTGACAAGTATGCAATCACAGTTACACAAGCTAACTTCCCTAATACATTTCAATGGGGAGATGTAACTAAGATTAAAGTACCTACTGAAGGTAGTATTGATTTACTCATGGGTGGCTCGCCTTGTACAGGATTTTCGTTTGCAGGCAAGCAGTTAAACTTTGATGACCCTCAAAGTAAATTGTTCTTTCACTTTGTAGAGATTCTATCTTTAGTCAAACCTAAGTATGTACTACTTGAGAATGTACGTATGAAGAAAGAGTATCAAGATACCATATCATATCACATGGGGTTTGAGCCACAAGCAGTAAACTCTAAGTGGTTGAGTGGTCAGAATAGATACAGACTATATTGGTGGGGTAAATTACAATCTGATGGTACATACAAGCAGATACCTATACCACAGATGGTAGATAAAAAGATTACTATGCAAGATATATTAGAAGATGGCTATGCCACAGACGAGATGACTAGCCAAGATGGTAAGTCTCATTGTCTTACTGCTAGATACAATGGTGCAGTATGGTGGAATAGTATTGAACGTAAGCAACGCACTATGGTACTCAAGGATAATCCTACCATGTCTAAAGATGGATTGATACGTGTTGGTACTGCTGACCTCAAAGGACATGACTCTATTAGACGAGTGTATGCACAGGAAGGCAAAGCACCTACCCTTACTACCATGCAAGGTGGACACAGAGAACCAAAGGTTGCTATTGGTAGGATTGTTAATCGTAGATTAGATGAGAATGGCACTCGTAAAGATGACCAACTTGACTTGCCTTTCACTAGGCAACTAGAAGTGCGAGATGATGGTAAGTCCAACTGTCTTACTACTGTGCAGAAAGATAATGTAGTAGTATCAAAAGATATGTGGCGAAAGCTGACACCCTTAGAATGTGAGAGATTGCAGACATTACCTGACAACTATACTAGTGCTGTATCCAATTCACAGAGATACAAGATGATTGGCAATGGGTGGACAGTAGATGTGATTGCACATATACTCAAGACTATGGATTATGATAAACTATATAAACTAAATGACCCAATATGGGATGAAAGGTGGATAAGATGACAGACACACATCATATGAAAGACCCTTTTCATACACAGATGCAAGAAGTATTGTTTGATTTGTATGATGTAAGGCAAGAGATTATGTTTACTGTAGGAGATGCAGATAAACTACACCCTAAAACTCTAAAGTTTTTAGATATATTAAAAGAAACAATAATTAAAATAGAAAGGTTAGAGAATGATAATAGAGTCAATAATGTGTCTAGCACTCAACACTTACCATGAGGCAAAGAATCAAAGTTTTGTAGGACAAGTGGCAGTAGCACAAGTTGTAATGAATAGAGTAAAGGATAATAGATACCCTAACAATGTGTGTGATGTAGTCAAACAGGGTTTAACATATAAGTGGAAACCCACACTACCTATCAGAAATAAGTGTCAATTTAGTTGGTACTGTGATGGTAAAAGTGATAAGGCTAGAGAGAAGAAGGCATGGAATGTTGCACTCAAGGTAGCCAAGGGTGTTTACTATGGCAACCTAGATGACTTTGTAGAGGGTGCAACACACTACCATGCTCACTATGTTAATCCTAGTTGGGCAGAAACTAAAACTTATGTAACAAGAATAGATGACCACATATTTTATAGGTGGGATATTGAAAGGAGTAAAAAGTGAAACAAAGAAAGTATCACGATTGGGTTTACATGGCAGATGACTCAATGAATAAAGTATTAAAAACAGTAGTAGTAGCACTTCATGTCTATGGACTTTGGGTGTTTCTACAAGCATTATGGGAGAAGTATGTATGAACTTAATAGAACTAGAGAAAAAAATAAAAGAGCATGAGGTCATACAAAAGTTTAAGGATGGTGTTACAGATGCCATGTTACATGGCACAAGAGATGAGAAACAATCACACCATTACTATAAACAAGGCTATGACTTTGGTATAGATTTGTTTTGTAAACAAGAGGAGTGGATACATGACTAAAGTAGTACACGACACATGGCAATCAGTCATGAATCATGAACGTAATCCGTTACGACACATACCTGATTTGAACACAAGGCACATGGTCATGCAAGTATTAGCATGGATGTGGTGCATAGTATTCTCTATGTACTTTGGTAGTATGTGGGTGTTTGGTATAACTGCAGTTGCTCACGTGTTTCTAATAGGTGCTATTGTTTTAACTGTAGCTACGTTTGAAACTGCAAAGAGAAAGCCTACATTCTTCTTGAAGAAAGGCTATCACACACCAAGCAGAAGTAGATATATGTATCACAATGGCAAGAGAATTAAGTATGATGATAATGACAAAGGTGGAGAGCATGAATAATGTATAAATACTCATTAGGAACTGAAGTTCAAGGAGCAGAGTATATTCAAGGAGACCTCGTTTCAATAATGGAAGGAAAAATAATTAAAAGAAAAAAATGGAGTGGAGAAAATTGGTACACCATTGGTAATTATAAATGGAATGGGGAGTATTACACTCAAGTTTATTTAGAAGATGAAGTAAAGGAGATTACACATGAATAGATTTATTATAGAGAAGACACCATTTGAGATATCTAAATCTCTGTGTGACCAACACGTAGTCAAGATGCCACTAGAAGAAGCACAGATGTTATGTACTGCACTATGGCATCATGCACCTGATTATGCAAAGGAACATGACTTGTACAAACCTGTACACCAAAAACATCCATGCACTCTATGGGCGATGGAGAATAGGTTAAATTATCAATGGGCATTTACTTTGTATGATGCAATGCTAGGTGAATATGGAAAGCGATATCATAAAATTCATGGTGCAAGTAAACACTATACTGCATTGTTCAATGGCATTAAGTTTGTACCTGATTGGAAAAACTTTTTAACACCACACCCACAATGTTTTAGTGGGCATGACCAACTAAAAACAAATGAGGTATTTCCTATACTAGCCTATAGAAGATTTTATATTGTTGACAAGTCTAGATTTGCGAGATACAAGTATACAGAAAAACCAAAATGGATGGAAACAGAATTACCAACTTGGATGAAAGGAGAAGTAGCATGACAACGATTAAACTTACAGAAGTACAAGAAGAAAGATTACTAAAACAAATTAATAATTTGAAAGATATAGTTAATAATATTAATGAGGGTATGCCTTTGGACTACCACACAGTAGTTGAATTACCTAGCTTAGAATTTATACTAGCAGACATATTTAACTTAGAACTACCTAAGTGTGAGCATAGTTATGCAGACAGATGGAGATATTATAAATTTGTAAAAAGAGGAAAGAAAAATGTGGCATAGAATAATAGATTTTTTTAATGTAAATTATGGAGAAGGTACAAAGTTCGACCTCGACTATGGTAAGCTATTAATCATAGCATTGTGTATTTACATAGCATGGAAGGTGTAATATGAAAATAAATAAGTTGATTGATGAGTATTATTTATCTAGTGATTTCAATATGTTATCAGATAAATCTAAAGTAGATTATAAGTATTTCTTAGGTGTCATGTCTACTACTATCATAGACACCAAAAAACTTGGCTCTGTCAATCTAACTAAATTAACAGGTGGTATGTGTAGACGTGCCTATGAAATATGGCTAAAAAGAGGTATTCCTATGGCAAACTATACTTGCTCTGTTTCACGAAGACTTTTTGGATTCGCAATGGAAATGGAGTACGCAGAGACTAACCCTTTCTCTACTTTCAAACGTAAACCAACACAACCTCGCAAAGTAGTATGGTCAAAAGACCAAGTTTGTCAATTTCTTGACTATGCTTATGCCGATTTTAAGTACAGAAGTATAGGTTTGATAGTGCAAATGGCATACGAATGGTGTCAACGAGTAGGAGACATGCGAAATTTGAAGTTTACTTCCATAGATTTTGATAATCGTGTGTTAAATTTGCAACAATCTAAGCGAAGAGCAGTTGTACACCTACCAATTAGTGATGAATTACTTGAAATGTTAAGTCAACAAAAGAATGACTATGGATTCCAAGAATATGTTGCACCCTGTCCAAAGGCGATTAGAGGCTCATACAAGCCTTATACTCTTTATAGGCTGTCCAAGATAGCAAGAAGGGTTATGAGGCTCTGTGGCTTACCTAACGAGCTTAGAATAGCTGATTTACGTAGGACAGGAACTACAGAAATGGTTGAGGCAGGAGTTTCTATGGGTCAGATTATGTCTGTTACAGGTCATGCTAATCCTAATAGCGTAAAGCCTTACATGAAAAATACGTATGCTAGTGCAGAAAATGCATTGACAACTAGAAAAAATTATGGTATAAGCATTATAAATGCCGACAGGGAAAATGATATATTATGAATATATATAATTATATAAATGATTTACAGTTAGGTATAGGAGAGACTAAAAGATTATCTTGTCCTAGTTGTAATGGATACAAAACTTTTACAGTAACGAATAACATGGGTAGAATCTTGTGGAATTGCTACAAGTCTAGCTGTAAGTTATCAGGTTCAACACGTATCCACCTGTCTGTAGAAGATATAAGGGATGCCATAGACCCAAGTGTACTTGATGATGATGTAAATGATTTTACATTGCCTGAGTACGTATTACCACATGGGGATAGACCTAGTGTCACTTCTTGGTGTGCGTCTTGGAGTATAGATATGTCCAAGATAGAACTGTTTTATGATGTGAAAGATGACAGAGTTGTCTTTCCTATTCTCCACGATAATAAAATGGTTGATGCCACAGGAAGGGCACTAGGGTCTCGTTTACCCAAATGGAAAAGGTATGGGAGAAATAACTTGCCTTTTACTCATGGATGTGGTAGGGTGGCAGTAGTTGTTGAGGACTGTGTGAGTGCAGTAGCAGTGGGTAATGAGGTATATGTTGGGGTAGCAGTGTTGGGTACATCATTAGCTGAGGCACATAAGAAATATCTCTCACAGTTCTCGACTGCTATAATAGCTTTAGACCCTGATGCCTTGCCAAAGACATTAGCTTTTGCGAAAGAATTACGAGGTCATGTGAATGACGTTAAGGTACTACGAGTACAAGACGATTTAAAATACAGGAAAGAAGAAGATTATAAACAATTAGAATTATTAACCCCAAAGGAGTAACCAACATGGAATTATCATTAATACGAAGTTTGATGGACAAGCCATTCTATGATGCACATAGAGGTGCAAAGTGTCCTGACAGATTGTTTAGTAAAGATGTGCGTAAGATTAAACAGGCACTTGACCAAGCAATCAATAGATATGAGAGAACAGTTACCCCTGATGAGATAGAGGCTTTGTTTCTAGCAAATAATGCATCTATGACTACTGCACAAAAGCAGGCTTACTCATCACTGTTCAACACAATAAAGAAGGAAGTACCACTTGGAGAAGACATTGCCCAAGAGGTGCTATCCAAACTATTCCAACAAGTTGTTGGCGAGGATATTGCTAATCTTGGTTTTGATTATGTCAATGGTGTTAAGTCCTCGCTTGAGCCACTAAGAAATATTCTTGAGTTGTATGCAGATGACTTTACACCCAATCTTAATATTGAGTGGGATGACATTACTATTGATACTCTACTTGAGAAGAATGACTTAGAGGCTAGATGGTCATTCAATATTCCAAGTCTCACACGTAAAGTTGATGGTATCAATGCAGGTCATCTCGTTGAGATAGGTGCTAGACCTAATACAGGTAAGACATCTTTCCATGCGAGTTTGATTGCTAGTCCTAATGGCTTTGCTCATCAAGGTGCAAAGTGTATCATACTCTGTAACGAAGAAAGTTATCACAGAGTTGGTGTACGTTACTTGACTGCATCTACAGGTATGAAGATTAGTGATATTACAAAGAATAAAGAGACAGCACTACAAAAGTACAAGCCTGTATTTGAGAACATCAGGATTAGAGATGCATCAAACAGAGACATGGCTTGGGTTGAGAGTGTATGCAAAGCAGAAAAGCCTGACATACTTGTGCTTGACATGGGAGATAAGTTTGCTACTACTGCAGGATTTGCAAGGCATGATGAGGCACTCAAAGCTAATGCCATACACGCAAGGCAGATAGCTAAGACATACAACTGTGCTGTATTGTATATGTCGCAGTTGTCAGCAGAGGCAGAGGGCAAGGTTATTCTTAACCAAGCTATGATGGAAGGCAGTCGTACAGGTAAAGCTGCCGAGGCTGATTTGATGATATTGATAGCTAAGAATCCACAAGTAGAGGGTCAAGACGAAGAAGACGCACAGAGACATTTAAACGTAGTCAAGAATAAGTTGACAGGTTGGCATGGCACAGTTCATTGCGAACTTGATTATATAACAGCGAGGTACGAGGCATGAAGTTAACTCTTGATGTAGAGAATACAGTTACACATAGAGATGGTAAGTTACATCTCGACCCATTCGAGGCTAGTAATAAGTTAGTGATGGTTGGATGCCTGACAGATAGAGGCGAACAGTATTTGTTTAGAGATGACTTTAGTGGAGTACAAAAGTTACTAGATGATGCTACAATCCTGATAGGACATAATATTGTACACGACTTACTGTGGTTGTGGGAGTGTGGCTTTACGTACAATGGCTCTGTCTTTGACACAATGCTTGGCGAGTATGTGTTACAGAGAGGTAACAAGCAACCTCTATCGCTTGAGGCATGTGCTATTCGATATGACCTCGATACTAAAAAGCAGGATACAATGAAGGAATACTTTGCTAACAAAGTTCCTATTGATGAGATACCACCACAAGAGTTAGCAGACTATCTGTCTGCAGATTTACGTGCTACCCAAGAGTTATCTGATGTTATATATAGAAAACTTAATACTGTAGAGTATGCAAGTTTGATGAGTACAGTATTGCTTACAAACAAAGTTGCAGTTACTCTAGCTACAATATATCAGAATGGATTTCATGTAGATAAGGATAAGTTAGATGAAGTTCGTAGTGAGTTTGAAAAAGAGAAGTCAGATATAGAGATACGTTTAAATAGACAAGTCAAAGAGTTGATGGGAGATACACCTATCAATCTCAATAGTCCTGAGCAGATGTCTTGGGTTATCTACAGTAGAAAGCCACACGACAAGACTATGTGGGCAAACAGCTTTACTCCATACATGGATAAGTCTGACTACAGACATACCATAGAGCAAAACTCTGACATTGTGTACAAGACAAGAGCAGAGCAGTGTTCAAGTTGTGTAGGCACAGGCTACTATAGAAAGACTAGAAAAGATGGTACACCCTTTGCTAAACCTACTAAGTGTAGTGACTGTGATGCAGTTGGATATTTATTTGTACCTATTAAGGCTATTGCAGGATTAAAGTTCAATGCTCCTACTGCAAAGTGGGTTAGTGCTAATGGATTTAGTGTAAACAAAACTAACCTAGCTATGTTACATGGTATAGCTAAACAAAAGAATATGACAGACGCAATGAACTTTCTTACGGACTTACAGAGACTATCAGCACTTGATACATACCTTTCATCTTTTGTTGAGGGTATCAACACACATATCAAGCCTGATGGTAAGCTACATGTTAGGTTGTTACAGCACCGAACTTCTACAGGAAGATTTAGTGGTGCTGACCCTAACATGCAGAATATGCCTAGAGGTGGTACATTCCCTGTGAAGAAGGTGTTTATATCACGTTGGAAGGGTGGACAGATACTTGAGGCAGACTTTGCTCAATTAGAGTTTAGAGTATCAGCATACCTATCACAAGACAAGATTGCTATGAAGGAGATAGAAGATGGATTTGATGTGCATAGTTATACTGCTCGTATTATTAGTGATGCAGGTGAAAAAACATCTAGGCAAGAGGCGAAGGCACACACGTTTGCTCCCTTGTATGGAGCAACAGGATTTGGCAGGACACCTTCTCAGGCTACATATTACAAACACTTCACGGAAAAGTACAAAGGAATCGCACTATGGCATTCCAAATTGGCTAAAGAGGTTATGAATACAGGTAAGGTTAGAATACCATCAGGCAGAGAGTTTAGTTTCCCTGATGTGGTAAGACGTAGAGATGGTTCTGTCTCTCACTTCACACAGATAAAGAACTATCCTGTGCAGTCATTCGCTACTGCCGATATTGTACCTCTCATACTTACACATATAGCGAAGAAGTTAGAAGTATTACAATCTAAAGTTGTAAATAGTGTACACGATTCTATCGTTATCGATGTGCATCCTGATGAGATAGATACTATTATCTCTCTTGTTAAGAATATAAATGATACAATGAAAGCTCTTATAGAGCAACAGTTTGAGATATCTTTGAATGTTCCATTATTATTAGAGGCAAAAATAGGTAATAATTGGCTTGACACCAAAGACGTTTTATGATATAACAATAAAACTTTTAGAAAGGAGAATTACATATGAGTAATTTAGTTACAATAGATACTAACAATTATAATGCTATGGCTAAGGCAATGGGTATTGCTAATGAAGGCACTAGCAGTGATGGGAAGACAAACAATCTTCCTAGACTAAAGATTAATCATTCACCTATTATGGGAGAGGCAGAGGTCAATGGTAAGAATGTTAATGTAGAAGTAGTAGAAGGTGGAACGTATAAGTTAGATGTTCCTGATGAGAATATCTTTTACTCTAAGTCAGCTAAGATAAGACCCTTTGTACAAAGATTTATGTATAAAAGATTTGTGAAGAATATGTCTGCAAAGGCAGGAGACCCTATGGGTATTTATCATAAGACTATTATGGCTGATAATCTTAATATTGATTTGAAAGATAATCAAGGTGGTTTCAACTGTGGTAAACCTTCAGGTTGGATAAAAGACTTTCAGGCTTTACCTGTAGCCACACAGGATTTGATAAAGCAAATCAAACGTGTTCGTGTTATCTTTGGTACTATCGAGTTAGATAAACCTACAGATGAAAAGGGTAACTCTTTAGATACAAGTGCTCATCCTTTTATATGGGAGATAGATAATAGAGATGCCTTCAAGACTTTGGGTATTCCTTTTGCTAAGTTAGCACAGATGAAGAAGTTACCTGTTCAGCATACGATAGCTTTGAATACTGAAGAAAGAAAGCTACCAAATGGTAATTGTTTTTATCTACCTACAGCTAGTCTCGATTTGATTAATGCTGTTACTCTCGATGACAAAGACCAAGAGATGTTTTCTAATTTTATTTCTTGGATTGAGAACTGCAATTCATACATAATCAATGAGTGGGATATGAAAGCAAAGGATGATATCAGTAAAGATGATATGCAGACTGTAGATGAGTTTATTGATATTGATGATGAGGTAGCTTAATGAACCATCCTGCTGAAATGATGATTCATCAATACTTACAAAATGCAAGTAAGGGTAAGACTGCTATGAGTTCTGAGACTATTGAGCAGGTAGCATCTGATATAAAGGATGCACTGAATCGTCAGTTCAACTCTAAAAGGGATACGGATTTTAAGTTTCGCATGTCTAATATTGGTAGACCTTCTTGTCAACTATGGTACGAGAAGAATAAACCTGAGACAGCAATACCTAGACCTACTACGTTCGTTATGAATATGATGATAGGAGATATAGTTGAGGCTGTGTTTAAAGCTATTCTTAGGTCAGCTAAAGTAGATTTTGAAGATAGTGATACTGTATCTCTTGACATCGATAAAAATAATACTATATCAGGTACGTATGATTTAGTTATGAATGATGCAGTTGATGATATCAAGTCGGCATCTGATTGGTCATACAAGTATAAGTTTGATTCTTACGAGACTTTACATTCAGGCGATAGCTTTGGTTACGTAGGACAACTCGCAGGTTACGCAAAAGCCTCTAATAAAAAGGCAGGTGGTTGGTGGGTTGTCAACAAAGCGAATGGTCAATTTAAGTATGTTCCTGCTCACATAGAGATGGACAAAGAGATTGATAAAATCAAAAAGAATATAAAGTCTGCAGAGTCAGATAAGTTAGTACGATGCTTTGAACCTGAGCCTGAAACTTTTAGAGGTAAACCTACAGGCAACATGGTTCTAAGTAAAAACTGTACATTTTGTTCATACAGACAAGACTGTTGGGAAACTCTCGAAGAGTTACCTTCACAGGTGTCTCAAGCTAAAGAACCTAGAATGGTTCAGTATGTAAAATTAGAAAGGAGAAAAGCATGAGTAAGTCAATAGATGAACTAAAAGAAGAGATACAGGAAATGGAAAAGCAATTAGCAGAGGCTAAAAAGCAGTATCGTGAAATACGTACTGAAGGTTTGCGTAATGCTATAGAGGCTAGAAAAGTAGCTGAGGATGCTGTAAAAGAAGAACTAAAGAACTTAGGATACAGCACTTCCTATAGTCCATTTACAGGTATAACTTGGCGAAACTTCTAAGTGTCTCCTCATAAAGTAAGAAGAGAGGCTATAAAATATGGATATAGGAGTGGCTTAGAACATGCTATATCCATATACCTCACTGAACTTAAATGCGAATATGGTTATGAAAGTCTAAAGATAGAGTGGGAAGACTTAACTTACAGAACGTACACTCCTGATTTTATATTAAACAATGGAATAATAATAGAAACTAAGGGTAGATTTTTAGCATCAGATAGAAAGAAACATATAGCTATAAAAAAACAACACCCTGATTTAGATATACGATTTGTATTTACAAACAGTAGAACTAAGTTACAAAAGGGTGCTAAATCTTCTTATGGTCAATGGTGTGATAAACATGGTTTTAGATATTACGATAGAATAATACCTGAAGATTGGCTAAAAGAAAAAGGAAAGAATGTACATCCTAAATTTATAAAGTTTAAAGGTACTAAAATCGTAAGAAGATATAAGACTAAACCTAAGAGGAAAGTAAAAAAATGAAAGAATTTAGAAGAAGTATGAGACCTGAAGATTTTCTAATTAGTGTCAGACCACAGTTAGACCCTAGAAGATTGTGGACAGGTCAAGTTGATGTAACTATTATGTCATCCCATGAGAACCCATTAAATGATGAGGACTTTTATTCTCTGATGTCTTTTTGCAGAACTATATGTTCTTCTATACCTGTCATGGAAGAAGATGATTATGTAAGAGATAAGTTAGAGGCAAAGGCTGATGAGTATGAGAATAGAAACTCAAATGAAAAAGCTAAAGTAGTAGATAAAGATGACAATGTTGTTTACCTGTCATTTAATACAGATACTGAGGGTAACGCATAATGATTAGAGTAAAGATAATGATTACCCTAAATGTAGACCCTGAAGAATATCCTGTTCCTTCTGATGGAGATGTGACAGAAGATTTTGAAGATTATATAAAAGAATTATACCATGACTTAGAGGGTGTAAAGATAAAGAATATGAAAGTAACAATGGAGTAGAGAATGATAAATAATTACTTACCGACAGATTATCAAAACTTCATAGCACTCTCTCGCTATGCAAGGTGGAAAGATGATGAGCAGAGAAGAGAAAATTGGGGAGAAACTGTAGATAGATACTTTGATTATATGGATAATCATTTACAGAAAAACTATTCATATAATATAACTAAAGCCTTGAAGGAAAAACTTACAGAGCAGATAACTAGTTTAGGTGTCATGCCTAGTATGAGAGCATTGATGACAGCAGGACCTGCTTTAGATAGATGTCATGTAGGTGGCTATAACTGTAGCTACATACCTGTAGATAGTCCACGTAGTTTTGATGAGTGTATGTATATACTTATGTGTGGTACAGGTGTAGGATTCTCTGTCGAAAGAGAAAATGTAGATAAGCTACCTGTAGTCAATGAGCATTTTGAAAAGTCATCTACAGTTATAAAAGTAGGAGACAGCAGACCCGGATGGGCAAGAGCATTACGTGAGTTAATATCATTATTATATGCAGGACAGATACCTACATGGGATGTATCAGAAGTAAGACCTGCAGGTGCAAGACTCAAGACATTTGGTGGTAGAGCATCAGGACCTGCACCATTAGAAGAATTATTTAGATTTTGCATACAGAAGTTTGAGGGTGCAAAAGGTAGAAGATTATTTCCTATAGAGTGCCATGACTTAATGTGCAAAATAGGTGAAGTTGTAGTTGTTGGTGGTGTAAGACGTTCTGCTCTTATATCTTTGTCTAATTTAGGTGATGACCAAATGCGTCATGCTAAGTCAGGACAATGGTGGGAGAATGAGGGTCAAAGAGCATTAGCTAATAACTCTGTAGCTTTCAAGGGCAAGCCTGAGATGGGTACATTCATGAGAGAGTGGACATCATTATATGAGTCCAAGTCAGGTGAACGTGGTATCTTTAATCGTAAGGCAGCCAAAGTAAAGGCTTCTGAAAATGGTAGAAGAGAAATAGAACATGAGTTTGGTTGTAATCCTTGTTCAGAGATTATTCTTAGACCTTATCAGTTTTGTAATCTTACAGAGGTAGTATGCAGAGCAACAGATGACTTAGCAACTTTAACTGAAAAAGTTCGTATGGCTACCATACTAGGTACATTTCAATCTACTCTTACAGATTTTAAGTATCTACGTAAAGTATGGAAAGCAAATACAGAAGAAGAAAGATTATTAGGAGTTTCCCTAACAGGTATTCTTGATTGCCCTATATGGACAGAGGAAATTCTAATAATATTAAAGGAAGTAGCAGTAGAAACTAATAAAAGGTTTGCTAAAGATTTAGGCATACCACAGTCAACTGCTATAACTTGTGTCAAACCTAGTGGTACAGTCAGTCAATTAGTTGACAGTGCATCAGGTATCCACGCTAGACATAACGACTATTACGTTAGAACTGTGCGTGGTGACAATAAAGACCCACTTACACAGTTTATGAAAGATAGTGGCATACCAAGTGAGCCATGTGTTATGAAACCTGACAGTACAACTGTTTTTAGTTTTCCTATGAAGTCACCATCAGGTGCTATTACTAGAACAGAGATGTCAGCTATTGAGCAGTTAGAGTATTGGCTTATGTTTCAAAGACATTGGTGTGAACACAAACCTTCAGTAACTGTGTCCGTAAAAGAAGATGAGTGGATGGATGTAGGAGCATGGGTATACAAAAACTTTGATGAAGTATCAGGTATATCCTTCCTACCTTTCAGCGACCATACGTATGCTCAAGCACCATATCAAGATATAACTGAAGCAATGTATTATGCATTATCACATGAAATGCCTGAGTTTATTGATTGGTCAAAGTTAGCAGACTATGAGAAAGAAGATACAACTAGTGGTGGTAGAGAACTAGCTTGCACAGCAGATGCTTGCGAGATGGTTGACATACAGGCTAGTTAATGTTAGAAGATACAGTACAACTAATATGGTGGCAATGGTGGTTACTTATCGCCATTACCATCAACACTATGATAAACTTAATTGTTTTCTTCAAGGGTAGAAAGCTACATATAAGAGAACTATTACACATTAAACCTAAACGCAAAGGACAAGTAAATGGAAAATCTATCACCAAGTAAAGAAAACAGAAAAAAGTTTGACATCGACCTAGAGTATGGTAAAGTTAGAGAACAGTTTGTAGCAGATATGTTACAAGATAAAAAGATAGAAGTAAAAAGTGAAAGAGATATGTGGCAGAGAACAGGTAACATAGCTATTGAATATGAATCATATGGTAAGCCTAGTGGTATAAATGCAACAGAAGCAGACTATTGGTTTCATAATCTATGCATAGGTAAAGATGTATTCTGTACATTAGTATTTAGTGTAGATAATCTCAAGAAACTAATTGGTAAATTAGATTACAAGAGAAGTGTAGCAGGTGGAGACCACAATGCATCAAGAATGTATTTACTAAAACTTGATAAGTTATTTTCATCTGATGTAATAAAAACATTTAAGGGAGACAAACAATGAGAGAAATGTTATTATCAGCTTTGAAGTCTTACTATGTAGGACATATAAATAAGCACATAGCTAACGTAGAAATATATTTAAGTAGGTCTACAGGTATTGGAGAACACTCTGATATTATTGAAGCTATGGATAAAGAGGTAGGAGAGATTGGTAAGTACGATGATAGACTATCAATGATAATGAAATATTTAGAAAGGAGACAGGGAAATGCAGAGACAGCAGAAGAGCCGAAAAAGGAATCCAAATCTAAGTAAGTATGATGCACCTTTGAAGATACAATTTATGAAAGGTGTTTCGGATTTTAAGAGAGGTAGGTTAAATAATCCCTACAATCTTAACACCATGCAAGCAAGAGAGTGGGAGAGAGGTTTTAATCTTTCCTACTTTCAAAAGTTAGAAAGAGTTAAAAAGGATGAAGCTAGAAGAAGAGGCGAAAAAATTCATGCAGTTACATAATAAGAGTTTGATAAGTGCTAACGAGTATCAAGAGAAGTGTAAGGCTACAGCAATATATCCTAAGAAGGATGCAATAGCTTACTTATCTCTTGGACTTGTTAGCGAGGCAGGCGAGGTAGCAGGGAAAGTAAAGAAAAACATACGTGATGGTACAGAGTCAAACGTAGCATCAGAGATAGGTGATGTGCTTTGGTACTGTGCTATGTTAGCAAATGAATTAGATGCAAATTTAGGTAAGATAATGGAAGATACTCTACATAAACTAAGTAGTAGAAAAGAGAGAGGAACACTCGCAGGTTCAGGTGATAATCGTTAGGCTCTTGCCATTAGACCACCACGATTAAATGTTTTAATTTTATCATATACGTTGTGTGAATTTCCTCTTACAGAGATTGTACCAATAGGTTGACCCAATTCTATTTTACCAACAACAGTTGGTCTTAGTTTTGGTTCATCCTTTTGGTTTGGATATTTTTTTAGATTTACACCTTTTGTAAAATCTGTTTCTAGCGTATAAAAATGTTTACCCTTGTGTGTAACAGACACTAATGTTCCTATATCTTCCATACCCATCGGAGCTTGTGTCCATTTCCATCCTGCACTTGTCTTGAATAAGTTTGCTTTTATCTGTGAATTACCTTTACCTATAGTTCCAACATTATCTACATTATCATCAGAAGCCTTAAAGGATGCTTTTCCATCAGGATTAATTTTTATGTTAGCAGAAGTAACGTTTCTGTCTGTGATAACTTCTCCTGTTGCAGGATTTATATAATCACCACCTTTCGGTGCTTCACCTTTTGGGTAAAGTTTTTCAGGTTTAGGAAACACAGAAATAGTATTAGTTTCTCTAGGTATATATCTCTCTCCACTTGTGGTTGCTTGTTTAACTGCACCACTACCTTCATCAATCTTTCCTATATGTTCAGGAAACACCATAATCTGTTTTGACCTGTCCTTAAAATTATCAAACAAAACAGAGTCATAACCTTCATCCTTTATCTTTTGAAAGTTTTCTTTTAGGTAAATTCTATCTTTAGTAGTCTTAACTACGTAAGGGTTTTCAAGTTTAGATAAATCGAATTTAGCTACTTGTTGTCCTACAGGTATTGGATTACCGTCTATGTCAACACCTTTAAGTAAAGTGCTAGTTGTCACTTTCTGACCTGTTGGTCTGTAAGAATATAATCCTTGACCACCCTGCTTACCTACTATATCTAACTGATTAATTGCTCTCATATTAGCATACTCAGAAGCAACTTTAGGGTCGAGGGTAAAATAAAAACCTTCGCCTAAAAATTCGTCTTGCCTTCTTCCAAACTTTATATCAAAGAATGGCTTATCCATGTCTCTACTCTTGGATGTTCCATGATATCCTGCTATACTAAATTCATCAATTTGTTTAGGTAAGAGTGCTCTTTCAGATTCAGGCAACTCATCAAATAAAGTACGTAGCTTAGACTTTTTTCGTTGTATTGCAAGAGATGGTTCACGTTTCTTAGTTTGAGCTAATATCACTTCCTTAAAATTATCTTTTTTAAATGCATCACTTTCAGCTAATATAACTTTAGCTGCCTCATCTTTCTTTCCCTCTTTTATTAGCTGACTTATACCCTTTTGTACTCGCATAGGTCCTGATGTAGCACCACCAACTCCTGCAGTAAGAAAAAAATTAACTATGTCTCTTCTTAATCTATCATCATCTTGACCTGTAATATAATTTTTAGCTTCATTTATAACTGCTGCTCCACCCTTTATACCTGATTCAATGGTACGTAATCCTAAATCTAAAGAATCAACTGCACCACCAACAACAGTTTTATTTATACCACCAAATACAGGGTCATCAAATACACCCGGCAAAGCCTCAAACATAGACTTAGATAAATTGTCAGACTGAAATGGTTCAGTGAAAGCATCAATCAACTCACTACTAGCATTTGACTTGTCTATATCATCTAATATTTTATCTTCATCTTCCATTATTTTAACCTATCTTTTTTACCTAGACCTTTAGCATAGTCTGTGTATTTAACAAATACATTTTCTCTATTTGCCCAAGATTTATCAGTTAAAGGTCCTTTAACTATGAAATAATTTCTATCCATGTATATATTTTTTGGTTCAATCAAGTTTTTATTTTTATCATAAACAAAATCATTTGTCTGTCTGTAATGCTCATTTGCTGCTACAGTTTTCTGACCTGATAGACTTCTCCAATCTTTTACTACCTTACTTGTGTAAGGAAAACCTGCTTCAACTTCTATTGTCTCAAGTTTAGATGCAGCATAAGCTCTAGCCTCTTGTACATATAATCTAGCTATTTTCATAATAGCAGTAGTTCTTTGTGCAGGAGCAACTTGAACAGGAGCAGTCTGACCAAAAAAAGATTCAGCTACTAGTTTTTCACCACGTTTTTCAGCAACTTCTTTTGCGTCTTTTATAATAGTTTGATAAGGTTTACCTCTTATATATGTAGCCATTCTTTTAGCTAAATTAAATTCACTACCATCTTTACCTAAAAGGTCACGTGCAGAAACTTCTATCTGTGGATTTTTGTAATCTCTTTTATAAAATTCTCTATCAGGAATATTTAAAATTGTAAGTTCATTATCAAATATAGTCTTAGCTTCTCCTAATGTAAAACCTGAAAGTTTGTAGATGGGAGATACAGTTCTTCTAGGTCCTTGTCTTGGGTCAACAGCTTGTTTATCTACAGTTGGAATATTAGTAAATAATTTATCTGCCCTTAATTTACCTTCACCAAAAAACTCAAACTCTTGGACTGCTCCTTTAACATCTACTGATTTAAAATCAGGTGCACCTCTAAGAGCACTTGCTAAAATAGTATCTAGTATGTTTGTTTGTCCTGTTTTACTTTCAGGAACTTTCCTCATATCTTTATCAGATATACCATAAAAGTTTTTCACAATTTGTGTGGGTATCATAAATGCCTGACCAACATTACCAATAAATTCATCTATCATTGGTCTATCCATCTTTTCTTTATTTTCACTAAAAGTACTAACAAAGTCTTCTAAAAACAATAAACCCATACCTCGTCTAACTGTAACACCTATGAGTGCTTGTGATGCATCTTTTGAGTATTGTTCATACCCTAACCCTGTATCTGATGGTAATGTATCTGTTTGATATCTATACATTATATCAGCAGCTAATATCCAAGGTGCTAATGCACCATATATAGGTCTACCATCTATAGGTTTTCCTGTTTCACTTTTAATTTCCCACCAATGATTAGTGTTCCCTTGTCTATATCGCCACTCTAAAGCAGCTAAAAACAAACCTGTTCCCATAGTTCCTCTAGCTAAGTCTTTAGAAAAAGTTGCTTTGTCTGTTTTAAATAATTTTCCTACAGTTGTATAACCTTCTTTAGTTAATTTTCTACTACCTATGTTTTCTATCTTTACCATATTTATAAGAGGAACATGATTATAGATAGTTTTTAGGTGGTTCGCTGTATATCTAGGAAATGGTAAAAATGTTGATATAACAAAAGGTAAATTTTTGTGACCTGATTGTAACATCTTATTGAATCTGTTTAAGTATCCATCGCTTTTAAAGGTTGCTTGATACACAAATTCATAAGTATCTTGAATAGCTGTTTTCAATACCTCATCAGGTATTTCAGATAATTTACCTGTCTGAGTAAGTGTAAAAAAGTCATGTACTCTTTCACCCTTAACAAGATTACCAATCTTATTATCTTTTAATGCTTGTTCAAAACCTGCAGGAGATAAAGTAGATATAAACTCTCTTGTTGCTTCCATGTTTGGAAAATCTTTTTGTATCTTCTGTGCTAACAATGTTTCTAAATCTAACGTTGTCATTTTTACAGCATTTTCAGGGTCTAAATTATTTATACCTCTACGCAAAAAAGTCGTTAAGGCTGCCTGCTTAAAATAGTTATCAGACAATGTATTGAAATAATTCATCTTCGTTCCAAGCCAAGCCATCTTACTTGTTGTAAATTTAGTTACTGCTCCATCATCTGCCATTCTATTATTTAGGTCTGCTGCCTCTCTAAATAAGTTAGACATTTCTTCAGGGAAATCTTCTTTAAGTATATCTCTAAATATTCTAGCTTCTGCAGGTCTAACCATATATTTAGCCATTGCTAGTGTATCCTTACTAAAAGGATTTTTTAATTGTAATGCCTGATTTAGTGCATATACACCTGTATCTACACCCACCCTAAATAAACCGTTTATATTATTTCTTATAGTTGTTTGTGGCTGAGATGTCATCATACCTAACTTGGCACGGTCAGCATTTTTAAAGAAATTTCTAAGTAATGATATTCCTTTATTATTTTCTTTTGCGACATTATCAGCAACATCTTTAGTTATACCACCTGTTAAATTAGCTTCATTCAAGGCATCTACTTTATTTAACAGTTCATCAAATTGTATTTTCTCTTTTGATTTTTTTCCAAACTTTTTTATTAATTTTTTAGGTTGTTTAAAATCTGTTAATGCTTTACTTAGTTGTCCTTTAGATTGTAATATTCTAGCAGCATCGGATACATCACTTAAAAACACCATACCAAATTGGTCTGTTGTTAAGTTGTGGTCTCTCAATATTTTTTTAATCTCTGCTGTTTCTAATAATTTACGTGTACCATCTTTTTGTAATACACCCTCTGTGATAGCTCTATGAAGACCTGCTGTTACTCTTTCTGTAGGACCTAGCTTAATTAACTTTTCCATTCTTAGCGTAGCTGCCACTAAATTATTATGAAACTCTACAGGAAGTCCTGCTATAAAATTTTTAGGGTCTGCAGTTAAATCCTTACGTAACTCTCTACCCTTAGCTGTTAACTCTGGATTTAATCTTTCTAACTTTTTTGATATTCTCTGTATATCTTCTAAACCAACTGTCTTTAGAAACTCATCTGTTTTTAGTTTAGCAGATTTTTTGACTTCTTCCTTAGAAAGTTTAAATGCCTCTTTTAATTCTATTGCTTTAGCTGTAGACCTTGTTTCTAATAAAGAACTAAATCCACCAAATAAAGAGCCACCTGCACCTTGAATACCTGTTTCTAAACCTACAACTCCGGGTCTATACTCCTCTTTCATAGTCATACTTCTTAGCTTTTCTTTACCTGAACTTTGTAAATATCCAACACCAAATTCAACAGGAGCTACCTTAGCTGCACCTTTTAAAAATTCTTTAATATATGTTTTAATACCTTGCTTACTAGACTGAGACATTACACCTGTGCCTAGTTTACCTTTAGTAGCTAACATTGCTGAGAATATGTTAGAAGGAGATGTGAAAGTAGCACCCATATAATCTTTTACTTTTCTAAAAGATAAATCTTCTCCTTTATATTTTTCCCATACATCTAAAAGTCTACCATATCTATTAACTCTTGCGTTTTTAACATCATTGTCATCTGAGTCATATAAATAATCAAAGTCTCTAGCTAGTGTAAACTCATTACCTGTATCATAATATCTCTGTCTTTCAGTCCACGCTTCCCATATCTTATCTGGTGTATCTAACTCATCATCATCAATATTATGACGTGCCTTTAATAAGGTACGAGCATCAGCTAGAAAAGAAGCATCTTTCAGTAAAGATTCTTTAGTGATATTCTTTCTGTCTAATTTATTATACGATTTAAGAGTCAAACCTTCAGGTGTTGTGTAAGGTCTGTTTTCAATATCTTTTATAGTTTTTACAAAGGGAGTTCCGGGGGATGTAACATCTACTTCTGTAAAAATGTTACTTATGGTAGGTTTCTTTTGTTTTACTTCAGTTGGTTCAACTTTAAAAAGTTCTTGAGTTTGTTTACTTAAATCACTGTCAGTATTAAATATAGTATTAAACTCATTCAATAATAGGTTGTCATCTAAAGAAGTTTCTTCAGAAGTTGTATCAGCATCTTCTTTTAAAAGGGAATCTAAATATCCTGACATATTAATTGCCACCAGTTATATATGGTTTTATCCTAATTCCAAACACCTTAAGAATATTTCTTATTTCTTTTTCAGAATAATTTAAAGCTGTCAGTCTTTCTCTTAATTCACCTTCTACCTCATTGTGAAAGTCTGTTCCTATATTTTCATTTTTAGAAAATTTATTTGAATATCTATTTTCATTATACGTAAGTAAACTCATTAAGGAAACTTTATCTGAAGCGTTACCTTTTAGTAAAGACATATAACTATTTTGAGCTAACGCATCAGGATTTTGAAGTGCAGCATTATTTAAAATAGATTTAATTTTATTTTGATTGCCTGCAATATCTTCCATCTTGTATCTTGAATTAATATTATTTGCTGCGATAGACCTAGCTCTATTTTGTGCCTCAATCAAACTTAATCCTTCATCTATTTGAAGTTTTCTTACTATTTCATTATATTGAGGAATCAATAAGTTAACATAAGTTGTAGCTAATGTTAAATCTGCTTCTTTACCTGACTCAGGTCTATATATACCCCTAACATCCTCAACACCTTTACCACCAAGACGAGCAAAAATATCTTTAGTAAAAGCTCTTCTAAAGTTATCTACATCTTTTGCATCCTCAGCAAATACTTTTATCTTACCTTTTCTACTCAAACCTTGTTGAAAAGATGATAAATCACGTCTAGTAACATCAGGTCTTGTAGCACCTGTTCCAAGTTTAACCCTACTTGCTAATTCATCTTTAGGGTCAAAACCAAATAGCACATCCACAGCAGTTCGTGGAACTAAACCCGAATAATCCATTTCTGCTTCTTTATATGCAGGCACTAGAGAGTTTATTAATTCAGCTTCGGTTAAATCAGTCTTACCTTCAAATTCTTTTATAGCACTAAAAAATTTAGCTCTATTATCTTTACCATCTATAGTAGCTAACTTACCTACTATTTCTTTTCTCTGTGGTTCAGGCAATGCCATGAGAGCAGCCACATTAGGTAAATTATACTGTGACAACAAAGGTCTTATTTCCTTTGTCATATTTTCTATATCAGTATCATATTTTTTTCTAGCGGCTAATCGA
>VMHT01132969.1_pt1 | contig 26145 bp, 41 predicted proteins | sample 4693611 | NCBI WGS metagenome assembly VMHT01 (sample SAMN12280063, study PRJNA550983) | marine metagenome | isolation source: seawater sampled from same location over 5 years 0.02-0.2 micron viral filtrate | place: USA: collected off the coast of southern California halfway between the port... ...
ACCGCGATTAAACAAGCGGTGCAAAGAAGTAATAATTTAAATCGTAATAATGATTTGATTGATAAAATTTTAGAGTACACGACACCACAAGGTAAAAAGACTAAAGAGTTTTTTGAAATGGAACGTGAAATGATTGGTAGAAGATCAGCTGATGCCAATAAAGCACAAGAACTACAACGACAATTAGACAAAGAAATAGACGCATTGTACGGACAGATGGGTCAGAAGTTTGGTATTGGAGTACAAAAAGAAAGAACCGCACTTACTAAAATTGTTAATGATGCATTAGTATCAAGTGCTGATGGACCTACGGTTACTCCTATTCTTAGTGCAGAAGGTTTAACAGAAGGTGCTACTTTTACTTTAGGTAATATGACAGTTGATTCTCTTAATGCTTTACGTAAAGCAAAATTAAAAGATCCAGAAGAAGTTATTAGAATATTACAAAGAGCTAGACGAACTATGGATAAATCTTTTACTGATATTGCAAGTAATGTATTTAGGTTTGGTAAATCTACTAAAGAAGCTGCAGATGATACTTTAAATCGTTTTGCTAAATTTAAAACTGCTTTTGAAACTAAGTCTTTAGATTATATTGATGACACTTACAGGATTTTTGGGAATAAAAACAGTGAAGCATTAAAAGGTTTTAAACCTACCGCTGAAGCAGTTACAAATGCAAAAGAATTGTTTAAACAATTAGCTTTCAAAAGAACTGGTAAAACATTAAGCGATGAAGAAGCTGCATACGAAGTAGAACGTATTTTAGTATCTTCTAAAAAACAAAATAAATTTTTAGTTGAAGGCGAAGCAGTGCCTTTATTACAAGATGAAACTGGATTTCTAAAAGACATAGCTATTAAAGACTGGACTAAACCTATGTTGCCTTTAAACAAAGTTGCTGGTGAAGCAGGTGAAGATATTTTAGTTAATGGACTTACACCAAGAAAAGTTATTGAAGATTTATTTGGCAAAGTACAAGATCCTAGTGCAACTATTTTATCTACCTTAAGCGATTTATCTTTGGTTAGACGTAAACACGAATTCTTTGGTGACTTCTATGATACAATGGCTGGTAAACAAATGTTTAATACTAGACGAGAAGCAGCTGCAGTGTTTGGTGATAATAACGTAGGTGAAAAAGCTATACAAATGTTAGCAACAAATCCTGGCGGTAAATTAAATATTGAAGCAGTTAATCCTTTAAACGGTAGATGGTCAAGCAAAGGTATTCAAGAAGCTTTAGAAGAAGTTAATAGTGGTTGGACTACAGTTCTTGATAAAGATAATGTGTTTACTACTTTCTATAATAATTTTGTTCTATATCCAAAAGCAACTTCACAATTAGCAAAAACAGTTCTATCTCCGGTAACACATTTTCGTAATTTAATTTCAGCAACAGCCTTTGCTTCAGCTAACGGTATTATGCCTTTAATGAATAGAGAAGCACTTGATGAAGCAATGGGTGCATTTAGTCAAGTAGGTGCTAGAGGTAGTGAAGCTGCAAACAAAAGATACCGAGAACTATTACGTCTTGGTGTGGTAAATAAAAATGCCAGGTTAGGTGACTTAGAAGATTTACTTGATGACGTAGATTTTGGTACTACTAAATTTACTAATAAAGTTATGCAGAACTTAGGTAAAAAATTAAACAAAGGTAAAGAATATGCAACTGATTTATATACCGCTGAAGATGATTTTTGGAAAATGTATACATTTGCTGCAGAACGTAAACGTATTAAAGATGCTTTAAAAAAATCAGGTATCGACGCAAATGTTTTTGCTAAGTCGTCTGATAATGATTTAGGTATGGCTTTTAAAAATGCTGAAGAATATTTAGATGAAGCAGCCGCAAACATTGTACGTAATAATGTGCCTAATTATGATTACGTTTCTAAGTTTATTAAAGATTTAAGAAAAGCACCAATAGGTAACTTTGTGTCTTTCCCTGCAGAAATTATCAGAACTAGTATAAATATTCTTGGTAAAGGTTTTAAAGAATTTAATTATATAGACCCTATTACAAAAACTAAACCTTTTAGGTCTATTGGTATGCAACGTATGGCTGGTTTTGGTGCTACCGCAGTGGCTATACCATACGGAACCGTTGAAGCATTTAAAGCAGCTTACAATGTAAGCGGTTTAGAAATGGATGCGTTAAGAAGATTTGTTCCTGACTGGTCTAAGAACTCAACTTTGATACCTATAAAAGATGATGATGGTAATTTTACTTACGTAGATTTTTCTCACGCTAATGCATACGACACAATGATACGACCGTTTAAAACTATTATGAATGCAGTAGCAGATGGTAGAACTGACAACGACACAGTTATGGAAGATCTTATGCAAGGTGTAGTTGAGTCTACTACAGAACTTGGTTCACCTTTTATTAGTGAATCTATTTGGACTCAAGCATTAACAGATGTTTTTGTAAGGAATGGAAGAACTAGAGACGGTAGAAGATTATACACAGAACAAACTCCGTATGGTGATCGCTTTGCTACTGGATTATTTCATTTAGTTGAATCACAAACTCCAGGTTCAATTAGTACTATTAAAAGATTATTTAATTCTGTTTTTGAAAGACCTGATGAATATGGTAAGTCTTATGACTTTACCAAAGAAGCTGCAGGTATTGCCGGATTAAGAGCAGTTAAAATTAATCCCGTTAATACAATGAAGTATAAGATCGCTGATTATAGAACTGGTATTAACAATTCTCGTCGTGAGTTTACATCACCATTATTAAAAGGTGGCGTGGTTACACCAGAGCAAATTATTGATAGATATAAATTAGCTAACGAATCTCTATATCAAGTACAAAAAAATATGACTAAAGATTTTTATGGTGCTATGATTTTAGGTGCTAAGGAAGATGCTTTAAAAAGAGAATTTAAAGATAGGGTTTCTAATAAAGCATTAAGAGGTATTATTAATGGTGAGTTTAAACCTTTTATTCCATCAGAAAATATAGAAAAATCATTTAGAGATCAAGCTAGAGAGCTAGGAAACAACAGTCCGTATGCTAGAGCTAAAAACACTATTAGACGATTAGCAGCTCAATATAATAAATTAAAATTGTTTGGTGATAAATTACCGGATTTCCCTAATCCGTTTGCAGGTGAAAACACTGTCTTGTCAACTGAAGGAATTACTAGTAGACTACCTTCATTAAATCTAGGTTTAAATAGCCTTGGGGGATCAGCAACCAATAATACATCTTTAACTCAAGCTAAAGGATCCAAAGTATTTGGATCAAACGATACAATATTTGGAAGTTAATTATGGAACCAAAAACACAAAGAGAACATATTATTTCATTACAAGGACATATAACAGGCGTGAAGAGAGATCTAAACAATTTAAAGGGTGACGTAAAACACCTACATCAAGACATAGAGTCATTGGGTGGCAAGATAGACAAAATCTATTGGGTAGTATTATCTATAGTGGGGGCTGTAGGATTAATGGTTATAGAAACACTGATGGGGATGTTATAATGCAATCAACTGGAATATTAGGTCAAGTAAATAATGAAGCAGCTGTAAGACGAGAACCAGCGACTCCACATACTGAACTACAGCAGAGTAATACGATTCCTAATTTAGCTAATTTAATGGCAAACAATCCAGGCTTTAGTGGTTTTGCTGCCAACCCAACAGAATCTGTTGTGACTGGTGGTCCAACATTATATGAAAGTGCTACTAATACGCCACCCCCTATGAATTTAAATATGCAACCAATGTACCCAAACCTGGATACCAGACCAGGACCGATTGCTGCTTTTGATCCTATGCTTGGTGGTGGTTTTAATCCTGGACTACAACAACCATCTCCACCTCCGCAAGCAGGTACAGCAGGTTTTGACACTAATGCTTTTTCGGATCAAATTTTAACAGGTGTTGGAGATTTGTTTAAAGAATATATGGGACCAGACGAACAATCAACAGGTTTACCAGGAGCGTTGCCAATAGCTCAACCACTACCTGATATTGGAATTAACAGACCAACGCCAGTGAGACCTAGTCCGGGAATGACACCTGGAGGTATGTTCCCAGGATTACCAGGAGGATTACCAGGAGGAATGCGTCCGGAAATAGGTCTGCAACCAGGTCCGGCAACAGGTATACTTGAGCTATTACGAATTGCTCAAAAGCAAGAAGTTCCAGATCCTAATAATCAAGTATTTACAGGAGGTCAACCGGGAGAACAGCCTGATGCTTATAATTATGCGGCTCCTATGGGTGGACCACAAGCTCAATATAATAATTCCAATAGTATTCAAAGCGCTTTTAGAGGTTTCTAGTGATTGGTACTGGTATAATGAGTGCATTAAAAGGTATGGGCGCAGCAGCTAAGCTAGCATCGCAAGGCGTACGACCAATGATTAAACCTGTTAAAGCAGCTAAAGATCTTACTGGTATTACTAATGCAACTAAAGTTATGACTAGAAATTTAATTCAAAACAAAAATTGGGATGGTGTTTTTGATTTGTATAGAGACATAGGAGTGTTGGGTATGCACGGCAGTGCAAAAGGTATGAACGCTAAAATGTTTAAAGGTTTAAGTCCACGTGAACGAAATAATATATTAAAAGAAATAAAAAAAATAAGTTTAGCAGCAAAACCTCCTCAAGGAATTACTAAAAGAAAAGTTAAAGATGTTTTTGATTATTTTGAAGCAGAGTTTGGCGGGTCTATTCCTCTTGATGTAAGTTTACCTTCTGACACTGCAGAGATAATTAAATTTAGACCTAAAAAAGCAGAAGGTGGATTGACGTCACTAACGGATTTATTATAATGAATTTATCAAATAACTTTACATTAGCTGAGCTAACTAAATCACAGACCGCGACCCGCAAAGGTATCGACAATGAACCAGGGACCGTGGAGATTGAGAATCTTATTCACCTAGCGAAAACCATCCTGCAACCAGTGCGCGAGCACTTCGGTAAACCGGTTATGATATCTTCAGGCTATAGAAGCCCAGCGTTGTGCGAGGCTATCGGTTCTTCGGCTAAGTCACAACACGCCAAGGGTGAGGCAGCAGACTTTGAAATAGGTGGTGTAGATAATTTAGAACTTGCAACGTGGATCGCGGACAACTGTGAGTTTGATCAATTGATACTAGAATTTTATGATGGGGTTGACCCCAACTCCGGTTGGATACATTGTTCTAGTAAGATGGAAAACTTACGAAAACAAACGTTGAAAGCAGAACGAATAGAAGGCCGAACTTCTTATTCTCCAATTCTACTTTAGATCCAATCTTTAAGATCTTCGCCCATAATTTCATTTGCAATGTTTACCTTTGTTCTAAGTGCTTTAACTATTTTCTCATCTATAGTCTTTTCTGCTATTAAGTCTATGTACAATACGCTGCCAGTCTGGCCGATACGATGTGCTCGGTCTTCTGATTGAAGTCTTTTTTCTAAGTCATAGTTATTAGAATAGTAAATAACGGTGTTGGCGGCAGTAAGGGTAATTCCATAACCTCCAGTCTGTGCATTTCCGACGAAAAAGCGCGCAGGGCCCTTAACTTGCTGAAATCGAGCAATTCCTTCTTGGCGATGGGTAGGGTCCACCCCACCGTGATATTCGACTGTAGAGGCTTCTCCGTAAGCTTTTTTTAACTCAGCGACTATAAATTTTAGGTCTTCACGGTAATTTGCCCATATAATTACTTTACCTTCAGTTTCTTCAATACAATCCATTAATGCCTGTACACGATTGTTTTTTAAATGTGTAACCGTACCATCGTCAGCTTTGAAGTGACCGCAAGTAACTTGATGTAGCCGCATTAGCTGTGTCATTACATTTACTGTTGACATAATTTTACCTTCTTCAGTAAAAGCCATAGCCATTTGTTTCATCTGTGCATAAACATCTTGCTGTTCTTTAGTTAGCTCAACAATACGTTTAGTAAATACTTTAGGTGGTAAATCTAAACAATCTTCTTTTAATACTCGGTACGAAAAACTATCTAACTTATCACCTAGTTCGTCTAGACGTCTATAACTTGTAACTAATTGTACTGAACGACCACCAAAATTTCTCTTGACCATATTTGCATATCGTGCACGGAAACTATAATAAGATTGATGCTCTAGATGGTATGGATCTAAAAACTCACATTGACTATATAAGTCAAGTGGAGATTTGGTAACAGGTGAGCCGGTTAAGATTCTACGATACGACGCTAGATTCCCTATTTGTAAAATATTTTTTGTACGTTTAGCTGTCGGATTCTTGATTGTCGTTGATTCGTCGATTCCTAATAGGGCTTTCCCTAAGAATATGTTAAGGAAACTTCTAGCAAAGTCCAGACCTTTCTTTGTAGAAAATGCTTCTACGTTCATTATCAATACCTTAAGGTCTTCTTTACCATCAAATAATGTATCTAACTCAAATTGTTTTTTCTTAGTAATATTAGCTTCCCACAATACTTTAGTATGTTCTACGTGGTCCGGTAAATGTACCGGAAATTCTATGCTGTCCCAGTTTTTATATACACCTTTAGGGGCAATGATTAAGGCACCGCGGATCGCGCCTTTGTCATAAAGCATAGCTATATTATCAACGAGGACCTTGGATTTACCGGTACCCATTTCCATAAATAAAGCAAATGTTTTAGTAGCCCAGGATTTTTTTAAGGCTAGTTTTTGATGCTCATAGGGCTTAGTTTTGTATTTATAATGGTCTATCATAATTAATTATACTTTCTTTTAAATTCTTTCTTGACATATATATAAACATAATTATATTTAATTCAAGATAAAAATTTAAGAAAGTTTTAGAATGAAGAATAAAATATTTGAGTTGTATAAACCTAGAAGTCTAGCAGAGTTTTTAGCTTTTAAAGTAGAGAACCCTAAAGAAAAATTTGTTTATGTATTACAACACCCCGCGCCTAATATAAATGTATTAAGTGCATCTGAGTTTGGTTACTTAGTTATTTGTTTACCAAAACAAGATAATATTATTTACAGTGCAGCGCCGTTTGTACGTAAAATGAAAAAAAATTTACAGGATTTTAAACCCGATGATTATATTTTATGTTTGGGTGATCCTTCAATTATTGGGTTATCCACAGCTGTAGTTAGTGATACTACTAATGGACAATTTAATCTCTTGAAATGGGATAGACAAGAGTATAAATATTATCCCTTAAACATAGACTTATATCAGAAAGAAGAATAATGAGTAATTTAACACTAGACGATTTAGAAGACGATCAGCAACAGCTGATAGAAAAAACAGACATACAAACATTGGCTTCATATTGCCAAGAGCTACAAGCACATCAAGAAAAAATTGAAGAACTTGAAGCAACAGTTAAAGAATATAAAGAAAAAGCAGACAAAATTAGTTCAGAGATAATACCTAATTTGCTCGCAGAGCAAGGGCTATCATCTTTGAAACTCGCTGACGGTAGTGGTGTAGAGGTTAGAAAAGCCTATAGCTGTACTGTAAAAAAAGACTCGGTCGAATCAGCGTATGAATGGCTTCGTAACAACGGACTAGGTGATCTTATTAAAAATGAGGTTGCTGTTCAGTTCGGTAAGGGCGAGGATACAAGGGCTAACGATTTGTTAGAACTTGCAGTGCAAGAAGGCTTTGAGCCTTCGCAGAAGCAGAAGGTAGAACCTATGACTTTGAAAGCACTCTTTAGAGAGCGTATCGAGGCCGGCCTCGATATGCCCTCGGATTATTTTCACACTTTCGTGAAAGATCAAACCAAAATAAGCCGGAAATCGTGAAACAAGGAGAACGAATAATGACACAAGAAAAAGCAATAAAGAAAAAAGAAGACACAAGCATAGCTTTAGCGAGTATGTTTGAAGCAGATTCTAATACAGGTTTAGATAATATGGGTGCTGAAGATATGGCACTACCTTTTCTAAGAGTATTAGGACAGCTATCACCCGAGATAAATAAACGGGACGCCAAATATGTTGAAGGTGCAGAAGCAGGTATGATATTTAATACCGTGACTAAGCAGGCATATGATGGGGAAAAAGGACTTAACATAATCCCAGCTTATTACAAGCGAGAGTATGTTGAGTGGAGTGATAGAGGCCAGGGCACATCCGCTCCGGTTGCTATACATTCAGTAAGCAGTGGCGTCATTAAAGAGGCTACAAGAGATGCAGGATACAAAGATAGATTACCAAACGGTAATTATCTTGAGAACACTGCTTCTTATTATGTGCTTACGGAAGATATGCAGACGGCATTAGTTTCTATGAAATCGACTCAACTTAAAGTTAGTCGTAATTGGAACTCAATGATGAACAGTATCAAACTACAAGGAAAGAATGGTTTGTTTACTCCGGCTTCATATAGTCACGTGTATAACCTTAAGACAGTAGAACAATCTAATGACAAGGGAACTTGGTATGGTTGGACTATTTCTAAGGTAGGTCCGGTACAGGATAAAAATTTGTACGCGGCCGCTAAAGGTTTTGCAGAATCGGTGAGAGACGGTGATGTGAAAACTAAGCATAGTGAAGAAGAAACTGAATCGAAATCAAACGACTCGGTACCATTTTAATCTATGTTGTAGACCTAACTTCCCCCGAGGTTAGGTCTACGGAATTTTCCTATGAAAAGAAGCAGAGAATCTTTATATCAGATGCGATACTATCGCAAGAAAACTATGGATAGTTTACGGTCTGTTGTTAAAAAATTAAAAGAAGAAAAAAAATTATTTATGGACAGTCCCGAGGGAATCGCCTATAAAAAAAGAAAGTTAAAAGAATCCGGTTATCAACAAGCATACCGAGAAAAGAATAGAGAGAAAAATAGAAAGTATCAGAAAGAATATTATAAACTATATGGACAAATTTAAGAATATTTTTGAAGGCAATAAGAGTGCCTATGGTCAACTAATATTAACTGGTGAAACTACTGACAAAGGTAAAGCAGTTGGTAAAGCATTTATTAAAAAAGAACCTATCCCCGACAAGCTATGGCAAGATCATTTAGATGGTAAGGATCCAGCATTGGGTGTCATACCTATTAATGAAAGTAATTTATGTAAGTGGGGCTGTATTGATGTTGATGAATATTCAGGATTAGATCATAAAAAAATAATCGATTCAATTAAACTACAGAACTTTCCGTTGGTAACTTTTAGATCAAAGTCTGGTGGTGCACATTTATTTTTATTTACAAAAGATTTTATTCCTGCTGTTTTAATGCAGGCAAAATTAAAAGCTATGTCAGAAGCATTGGGGTTTGGTGGTAGCGAAATATTTCCAAAACAAACTGAGATTCTAGTAGAACGTGGTGACACTGGTAACTTTTTAAATCTACCCTATCACAATGGTACGCGTGGTTTACGTTATGCTATGGATGCAGAAGGTGTAGCTATTAAACTAGATGATTTTTATACATACTATGAACAAGTTGCTTTAACTGAAAAACAAGTACAAGAAATTATTATTCAAAAAGACAAGATTGTTAAAGTTGAAGAGGCTTTTAAAGATGGACCGCCGTGTCTAAATAAACTAGCAGCAGATGGTTTTGGTGATGGCTCTAGAAATAATGGTTTATTTAATATTGCTGTTTACAGGAAACAAGCTGATCCCGATAACTGGGAAGATAAAGTTATGGAAGATAATCAGACACATATGGACCCACCATTAGGTTTTCAAGAAGTAAAACAATTATTAGGATCAATAGGTAAGCGTGGTTACGATAAATATAGATGTAAAGACCAACCTATCTGCGGTGTCTGTAATGCTGCAAAGTGTAGAACTAAAAAGTTTGGTGTAGGCTTTGAAGAAGAACAGATGCCAGAACTAGATACGTTGACAGTTATAAACTCTGATCCACCGCAATGGTTTTTAAATGTTGCTGGGAAGAGAGTTGTGTTTACTGCTGAAGAATTACATAATCCAAATTTATTTTCTATCGTTTGTATGAAGCAAGCAAAAGTTATTACACTTATACCAAAAGCCAAAGACTGGCGTGAAGTTTATTTAAAACCTTTAATGGCAGGTTTAGTTGAGATTGAGGCATTAGAATCTTTGAGTCCACAAGTACAAATAGAAAATTTATTATATGATTTTACTGTACATAGATCTAAAGCCAGAACTAAAGAAGATATCTTAAACAAAATAGCTTGGACTGATGAAGGCTTTACTTATTTTAGAATGAGAGATTTTTATGCTTTTGCTAAGCGTAACAATTGGGACATAGATTTACAAAAGACAGGTAACTTGATTAGACAACTAAAAGATATTTATGTAGATGAGGTTAGAATGAAACTAAAAAGTCAGACACCTCACCTTGTTAAAATAAAAGCATTGAAAGATGGTGGTGCAGAAGTTAGTCGTGTAACTTATCAGGAGTCACCGTTTTAATGAAAACAATTATCTTAGGTCCACCAGGTACCGGTAAAACTACTACACTATTAAATTTAGTTGATGATTTTATGAAGTCCGGTGTTGATGCAAAACGTATTGGTTATTTTTCTTTTACACGCAAGGCTGCACACGAAGCAGCTAGTCGTGCAGCAGAGAAATTTGATTTAGATGAGAAGCAAGATTTAATTTATTTTAGAACGCTACATTCTTTAGCGTTTAGAATGTTAGGTCTTAACAAAGAACGTGTAATGAAAAAAGAAGACTATCGAGAGTTTGGTTTGAAAGTTGGCATACCAATTAAAATGTCATTTCATTCCGAAAGTGATGGTGTATTTAATTCTGACAATGAATATTTAAGATTAATAAATAAAGCAAGAGTAACGGAACGAGATTTAATGGATGTCTATGATGATAACTTACACAATTTAGATATTGAACGAGACACTTTATTCCTATTAAATCAAGAACTTAATCGTTTTAAAAAAGAGAAAGGTATGATAGATTATGACGATATGCTGGACAACTTTGTTTCACAAGATATCAGCCCAAACTTTGATGTCTTGTTTATCGACGAGGCACAAGATCTATCTCCATTGCAATGGAAAATGGTTAGAGGTATGTGGGCCAAGTCAAACAAAACTTACATTGCTGGAGATGACGATCAAGCAATCTTTAAGTGGGCGGGCGCCGATGTTGATCATTTCATTGCCCTCCGTGAAGATGTTGACGATATTAAAGTTTTAGATCAATCGTATCGTATTCCTGGTGGACCAATACACGAACTATCACAAAGTATTATTGATCGCGTACAAAATAGATATGATAAAAATTATAAACCAAGACCAGAAATTGGAAAGCTACATCGTTACGCTGACATTACTCAAGTAGATATGTCACAAGGTGAGTGGTTAGTATTAGCATCAGCAAATTATTTTCTCGATGACATAAAAGAATTATGTGAACTGCAGGGTTGGTATTATTCACACCGTGGTAAATATTCAGTGTCTTTAAATTTACTTACAGCGATACGTAACTGGGGTCAATGGATTAAAGGTGAAAGACTAAGTGTTATACAAATAAAAAATATATATTCTTATCTTGGTGATAACGTGACACGGGGTTATCGTACTGCAAAAACTTTTGATGCAGACTTACACTATGGTATTGAAGAATGCATCGCGGAACACGGATTACAAACTAAAGAAGTTTGGCATAGTTCTTTTGAAGGGCTTGGTTCTAATACAGAAAACTATATTAGAAATATGTTAGCTCGAGGTGAAAATATAATTAAGGCACCAAGAATTATTATGTCTACAATACACGGCGCCAAAGGAGGCGAAGCTGATAATGTTTTACTACTGCCTGATATTACTAAGTCTGCTGTCGATGCTAATGATATTGATCCAGACGACTTGCACCGGTTGTTTTATGTAGCCGTTACTCGTGCAAAGAAAGCATTACATATTTTAGAACCAAAAAACTACGAAAGGGCGTACCCATTATGAAAAATAAATTTGGCATACCAGGATTTACTGTTGAAAACAGAGAAATTAAACTGGAAGAAGGTGATTTAAAAAAATTTGATGCAGTTGATTATCCATCACATTACAACCAAGGACAAATACAATGCATCGATGCCATTGCTTCTATGCAAGGTGATGGTTTTAAATATTATTTACAAGGTAGTGCGGTCAAATATATATGGCGGCACGAACACAAAGGCAAACCTATCGAGGACCTAGACAAAGCAATCTGGTTCTTGAATAAACTGAAAGCACAATATGAATAAACCACTACAAATGCCAATGTTTAGTCCGGAAACCGAATGGGTACCACCATTAAATTTACCAGACTTAAAAGAGTATTCAGAGATAGCGATTGACTTAGAAACCAGAGATCCAAACCTTATGACTATGGGTTCAGGTGCGATACGTGGTGACGGTGAGATCGTTGGTATTGCAGTAGCGGTTGAAGGTTGGTCCGGTTATTTTCCGATAGCACACGAAGCTGGCGGCAATATGGATCGAGCATTAGTTTTAGATTGGTTCGAAGAAGTTTTACATACCGACGCTACAAAAATATTTCACAATGCGATGTATGATGTTTCCTGGATTAGATCACTTGGTTTTCAAATCCGTGGTGGCATTATTGACACAATGATTGCATCATCGCTGGTCGATGAAAACCGTTGGAGTTTTACTCTTGATTCTATGTCTAAACAATATGTAGGTATGGGTAAGAATGAAAAGACTTTAGCAGAGGCGGCCAAAGCTTGGGGTGTCAACCCTAAAGCAGAGATGTGGCGATTACCCGCACCGTTGGTAGGTGAGTATGCTGAACGCGATGCAGAAGTGACACTAAAATTATGGCACGCAATGAAACACGAACTAACACAGCAAGATTTATGGGACATATTTAATTTAGAGACAAACTTATTCCCGTGTTTAGTTGATATGAAATTTAAGGGAGTTAGGGTTGATTTGAATCAAGCGGAAATTTTAAAAAAAGATTTAAATAAACAGGAAAAAATAATTCACCAAAAAATAGAAAAGTTATCAGGTTTTCCCATAGAGATATATGCAGCTACTAGTATTGCTAAAGCATTTGATAAATTAAAAATGCCTTATGATCGTACTGATAAAGGTGCACCAAGCTTTACTAAAAACTTTTTAGCAACACACCCGCACGAGCTACCAAAATTAATTAATGAAGCAAGAGAAATTAATAAAGCTAGTTCAACTTTTATTGATACAATTTTAAAGCACGCACACAATGGTAGAATCCATAGTGACATCAACCAGATCCGGTCGGACGACGGGGGAACTGTAACCGGTCGTTTTAGTTACAGTAACCCCAACCTACAGCAAATACCGGCACGGCACAAAGTTATTGGTCCGGCGATACGGTCATTGTTTTTACCTGAAGAAAATTGTACCTGGGGTTGTTTTGATTATTCTCAACAAGAACCAAGAATTGTGGTGCATTATGCTTCTTTATTAAAATTAGAAGGATCGTCAATGATTGTCGATCAATATAATGATGGTGAAGCAGACTTTCATCAGATGATTGCTGATATGGCTGGTATCGAACGTAAACAGGCCAAGACTATTAACTTAGGATTAATGTACGGTATGGGTAAAAATAAACTTATGGCGGAATTAGGTTTACAACAAGAACCTGCAAAAAGTTTAATAAGTAATTATCATCGAAAGGCGCCGTTTGTAAAAATGTTATCAGAAGCTGTAACTAGACAGGCTGAGGACAGTGGTAAGATTCGCACCATTGGCGGTAGACTTTGTCATTTTGATATGTGGGAGCCTCACGGTTATGGAATTAAGAAACCATTAAAACACGAAGACGCACTAAGGGAACACGGCCCGGGGATTAAACGCGCATTCACTTACAAAGCGTTAAACAAATTAATTCAAGGTAGTGCTGCTGATATGACCAAGAAAGCTATGTTAGCTCTTTATGAAGCCGGGGAAGTACCTCATATACAAATACACGATGAATTAGATATTTCTGTACATTCTAAAGAGCAAGCGGAGAAAATTATAAATATAATGGAAGATGCGGTTCAATTAAAAGTACCAAATAAAGTAGATTTTGAAGAAGGCACAAACTGGGGATCTATATCTTAGTTTGCCGCCTCTAAAAAGGAATAAAAGAGGCGGCATATGATAAGGGAAAGATTGATATTATAATATATTAAATTAAATACTTGTCAAATAAAATAAAAGGACTATATTATCCCATAGTATAATACAAACAGAAGGAAGAATATGCCAGATACGGAAAAATTTAAGTCAGTATCAGTGTCAAAAGACACTCACAATAGACTTATAAAGTTTGCAGCCACTCGTTTTGAAGTGCCTGTATCAATACAGAAAGCAATTAGCTTTATGCTAGAGAAAGAAACTAAGAAAAATGGAAAGCGAAAGTCTAGTTAAAACAATATGTCCACGCTGTGATGGCAATGGATATATTCGTATAACACCAGTAATTGCTGGGGTTTTTGATCGGTCTAGTGAAATAGATTGTCCTATGTGTGAAGAAGAATTTACACATATGGGTAAAAAAGTAACAGCACATAATGGTTATGTGCTGCTACCTAAAAATCAAACACGAATTAATATAGAAGGTGGTCGTGAATCAAAAACAAAATGGTCTGGCGAGACTTTACCGGAAGTAGGTAAATGATGCCATTAAACCCCGAGGATGAATACGGATGGTGACAATAGCAGATAGAATGAAACGCATTAATAACTGTCGAGATATGTTAACTAAAGTAACGTGTCCACGAATGCGGTTAATGTGGAAAAGAAATTATGAAAAATTATTAAAAAATTATTGGGAGGAAGAAGGTGAAAGAATTCTTAACGCCGCTGGGCAAGTACACTAATTTTGTATTATTACTACTAATACTGCATTTTTGTATAACAGTTATGGTTGTAAATTTTAGATATATTGATAGACTCAACAATACAATAGACACGATGTGGCACGAAATTGAACAGGTGAAAGATACAAATATACAACTGTACCAATTTATCGAGGAGCACGGAGATGACATTAAAGGACGATAAAATAATGAGAGCAACGATTCCGGACCGGATGATGAGTACAACTTTTACTCTACCTATAGATGACCGCAAGGTAGTGGGTATTGTAAACTACACCGCAAATAAAAATGGGGTAATACCGTTAGCGTTTTGGGTAAAAATTAAACCAACTGATTCGTACTTGGATCGAGAACTAAGAGCGTCCGGTAAACTAATCTCAAGGTGTTTACAGCACGGTGAAGATTTAAAAGATTTAGCTGACACTTTATCGCAAGATAATATTATTGGACAAATGGTAAATTACTTTACTAAAAATGTAGAAGATATTATTATGGGTGTCCCAATTGACAAAAAACAACGTATGCTATCAACGGATCCATATGCATCACAGATGAAGGAGTAACTATGGCTAAAGACGGCGCACATTACCCATCAGTAAAATACAAAGAAAACTTTAATAGTATTTTTAAAAACAAAAAAAGATTAAGTCCTAAAACAACCAAACAATTTTTAGAAGGAATAAATGAAAAAAGTAAAAATAGAAACTAGTTTTTTATCTCTTTCTAATTCAGATAGTGAAGAGTTTGAAATAGAATGGATTCCCGAAGGTGCTGAACAAGAGGGTGATAAAATAGTCGAGGTTGATTTACCAGCAAGTACGGTAGATCGAATCTGTAAACAGAACTATGGTCACACTAATTGGGCTAGAATGTCAGCCATTTCCCCTGAAGAACTACAAAAAAACCCTGCTGATATTGACTATAACGAGGGAATAATATATTTTAAGAATTCAACAACTGTATAGGATACTTTATGACTTTACCTTCATCGGGAGCTATTTCATTCGGGGCTATTAGAACTGAGGCTGCTTTTTCTGGAGCAGTGTCTATGGGTGATTTATATCGTGAAGGATCTAAAATTCCATCTTCTGACGGAACTTCTGGCATACCTACTTCCGGTGCTATCAGTGCATCTAATTTTTATAGTAAAACTATCTATCCAACTTTTCTTCAATATGTTGCAGGACAACCTGGCAACGCTAAAAACCTTATGAAAGGTTACTCTTTAGGATCTAATCTATTTACAGCTGGTGGTTCTGTAACTGCTGGAGCATTAGTTACAGGGAGTGGTTTTCGTGTTCTTGCTAATGCGATGACTTGGAACGGTAGCTCACCAGGTATAAATACGTTAACTTTGATGGTAGTAGTTAAAGACTTTGCTAATGCTTGTAATTCCTCAGATATTAACGGTAATAATGCCTCTAGTCGTTTACAAGGTAAAACGTTAACTGTATACAATGGTGTTGGTACGGGTGGAACTGTTCTTTTCTCAAGAGCACTTACTAGTGTTACTACTGGAACTAATGGTATCAGCGCTACTAGTCCTTTATTTAATAATAGTGCAAATCAATCAAACACTATAAGAGTTAATGGTGGTGTAGAGACTGCATTAGATTCAACATCTAATACTTACTCTTTTACAATAAGTTAATTATATGGCTACAATAACTTTTAATAGAACTGTAGATACTGATCCGAACAACACAGATACATTTGTTTATGTGTACAAACCTAATGAACCAGGTTTAACTACTAAAACATTTTCTATAGTTCGTGATGCACCATATAATATACAAGCTAGGGAAGCTGTTTTTCTAGGAGAATGGCTCGAGGAACTTGGTTATGATGCTAGTAGATATAGTGTGGATGGTAATGGTGTTATTTATAACAAACACCAAGAAAGATTAGATGGAATGTTAGTGCCTAAAAAAGAAAAACAACCCGTAGAAATTCCGGAAGAATTATGATTTTAACTATACCTTTTAATGTAAAAAACATTGCTAACAAACTTCAATTAGGTGTTGCTCAAAACACTAAAATTGGTAATAAGGTTGTTCGAGAAAACCACGAAGAGCACATTAAAGATGGTGAAGGTAATTTTATTAATACTCAAGTAGTTGGTAAACCCTATCTAAACACTTCTTCTAATAATTATTTTCTTATCGAAGGCAAGGTAAGACTTAGATATGACTGGGTGGATTCAGACGAATTTAATTCTAATCACGTTGATGAGTTTGCTAATTTAGTTAACGCTAATCTACAGCACGCTGATAGTAGTTCCGCAGCTTACGATTTTTTAGACACCGGCCTTAATTATATTGAAGCCGAATATACAGCTACTGAAAGCAATGGTGATTGGAGAAAAAGTGGTGTTGGTATCGAACCAAATTGTTTAAAAAGTAGTGTTGAAATAAGACAAGATGACACCAGAATTATTTGTCCAATGCAATATCAAGCAGGTTGGACAATGGAAATGAAAGATATACCAGTCGGGGGGACCATAGATTCGCCAAAAGTAGGTAATGAAATGTATATATTTTTCGGTCAAGACTGCTCAGCAAGTGGCGCAGATGTTATTAAAAATGACGTTAAACGACAAACCTCCGATGCATTATCAGTAGCAAATAGAAGTGATAAGTTTTGTAGGTTGGTTAGAATCTATAAATAAATGAAATATCGATTAACCCAGATAAAATTAATCTGGATGTATTTTAAAGTCTTCCAAACGGACGTGCAGTCACCGCTGCCATTAATTTTTAAGTTTGTTCACGAGCTTGACAAAGGTAAGTTAAAAGAAATTTATCGGCGTTTTAAAAAAACCAAAGTAGCAAGTAAAGTATTAAATAGTCAGGACCATTTTTTAGATATAATAGAAGATGGTGATTTTGAGCCAGGAACTTTTGGAGCTGAATTTAAATCTTGGAGTAGACGTGACGCAGTGTTAGATGTGTTTAGTGTTTACTACCCAATTGAAAAAATAACTCCACTATCACAGTTTTTACGCTCAAGTGTAATGGAACACGACCTCATACACTTCTTTAATGGCTACGATACCTCACCATACGGAGAGATTGGCGTCCTATCATTCCATTTAGCGAAAGAATGGCGAGAAAGTTATGCTTCAATCTTGTATTCAAGTGCAATAATGGCGTTTAGAAATAGTTTTATACCAGCAAAATATCCACCGGTTAGTTGGTGGAAGAACATTTTATATAATCCATTTACAGTTTTTATTCTTACTGTAAGAGAAGGTTGGCGCCGCGGGAAACGCGCACCGTGGTTTATGTCGGTTGATTGGGAATCTTATTTAAACGTTGATTTACAAGTAGTTAAGAAAGAGTTAAACTTACAAGAACCACCTAAATTTTGGATGCGAATGTCACCAATGTGGGCGGTAGTCAAAGAACAATATTTAGATTATGCAAACCAATGGAAAGAAGATAGTAAAACCACTGCAATTGACAGGGGCAAAGTATAAATATTCTTGTCGTATGGACAAAGCCGTTACAACGGATAGTGACTATATAGAAGAATTAGAAATGCGTTTTGAAGAGTCGGCTGACATTTGGAAATTAACTAATGAAATTATTTATGGGTTTGATGGATACATTGTACAGATGGGTGCATTAAAAAATAAAATTAAAAAGTTAGAAGCAGAATTATATTTAATAAAAAAGTTTTTAGAAGAAGCAAAAAGAAAGACAAATAGAAATTTTAATGAGTAAAGTAATATTACACAACGGACGATGTGGTTCGACATATTTATATTTATGTATGGATCGATATTATCGGGCCCGTGAAGGTGATGATAGTTTAGGTGATTTTATGTCTATCTACGAACGTGATTATGATTTAGATAAATGTAAGTATGTAGGTTTGAATGAGTTCTTGGTGCCAGAAGTTATTAACTCCGTGTATTATAATAATACATTAATGACGAGCAGTCCAGCGCGGACCGAAGCTCGGGGCAAAGAAGAGAGACGTGGAGAGCTGCACAATGTTATGTATACAACTATGGTGCCAGATAGTTATGAAAAAGAAATTAGACGGTACATTATAAAAAATACAATGCGAGATCATTTTGTATTATTAAAATATCCGTTACTAACAAATCCAAAAACAAATTTTGATGCTGACTATATTAGTTGTGAACGTGCTGATGTACGCGCACAAACACGAAGTTTATATTTAGCTATGACTACCGGTTACTATCATATTGGTCCAGGCGAAGAACGTAAGATACAACGTTTAAGTAAATTTGAACCGGGGATTGAGGTTTTAGATCGTTGGACTTATGATATGGAAAAAAGCTGGGAAGCGTATCGCGCAATGAAACCGAAAAAATGTCAAACGTTTTTTATGGAAGATTTTGAAAACCTAAAACCCTACCAAGTACTTGAAATGGTTGGATTAAATGACTGGAACAAATATCTTGACAAGAACTTTGATGTACCCATTAGAAAGGTGTGGTCGACAAACTACAATATGACAATATGAAAATACAACAACTACAAAACGCAGTCGAAGCATTTGACTTTGATATTTTTAGTGACGAACACATACCGGCTTTAGGTAAAGTGTTGGCCGACAAACAAGTCGTAGTGGTTAAACAAAAGTTAAATGAAGAACGTCACTATGATATTTTAGATTCCTGGGGCAGTCCGGGAATGTCACCGGTGATCTATGGTATCGGTACTGGTAAACTAAAAGGTTTACATTGGAACGCGGTACGTAACACTACTGCACGCATTGGTAAATTAATTAATCCGCGCCATAGAAGTAGAATGCAATCAGTAACATTTCAAAAAGACCGACGTGGTAGAGCGTTAGGAATTTTTACTAACGGTAAGTTAGGGTGGCATAATGATCAACCGGCATTCGAATCAGCTGGTCGGGTTGTTGGGCTGGCTAGTGTCGAAGGTTCACGTGGTTCACAAACTAGTTTTTTATCGACAGCTGCGGCTTATGCAAATTTAAATCAAGATGACTTTACCCAAGTCAATGAATTAATTTCTGTGCACAAATGGGATATGAATTATAATAACAAGGCGGTGTTAAATAACTTTGCCGGCGAGCTAATTGAAGAACAACACGCTATTATGCGTTACAATGGTTGTCCGTTGGACGGATTGTGCGCACCATTTGCAGCTCAGACCGCGTCAGGAATGGGTGGTATTCACTTTCCGGGCAGTTTATTCAGTCATTTTTTAGGTATGGAAGTAGAAGAATCTAATAAATTTATAAAACATATTTGGGAAAAAATAAATAAACCAGAATATATCTACACGCACAACTGGTCCGACGGCGAGGTGTGTTATATGGATCAGGCTATTACCCTACACGCGCGACCAACAGACGTTAAAGACGGTGACACCCGGCGGATGTGGCGCTGCTCAGGTTACCTGGACAAGCTGTACCCAGGCAAAGGACCGGCGACAATGAAAATAAATTATCTGGGTAATGAGATTTCGTGGGATAATCTTTTTGAAAAGATAGACAAAATTCAACGTGAAGAATATAATCTAAAAAAATGGTCAAAAATTTTTAGGAAGATGCCATAAGAATGGATTTAATTAATATAAATAAATATGCTTATCCCAGTAGTTCACGCGCTAGTATATCAGGTCTTAGACATTATGCTATTGATGGTACTGAGGAAAGACTACCTTCCGTTACTACGGTTATTGGGCAGACTCAAGAAGAAGATAAAGCTGCCAGTCTACAAAGATGGCGCGATCGTATTGGTCACAAAGCCGCGGCAAAAATTACGCACGACTCTAGTACCCGTGGTACAGCGATGCATTTATATTTGGAAAAATATTGTTTGGGTGAAGGTTATATGGATCTCACAGACTTGGGTCTGCAAGCTAAAAAAATGGCTGAAAAAATTGTAGACAAAGGTATTGATAACCGGATCGATGAAGTTTACGGCAACGAAGCCACGTTATATTACCCAGGGTTGTATGCCGGTAGCTGCGATTTGATTGCACGGCTGGACGGTAAACTAACCATTATTGATTTTAAACAATCTAATAAGCCAAAACAAAAAGAATGGATCCGGGACTACGAGCTTCAAATGGCCGCATATGCAATGGCCCACGACTGTGTGTATGATACGGAAATTGATTGTGCGGTGAATATGATCTGTACGCCAGATTTATATTATCAAGAATTTAGAATCGAAGGCGAAGATTTACGCCAAGCGAAATATGATTTTTTAAGGAGATTAGATAAATTTTATGCCAAGTAACTGGAAATTTTTAAAGTGTTTAGTGGTAACCTGTTGGGAGAGTTTTGTCGATTATTGGAAATGGGTTTTCTTAGAGTCTGATTGGACCTCGGTCCGTGGACCGATGCCCGCGTTATTATTGTTAACGTTGTTGATATGGTGTTTACAATGAAAATGTTTTTTGTAATTACTGTAATGTTAACATTTAATAATGCTGACATACGGGTTGAACGTGAATATAAACAGAAAAGCTTCCAGGATACCTGGTCTTGTCACGAATTCATAGCAGAAAATAAAATGACGTTGTTACTACCACACATACAAGCATACGGGGATAATTTACGTGGGTTTGAGTTTTATTGTGAGTCTAGATATGCGGAGGAAGTGTGAACGCTTATAGCAATGGTGAAATAGACGCAATTAACCGGATTAATCGGTCGGGTAAACTGTTTAAAGAACCGTTGAGCGCGGCTCGCGGAGCTTATTATTCTTTTGACGCCGAAAATAACGACAATATAGTAGAGATTAAACGTAGAAACTTCACAAGTGATCATTTTTTTGCACAAGAAGGTGTAATTATAGAACGTTCTAAGTACAATGATCTTATGACAATAGCTGAAAACAACAATAAAAGGGCTTTATATTGTAATATATTCACGGATCGTAAGGCGGTTATATGGAATTTATCTGAAATGACAACAAATAACTATGATTTTGGGTGGCATAAAAAAGGTATGAACAGAAGAACTTTTGAGTCTGAGGATAAAATAGATAAAAGTGTTGCATTATTGCAACTATCAGACGCTACGGTTGAGGCTACAGTATAGGGAGATTTAGGGGGTACCTATGTTTATTTTTAACGAACTTGAAATGACTACGGTAACGGTAGATTTAAGGTTAAGTGTATGAAAGTATTAATGAAAAGGTCTACCGTTTTACTTTTTGAAAACGGTAGAAACGGTAGAGTAGATTCAGTTTTTGGCAGTTTTCTCCCACTTGGCGTGCGAGAGCTTTTTTCTCATTTTTTACGAACACTAGGGGTCCCTAATTTCCCCTATACCACAGCCTCAAATACAGGTATAAAATAATATGAGCAATGAAATACCACCAATGGTCAATGTAGTCTGGTTGGATACTAATGAATGTAGTATGTCCACGTGGCAAAGCAAAGAAGAGTTGTTAGATAGTAAATTTTGTACAGTTGATTCACTCGGTTATCTTATTGCTGATAAAGAGGATTGTGTAATCATTGCAGGCGATAAAGATACTTACAATAAAGACGATATTTATGGTAGAGCCCAAGTAATACCTAAAGGTGTGGTGCTAGACATACAATTCTTATCCAAAAATGAAGACAATAACTGAAGATATATTAGATTGGTCTAAAAACTTTATAGAAAAACCTAATGAATACTTAGGTAACGTACCGGTATGTCCGTATGCTGCTAAAGCCCGTCAAGACAATGCTCTTAAAATATTGGAAGTACACAAGAACTACAATCTTATAGACAAGATCGTAGAGGGCATAGAACTTATAAAAGACCCAAAAACAGACATAGTTATAGTAGCCTGTAGTGATATAGAAATAACAGTAGAAGAATTAAGCATACTTATAAATGGTTATAATATTATATTCGTACCACAAGATATATATTTAATGGCTTCTCACCCATATGATGAAGAAGAAGACGAGCCAGTAGAATTTCTAGAAACAAACTGGGAACCAGAGAATGATTTTTTGATGGTGTTAATTCAAAATTATGATAAGTTAGAGCGTGCCAGTGATATGATGCGCAAAAAGGGATACTATGATAAGTGGCCCTTAGACTATTACGATGGCACAGTTAATAAAAGAAAATCTTATAGGAGATATCGCAATGCGAGGAATGAAAAAAAGAATGAATAAAGGCGGCTTAACAGGCGGTCAAAAATCACTTGATAAAAACAAAGACGGTAAAATTTCAGGCGAAGACTTTAAATTAATGAAAGCTAAAGGTGGCTCAGTTAAAAAAAGAGTTAAAAAGAAAAAGAAGCCTACTAAAAAACGTGCTAAAGCTATGGGTGGCGGTATGATGAAAAAAAGAATGAAACGTGGAGGTAAGGCGTAATGGCTAAGGACACACACGTAACTAAAGACGGTAGAACAGTTAAAAAAGGTTTGTATTATTATATGAACCAAGCTAAGAAAAAAGGTACAAGCAAAAAAGGCAAAGGTACTGTTACAGATAAAGCGTTAAGAGAATCTGCTAAGACTGCTAAAAAACCTACAAAGAAAAAGAAAAAAAAGAAGAGTAGCTGATGGCTATTTCTCGGGGGCAAATACCAAAGACCACTACTGGCAAAGGTGCGAACTATCGCAAAACTAAATCAGGCGCAGGTATGACAGCTAAAGGTGTAAAAGCCTATAGAAAAGCAAACCCCGGAAGTAAACTAAAAACAGCAGTAACTGGCAAAGTAAAAAAAGGCAGTAAAGACGCAAAGAGAAGAAAATCTTATTGTGCTAGATCTGCTGGTCAACTAAAAAACAGTTCTGCTAAAACTAAAAACGATCCTAATTCTAGAATTAGACAGGCGCGTAGAAGATGGAAATGTTAAATGAAAAGATTAGATGTCGATGAAAACACCGCAATCTCAATGCCGGCACGTAACCTTATTACTATTATTGGCGCTTGTCTTGTGGGTGCTTGGTTCGGGTTTGGCGTCATTGAGCGACTTAATAATATAGAAACAAAACTACAGCTTATGGAGAAAGACCTAGAAGCTGCTAATGCTTTTATTGACGGAGTCCCCAAAGGCGATATGGTCAGTCCACAGGTCCAAGAGCTCTATATGTTGGTTGAGTACCTAGCTGAAGCTACCGAAAAGCTTAAAGAACAAATGGAATCGGAAGTACCATTGATATTAAAAAACGAAATGATTATACAATTTCACGAAGATCGTATTATAGATTTAGAGGAAAGAAAAAATGGGAATCATTGAAACAGTTATTATACTTAGTTTATACGTCTATGATGGCGGCAATAAAAACATAGAAGGTTGGTATCACCAGGATAACATCAGCACGTGCCTCACAGCTAAGCGCCTAGCTGAGCGTAACTCCGGCAATCAAGTACAATATACCTGCACGTTAGAACAATGTATGATGACAACAGATCAAACAGGCGTTAAACATTGCGATAAAATTGTTAAAGATTGATAATGAACGATATTTTAACAATACAGTGGAAAAACATTTGCTAACTTAGGGTAACTATACTATAACTTACCCTATGGGTTTACCAAAAAAACTTACCGAACAACAAATTAAATTCTGTCAATTACTTGTATCAAACGAAGGTCGTATGACCCAAACAGAATGTGCTAAAGAAGCAGGTTATGCAGACAACAGTGCAGCAGTCAAAGCTTCCAACTTAACTAATCCAAATAAATATCCTTTAGTTGCTAAATATATTGGCGAACTACGAGAAGAAAACCAACAAAAATATGCAGTGTCTTTTGAAAGACACATTACTGAACTAGCTAAAATTAGAGAAGCCGCGTTACAAAAAGGTGCTTACAGTGCAGCTGCTAATGCAGAACATATGAGAGGTAAAGCTGCAGGACTTTACATAGAACAAAAAATTATACGTACAGGTAAACTAGAAGACTTATCACTAGAAGAACTAGAAACTAAAATGAGAAAGATATACGAAGACAATAAAGTATTATTAGAAGGAGACTACCAGGTATTAGACGATGGCAAAGCAGTGGAATAAATCAACAACACACGAGCCTGGTCCAAAGAAACGTACTTCAATAGGTAATTCAATTAGGACAAGACCTAAAAATAAACACAAACGTAGAATGTTTAAAAAGAAAATAGGACAAGGCACAAGATGTTAACACGTTATCAAAACCCAGAAAATGGTTCACCTTGTTTTATTATACACAATGTTTTCACAGCAGAGGATTGTAAAAATATTATTGACGAATATAAAGACCAAGTACACAAAGCGACTCACGACGATGGTAGTGGTGGCTTAACAGACAACGATAACTCTGTTAGATCTTCTCAAGTTTCTTGGATTAACAACACATCAATTTCACAAAAACTTAATGATATGATGACAATCGCTAATCACAGTGCCGGTTGGTCTTATGACATAACTTCACACGAACACCACCAATTCACAAAGTACGAACCCAACGATCATTATTCTTGGCATTATGATGGTAGTGGATGTAATTTTTCTAAACGATCTTTTACTTTTGGTGAATTAAAAAGTTTAACACAAACATCAAACCCTGGTTGTATTAACACAGTTAGAAAAATATCAGCCAGCGTCCTATTAAATGATGACTTTTCAGGAGGTGAATTTGATTCTGTTCATCTAGAGGATGGTGTAGCAGTTAAAAAAGAAATCAAACCCAAAACAGGTGACGCTATCTTTTTTCCCTCACACATACAACATAGAGTACGACCAGTAAGAGTAGGCACAAGATATAGTTTAGTCTGTTGGTTTGCGGGGCCTCCATTTAAATGAGTAATTATAGTATAAGTGTGCATAGATACACCGTTAATAAAATGATGCAGGTATTGCAAAGGTTCACTGAATCTGAAGAAGGCGCTGAAGCTACAGTACAAATGATTTTGCCCGAAGGACGTAATCCGTTGCAAAAAGAATTCAATATTAAAGAAATTAAACTGGTTGAAAACAAACTAATTGGACCCGCATACGACAAATATAGGCTAATGATTTTAGTGGAGTAGTTACCCTGAAAAATGAATCAAAACTTTGGCAAAAAGTTAAGAAAAATACACCTAATATAACCTGGACAAGAGTAGAGTCTTGGGCCAGTTTTGGCTTTCCTGATCTGGTTGGCTATACTGAAAACTCTGGATTTTTTACCGTTGAATTAAAGGTAACTAAGGGTAATAAAATAACCTTCTCACCACACCAAATTGCATTCCATATCAAGCACCCGACAAACACCTGGATCATAGCCACCACCCACGATCAAAGACTCCCGATACTTTTTCCAGGCTCCGCGATCCTTGCGCTTGCGGCCGACGGCTTGAGCGCTTGCGGGCCCACCCGCCCTGTGCCCTGGAACGAGCTTGAGGCCCAGCTTGTGCCTGAGCCCTGTGGATAACTTGTG